>ERZ1026772.1065-NODE-1065-length-16344-cov-4.428817_pt1 | contig 16344 bp, 13 predicted proteins | sample MGYA00380124_ERZ1026772 | MGnify/ENA primary metagenome ERZ1026772 (study PRJEB33269, sample SAMEA4719760) | human gut metagenome | biome: human-associated habitat; feature: organic feature; material: feces | place: Cameroon | collected 2013-10 ...
TTCCCACGGAGGTGACCCCGGGCAGCAGTCCGGCCATGCAGCCGCATTCCGTGTTGCCGCTGAATTTGCCGGTCATCTGCGCCGCAAGCTCCTGCGCCGTTTCATAGCGGAACGCGTCGGAAATGACCACGTAAACGCGGCTGTCCATGGGAGCGACGTTTTGCTGGTAGAAGTCCTGCTGCCGCGCAACGCCGGTCAGCGCGCCCAGCCCCTGCGAGGAGAGCAGCTGCGTCCATGTCAGGTTCAATTCCGTGAGATACCAGTTTTTGTATAGCCGCTCCGCCGCGTCCGCCGCCGCTTTCAGCGCATCTTCCAGCGCCATCATGCCAAGGGACAGCGCCTGATCGTAGCAGGTGCAGAATGCCCGGTAGTGTTGATCCATCCGGTACAGCTCCCGGACATAGGCAGTCCACAGCTCTTTTGGCTCGGCGGCATGAAAACCGCCGCGGTACGCCAGATAAAAACGCTGCATATCGATCAGCGCACGAACGGCACCATAGTAGGGCACGTATTCCTTCGCCCACGGCTGATCGCGCCGGGCGCGGAGCAGAGTTTCCGCATCATCCAGCGAAAAGCATCCTTCTGCAAAACTGTTCAGCGCATTTTCCAGCAGCAGCCGGTCTGCCGCCGGAAAAACGACCATGGTCAGAAGCGCGTCCCGGCTGAGCCGTTTCAGCAGGGCGGACACGTCGAACGCGTCTTCCACACGCTGGCACAGCGCCATGAGGGTCTCCCGATCCGCATGGAACCAGCCGGCAAAGAAGCCGTAGGCTTGGACCGCATAGGCCCCGTTGGAGGGCAGCCCCGGCAGAGCGGACGCGCCGGAGACGTTCAACGCCGCCGTTGCAAGCAGGTAGGCTGCCAGCCGCAGTTCCTCGGGCGCGCCCGCATAGCCGTAGACTTCCTCACAGGCGTTCCAGAAGGCGTTTTCGCCGCAAAACTTGGCCATGGCGTTCAGTGCGGCGGGTTCATCCTCCGGGGCGCAGGACAGCACCTGCTTGACCACCTCGGCAAAGCCGTAGGTTTTGGCACCGCACAGCACACCGAAAATGCCCGTCTGCAGCTCGCGCTCGTTGGCATATTTCTCCCGGAGACCGTGCAGCCTTGCCCGGCGCTCCTTGCTGGCAAAAAAGGCGGAAACGGTTTTGGCGTACTCCCGCACGGGACGCGTGTTTTCGATATTCAGCTCCGCAAACAACAGCGACCAGTAGTCCGCCCGAAATTCCTCGCTGTAGAGGAACACATCCAGCAGCCAGTTATCCTCGGGACGCTCAAAGGCCATGGGGCAGTAGAGCAGCAGGTTGTCGTCCGCAAAGTCCACCTCGATCTGCCGCCGCAGCTCAAACATGGCGTTGGGACGCATGGTCAGGACTCGGGCATTCTCCAATTGCAGGTCGGCCACGGTATCGGAAAATTCACCTGCCTCATCCTTCCAGACGATGATCCTGCGCCGGTAGTAGTCCGGCAGCGTGGCGCGAAAACGTGCGTTCAGCGTATCCTTCACTTACGATCGTTCCTTTACTTGATCTTCGTTAAAAGCTCGGCCAGCTTGGCGTAGTTCGCCTTCACGCCGTCGTCCAACTCCAGCTCCAAGCGCATATCGGCGTAGTGGTGGACGATCTCCTCGTACTGGTTGACCTCCAGCAGCTGCTTTTCCAGCTTCTGGGCGCGTTTGACGGCGTTGATCCGGGCGCGGCCGTCGGCGGACTCCACCGTTTTTCGCTCGCCTTCCAGCTGGGTACGCAGCCGCTCCTGAATCTCGTGCACGTAGTCGGTGCGCACCCGGCCCACGGTGTCCCGGTCGTAGCGGTGCAGGTAGCAAAGGCACTTGAACCCATTCTGCTTGCCGGAGTCAAACTGCCAGTAAATGGGCCGCTTCTGGTAGGTCTTCAGGTGGTCGGCGTAAAAGTCGTTCAGGTAGTAGTGACGGAGCACCTGCCGGGGCGTATCACCCTTGTTGCCCAGCGCGTCGGCCAGAAATTTCAGGTTTTCTTCCAGCGTGTCCGCGCCGTAGACCTTTTTGACAAATTCCTCGGTGCGGGTCACAATGTCATCGGGCAGGTATTCGTCGTCCGTGATGGGAACGATGCCGTCCTTGTCCGGCAGAAACAGCCCCAGCGACTCATCATAAAAATCGCAGCTTTTGGCCCCCTCGGCGATGCGGGCGCAGATCTCCTTTTCATCCCACGGGCCGCCAGCATATAGCAGCCCGTCCACATAGGGACTGTACCGCCCCAGTATACAGCCCACCATATAGGAAATCAGGCTGACGATCTCCTCCCGCAGGGACAGCACGTAGGCCATTTTGCGCTGCTCCTCGTTGGGCTGGTCAATGATGCGGTAAACGGTCACGTCCTTTTCGGCCACCTCAGGGGTCAGCTCCCCCTGCAGGCCGTAAATATCAATGAAAATGCGGTTTAGTTCTTCTTCGTTTTGCTTGAGTTGGGTAAAACGGTCAAGGTATTGCTGCTGGACTTCGCGGTATTTGGCGGATATTAATCTGGACATGAGTTTTCCTCCAATTCATTTTGGTACATAGCAAATATGGAAGCTAAACTGTCGTTCATTTTCTTAAAGCGTTCCTTTAAGTTTTCAACATCAACGACAGTATTATCAAGACTTATATAAAAGTGATCATTTCCACTTGTGTCGATTGGATAACGTGCAAAATCGAGTTTTGGATTTGTCGTTTTGGTGCCTGTAATATGATCGTATAATTCTTGAATATACTCATCGATTTCTTGTAAATATTTTTTAAGGTCTGCGCTTTGAGCTTCTTTCCGGGTAATTTGAGCCAGCATATTCTGGAATAAAGAATTTATATCATGGGTTTTATAGTTAGAAGGTTTAATATTGGCTAGTGACTCCAACTCCCGCAAGATGGATTTAAGATGTAACTCAATTGCCTGGTCAATGGAATATAGAATGGGGAAAATTAGTATATCGGCTTTTTTATCTGAATTATCACTTAGAATTGCGTCAATCATTATAAATGCTGCGGTTGAAAAGCTTTCTGCCATAATTGCAAGATTATGTGCTGTATCACTTGCGTTCATTCGCCAATTCAGATATGCGGTTTTATTAATGTCGGCGTTATAGGTAAATATTTTTTTCATAATGATACCTTCTTCAATCATCGTTTGCTTCTTAAAATCCCAAATGTTTTCAAAGTCAAATTGTTTTTTGATAGCAATCTACATAAGTTTACAGATTATCTCTTTTTAATTCAATAGCATCTTTCTCAATATCCTTACGGATTGCTAATCTGACTTCAATCAAAGAATCTTTTAGTTCGAGCAGCCCACATTCTTCTATCTTTTTTTCTAGACTTTGTTTCGTTTCTGATGCTGTAATTGTTGTTTCATTTTCTACTGATAACTGATAAATAATCCTTCTTAATCTCATGATTTTTGAATTGATTTCATAAGGCAAATAAAGCTCCATCAGACCAGCATTTTCTTCACAAAATTTTGCGAGCTTTTGTACAAGAGCAGAATATGCATCATTATCTACTAATGTATATTCAGTACCTTCTTCAACGGGTGGGGCATGTAGTGCAAACCCAGTATTCCTAATAATATCCAGCAGTTTGATGTATAGCTGAATTTTACGCTCACGGTCGTCATGAGCATTATTTAATTGAAATAGCCGTATATCACTTTCTTTTTGCTTTTTTCGTTCCAATCTAAGAGTAAGCACAGTCGCAGCTATAGAGAAAATGCCGCCAATACCTGCCCCAAAAATAACGCTCCATAATTCATTCATACTGCTTACCTCAAATCATCGGATGTTTTTTGAAATCCCAACTGGTTTCCCGAGTGTCCCAATCCGATTTAGTAGTTATAATATTGCTATCAGTGAGCGAATCAACATTCTTTTCATTTTCTATTTTTGGAAAGGGCATGGATGCCATATTTCCGGGCTGAAAAGATATTGTTGGATTTAGAATTGATGCAATGATTGCGGATAATTTAGAACACAAGAAAGCCAGTGTATATTTTAGTTCTTTTTTCTTTAAGAAAACCATAGAGCCCTTGTTGTCAAAAAGAAAGCCTTCCGGTACGTAACGAACCGATAAGTTTCCTGATGTTATGTATGTCCATGTAATTCCCTCTTTAGTTATATAATCTTCATTATAACTTCCAGAACGCACTTTTCCGGTAGCTTTATCGATGTTATGTTTTATCTCATATCCATTATTTTCCCAGTTGACAACAAATTCGTTGTTCCCGTACCATTTTCTATAGTCACCGCCTTTTTGATAAGGGAACCATTTTTCTCTTTTACACAGAGATGTTGTTCTATAATTAATTTCGAACCAGTATCTCAAGTATTTGTCATTGTCAGCAGTTGTCATACCTGTTACTACTTTTCCTATTGTACCTACGGTTTTGCTGGTGAAAATATCAGTGAACCTCTCACTCACCCAATACGCCACCGGCGCGCCCGGAATCTTCGAGAAGTTGTCTGTGCTGACTTGCGCAAAGCGATTTTCTGAAACAGGGAAGTTTTTTGGAACCTCGTTTTCAATATCGCATAGTTTTATTTGATTATACGTTCCTTTATAGCCATGAATATGTGTGTTTTTAAAGATGGTAACGGCCGTTCCAAATGCAATGCCCAAGACCATGTTTTCCATATGCATCAAGCAAACAATGTCTTTTGTTTTCAAAATGTGACATCGCATTTTTTCAAAACTTGATAAGAACATCCAGCTTTGCATCGTTACCATACAATTAAGACCGTTTGTTTTGACCATCGTATTACCACGCTCAATAAAACAAGCAAATAAATCGCTTTTGCTGTCCGGGTAGTTTTCCTTGACAAAACGGGAGAGGTTTTCATTCATGCCGCTGCCGCCCATATAAGGTGGGTTGGTAATGACGACATCATACTTACAGGCAAGAATTTGTGACTGCTGGAGCAGCGGCTTCACGACGGCAACGGCCTGCGCACTGTCCGCCATGGCCAGCAGACTGTTCTGAGAGGAAGATTCCAATTCGTCCACCCGGGCAGAAAGACGGCGGAGTTCCTCCTGCGTCAGGGCTACGGACAGGAGACTGCCGTATTCCTTGGCATTGGCGAAAGTATGGACGAGCTGCCGGGCCAGCGGCTTTTCCGCGCCGAAGACGTCCAGCAGTTGCTCGTCCACCGGCGCGCTTTCCGCGATGGCGCACACATGAGGCTGCACGCCCCGGCGGAGGAAGCGGCGGTCGTACTCGCAGGCCTTCATCATCAGGGCAAAATAGGCCAGCTGGGCGGCTCGGTCGTCAATATCCAGCCCGTACAGGTTGTTTTCCATAATGCTCTGCACCGCGTCCCGGTCGGTATAGCCCACGGAGCGGTAAATATCCATCAGCACATCAAAGGCGTAGACCAGAATGTGCCCGGAACCCATGCAGGGATCCAGCACGGTCAGTTGCTCCGGCTGAAGGGCGGCATAGCCCCGGCGAAGCTCGGCCAACTGCGCCGCCACCTCCGGCTCCTGCGGTGCTTCGTCCATATAATAGCGCCACTTCATGCGGAGGTTCTTGTCGTGGTGTCCTTCCTGCCACAGGCGGCCCAGACTGTTTTCCACCATGTAGCGGACGATCCACTCCGGCGTGAAAAGCTGTGTGGCCGCGCCGATGCGGTCTTTGGTGATCTTTACATTCTTTTTGAGCAGTTCGAAGGTCTCGTCCTTCAGCTGGGTATTATAATACTGATACAGCCAGCCGATCACCTGAATGTCCGACCAACTGTCCGCATCCAGCTTGGCCAGCTCGCCCAGCACGGATTCTGCTTTCAGCAGCGCGTCCGGGAACAGCAGCTCCGACGTTTGGCTGATCTTTTCAAACATCCCCGGCAACGGGTCGGACAGGGCGTTGCACAGCGCAATCAGCAGCAGCTTGTAAAGCTCGTCGGTGCGGTTTGCGTCCAGCAGGGCCAGCACCGCGGCGGGATCCACGCCGGGCAGGGAAACGTCCTGCGCCTCCCGCAGCACCTGCGGCAGAACGCCGGGGCTATCCGGGAGCACACGCTGCAGAACGGGCAGAAGGTGGTGCTCCTGCATATATTTGATGGCGATGAAGCGGTTGAACCACGTATAGGCGGCTTCTTCCATGGCTGGCCGGTAGCCCAGCCGGTAAACGCGGGCGATCAGGGCGTTGCGCTGGCGAATTTCCGTATTGGTCAGCACGGCACCGTCCAACTTGTGAAACGTCTCGGAGGAGACAATGGTTCTGATTTTGCTTTTGGCTTCGTCAACGCCGTAGAGGGCGGCGCGGTCCGCCACCCGCTGGAGCAGCTCCAGCCGGGCACGGATGGCAAAGTTTTTCAGATCGCTTTTGTTCATGGAAAACGCTCCTTCTTGCGTATGTTTTTCAGTTCAGCTGGATCGCGTCGTTGTTTTTCAGGGCTTCCATCAGTTTGGCGCGCAGGGCGTTCACGTAATCGTCCACTTCCCCGGGAGAGGCCAGCCGCTTTTGGGGCAGAACGTCGTAGCGGCGCAGCGTGGCGACCCGCAGCTTTTTGACCTCGCCTTCCTCCTGACGGCTGGCGATGAGCTGCTCCATTTTCCGGCACACTGCGTCTTTATAAGTGAGAATCTGCGTGATGCTGGCGTCCAGCAGCGTGGGGCTGGTGGCGGACAGGGCTTCCTGCTTGCGGCGTTCCAGCTCCTCGTCCGCCTTGCGCACTGTCTCCCGCAGACCAGGTTCGTCTGCGGCAAGGGTATGGATATCGCCCCGGGACTGGACGATGATCTCCTGCATCCGTTCACGGCGGGCGGCATTGATACGCTCATAAGCCTGAGTGATCGTCTGCTGCAGCGTGGGCAGCTCTGCGATACGTCGATAGGGCTTGTCGCTTTTGAAAATTTGCTGCATCGTGTCAGCTGCGGAAAGTGCTCCTTCTTCCTCCGCAAAATAGTGCCGCTCCCGCTGCAGCTTTTCGCACAGTTTCCATGCCGCATCAAAGATGTGCCGCTGATTTTTGAAGAAGAATTCCACTTCGCGGCGGTCTTCCGACCAGTCCAGCAGATCGTCCTCCGCTTTGGTAAAGGCCTCCAAAAAGGCAACGTTGTCGTTTCGATGGGCCAAAACGCCGTTCAGCACGGTCTGACCTTTTTCTATGACCGCTTTGCCCGGATAGGCGATCGTGGAGGAATACAGCTTCAGCAGGCCTTCGTTTTTATTTTTTTCATCCGCCAGAAGAACGATGAGCTTCCCGCAGAGGTTTTCTTCATCGCTGGGCAGGTCCATCAGGTTCAGCAGTTCTCCGGCCAGCTGCCGGGCTTTTTTGACCAGAATATCCGGCGCGGACACCTTTTGCCGAACAACGGTTTTTTCCGTTTCGGTGCGCTTCCGCAGGCAGTCCACCGTTTTTCGGTCAGTAGGAGAGAGCAGCGCGCCGCCGTACATCAGCTGAATTCTCTGGCCGCGTACCAGAGCGGCCGTCAGCGCGGCAATGTCGATTTCCCGCCAGCCGTAAGGCGCAGACTGGTAGCGCTTCTGAATCTCCGCCATGGTGATGGTCATATGCTGGCGCTCGCGAATTTCCAGATACTGCCGCATTTCTTCCAGCGCCATTGCGTTGGGAACAGTTCCCGCCATGGTTTCCTGCACGGCGCTGCCGGACAGAATCTGCTGAATTTCCTGATCGGACTGAACAAAGGTATCTACATAGCCGAGCTTACTGTACACGTCCTCAATGAGACGACTCAGCGCCGCGTCCAGCGTTTCCTTTACAGAGGCACAGCGAATTTGCGCCCGCTCGCCGGAAATGTAGAAGGAACCCTTGACAATGGCGTCCTTCAGCAGGTTGGTGGCGGTCTTTTCCCGCTCCTTGGCCTCGGACTGCTTCGCCTGAATGATCTTACGGATGGATTCGGGCAGCTGGGAGATATTGCGCTGCTTGATATATTTTTCGATTCGGCGGACTTCTTCAAATTCCTGATAATAATCGCCGGAATTGTTCAGCAGGACGATGGCTTCGTTTCCTGCGCGGGACTGCAGGATCAGCTGCGCGTCCGCATCACTTTCCTGCAGTCCGGAGGCCAGCGTGATCAGCCGAAGCCGGATATCACTGGCTGGCTGACCCACTACGGCGTTATCCACCATCTGGTCGTAGGCAAAGTCATAGCGGTTTTTGTAGCGGTATTTTTTGCCGGGATACAGGTCGCCGAATACGGCCTGCCCGATCATGTGGATCACTTCGTTCTGATCCACGATCACGTTGCGGATCTCCCGGTTGATATCCTGTTCTTCATCCGTCAGGAACAGGTAGGTCTCTCCGTTGCGGGAGGCATAGTTCTCGTGGACCAGACGATCCAGCGATTCCTGCAGGACACGGCGAAGCGTCACCTTATCCGCGTGGATATCCGAGATCATCAGCGTGGACAGGTTTTCGATGTTCGAAGCGATGCCGTCCACATAACGAATCAGGAACAGCAGCTTCAGCACATCCACGTCCTGTTCTTTCAGGCCGTCTCCCGTCTGGGCAGCGCGGGTCGCCCGGTCAATCACCCGGCGAATGGCGCCGTCCAGAAAAGTATGTACGGTGTCATAGAAGGCATAAAATGGAACGAAGCAGTTTTCGTCCTCAAATTTGAATTTCTGCGCGGCTTCCTGAAAGGCGGAAAGCATACTGCGTTCGCCGCCGGAAAGGTGCTTGCCGGAGGAGCCGTGTTTGCGCACCTGCACCAGCACTTCCTGCAGCAGCTTGAATTGATAAGGGACGAACGGATAGGCCTCCACAAATTCGTCCTCGCTGGAATAGCCTTTCAGGTCGGCAATCGTGCCCGGAGCAAAGGAAAACAGATTGCGCATGACGGAGCAGTTCTGCTGGTATTTCAGCCGCAAAAGCGTATCGGCGGCTTCGGTTTTGGACAGGATCCTGCGCTTGATCACTTCGTCTACGGAGGCTGAGGAAAGGCTCAGCCGCGTATTAAAGCGTCCCTGAATTTTGGAAAAATCGTTTCCCTTGACGTGGGTAACGCTGTCGATGTCCTCCTGACTGGTGACGATGACCCAGACCTTGCCCATGCATTTGGAACCGAGTTCCTCTACAACAGTCTGCAGGTTGAGCATCAGCCCGGAATTGTCACCGATGTACTGGCCGATCTCGTCAACCGAGAAGATCAGATGGAAGTTCGGCCCTTTGCTTTCCACGTATTCAGATATTTCTCTGGCAAGACGGTCGATGCTGAGCTCGGACGTTTCTTCGCCGTTGAACCAGTTGCGGGCAGACTGCTCGGACATACCGGTTACTTGCGTTAGCGCCTGAACGATGTCGTCCTCCCAGAAAGCAAAGGCCTCCCGGGCCGTTTGCCATGGCTCGGTGTTGATCTTCAGAAAAGCCTCCTTGAAGGCGTCCAGCTTGCCCTGCCGATCCAGAAAACGCTCCAGGGAAGCAACTTTCATGTCGTCGCCATAGTAGCCGCAATGCTCGTAAAATACTTTGGTAAAGACCCGCAGGATCGCGTCGCTATCCTTCCCCATGGGCGACTTGGCGTCGATATTGAACAAAATGACTTCGGTAGGCGTTTCGCTGATGCGCCGCATCATGGCATAGCGATAGGGGTCATAGGCGAATTTATCCTCGAAATAATCGATGGCTTTTTTGCCGTCCACTTCTTCATTGGCAAGCAGATAAGACAGGATCTTCAGAAAATGCGATTTACCGCTGCCGAAGAAACCGGAGATCCAGACGCCGATCTTGTCGGTGCTGCCTTCGATGCCTTTTTCATATTGATCGTAAAAGGCGCCAAAGTGCTTTTGCAGCTCGCGGGTAATAACGTATTCTTCCAGCTCTTGCCGGCGGTTCTGGTCGTCCGTCTGCATGACTTTGATAACGCCGTTGATGGGGCGGTCGATGCTTTTCAGAAACATATCCTGCAGTTTCATCGTATTTTATTCTCCTTTTCAAATCAAATTGAAAGCGCGGTAATAATTGTCATCCATGAATTTTTCAAATAGCAGCAAAGACTGGCCGTTATATTCGCCCGGATAAAACAGAACCACCGGAACGTCGGAAAAAACATGCTGCATATTATTCAGGATGGAGTGGCTCCGCATATAGGGGAAGACCCGCCCTATGCCTACGATTATGACAATGTCGCCCGGCCGGTGATCGTTGTACTTCATGTGCTCGATGTAAGCTTCTGGAGGCGCGATGCGCTGGATCTGCTTCAGCATAAACTCGGCGCCACGCTGCTCCTCCATTTGCGGTATGCGGTCCAGAATGCGTCTCTCTTGGCAGATGTCCAGCAAAATCTGATAAAGGTCATAAACGACGAATCTGCAGGACAGATGATCCGTCTCCACCTTTTTTGGAAGATCCTGCAGAAAATGACGGACGGTCATTTCTTCATCCGGATGATAGGAAAATACATAAAATCCTACTTCGTTGCTTAGACCCTTGTTGTGCAAAAAGGCGTCTTCTGTCATCTTTACACACAGCGCGTCCAGCCTTGAAAAAATATCCTGCACTGCATCACACCTCAATCCACTCTGTAAAACGCCGCCAGATAACGCTGTAATCCGGCTTCCTTTAATGAAACTTCGAGACTGTCAGAAATGAAAACCGGATATAACGTTTCGCTTCTAACACCCTCCATATAGCCGTTTTCACGCAGCACGTTTGTCAAAACATATTTGATCTTTTTGACGGTGGCCGGACTCCAGCCCGCGACTTTTTCGTCTTTTTCACCAAGATGGGCAAAGAAAAGATTCAGGTCCTTAGCAGTCAAGGTCATATCGAGCAGACGATATTTTTCGCCTACTACTTCGATCATGAAGTCGGCTAATAGCTGGCTCTGACACATCATAGCCACTAGTGCCACCTGTTTTGCCTCGCTGACAGTGCCTTCGGCCAGCACCCCGACCAGGCCTGGACTATGGACAATAAAACTCAGACGTTTCAAGACGCATTTACATTTTCCCTTGCTTTCGCGCTCTGTAGGATATTGAAACAAATTTTCTGAAAAAACACGCTCGATAATGTCACTTTCTGATAATCCCTGTTGATACAGCTGCGCAACGATGCGCATTTCTCGAAACAAAAACTGCTCCCGCGTTAAAGCACCATTGTATGGAGTCATGCTCCCAACCCCTTTCCTGCGCTGGTATAACGGTCGGCTGGGGGCCTCGCTTTTCGTGAACAATGGATGTCAGCCGCTATTTTTTTCGGGCAGAAGCGAGTTGAAATGAACGCTTCGCTTCCTCGCCTTTCCAAAAGGCCCGCTTGCGGTATCATTCCAAGGGGTGAACGTCGCAAAATTTCGTATTTTATGTAAGGGAGCCAAGCATTTGCTATCCGTACTTTCCGATCTTCCTTACGGCTTTTGACGGCTTACGCCTGAGAAGCGAGGAGGGATACGGCAGATATCTGGCACTCAGACAAACTATGTCCATAGAATTCCAAGGTCGTTTTAGCGGATTGATGCCCCAGTAAAGCGCTGATCGTTTGAATATCTACGCCTAGTTCCAGCAGACGTGTGGCAAAGCTGTGACGAAGTGTGTGAAAATGAACGTTGACAAGTCCCAATGTCCGCATTGATCGTTGAAAATTTCGCTGCATCGTTCGCGGTTCCGCTGCATGGCCTTCCTTGCCGAAAATGAACATATCGACCGAGGTCGCAGTCCGAAACGCCTTTTTCAGCAGAGAAAGCAAAAAATCCGGCACAGGCAGAAACCGGTTCGAACGTTTTGATTTTGGCGCACCAACAGTCAAAAAAGTATGCGGCTCGGCCGCTCTGCCTTTTGAAAGCCGCTGCACGGTTCGCCTGACTGCAATCGTTTTCCTTTCCCAGTCGATATCCGCCCATTTGAGGGCGCATACTTCGCCAAGACGCATACCGGTATACAAACTGAGCAAGGTTGGCAAATCATTTTGCGCAAGGGCTTCGTTGCGCACCATTTCCTGCTCGGAACGATCCAGCACCCGCTGTTCCGATGCTTCCCTTGGGTGTATCTTGATCTTTTTGCATGGATTTTTAAGGATCAGTCCTTCTTCCTGAGCATAACGAAGCGAGGCGTTGAGCAAGCGAAATATACTCTTTATGGTGCTGTAGGCCAAACCGGAGGCTTCCAATTGAGAAGCAAAATCATATATCACGGCAGGAGTCAATTCCGGCAACGTAAAATGACCGAGACGGGGGAGAAGGTGTCCTTCGATCTGTCGCCGATAGACTTGAAACGAAGTGTCTTTCACACAACCCAGTATTTCATTTTCCAGCCAGTATTTTAACCAGTCTTTCAATAATGGAAGCCGGCTTTGGGGGCAATAGGATCGTTCCAGACATTCCGCCTTTTTTTGCAGCAAAACACAGCGTACTTCGGTATATTGATACCCATAGATATAACCAAATTTGGTTTTTCCACCCGCTGTTTTTCCAATGACATAGCGGCCTTCATAGCGACCGTCCCGGCGCTTATAAATATTTTCTCCGTGCCTGGGCATTCTTGCAACCTCCTTAAAGCTTTATGGATTTTGACGGCAATTTTGACGGCTTATTTAATTTCGTTCTTCATCTTTTTTCTGTGCTTCTTCCTGCGTTTCTAAAGCGATCGGTCGTTGTCTGCTCGCATTGAGCGAAAGAGATTGGGATACGGCTTCTGGTTCTGTTGACATGCCCAAAATTTCTGCTTATAATAGGAAACCGATGGAAATTGGCTTTCGGTTTTTTCCTGTTATCGTCAGGGCTGTCGTAAAATACGAAATTTTGCGACACGGTCAGGCACATAGTGGTTCTATAACCCAAAGCAAAAAGGTTGGGGGCATCGTTAGTTTTTGCACTATATCACGGCGTATTCTCCTATAGTGTCGACGATGAAAAGAATGCTTGGAAAAACGTGCTGAATACAAAAAAGCTCGCGTCTTTGATAACTCGAGCTTCTGAACTTGACTTTTCTCCATAAAAGATCTACGAAGGACGAAAAGCTACTGTGTATTTTTATGCATTTTTGATTTTGGTAGAGTAGGGGAAAAAGTAGACTCGAAAATGCTGCTCAAACCTTTATGTATCAAAGCTTACAAGAAATGCCAGTAGGCCAAAAAGTAGGGGAAAATAGCATACATTCAGATTTTAGAGTATTTTCAGCCGACTTTTTGAACAAAACAAAAATCCCGGAAACCCTTATCAATCAAGGCTTCCGGGAAGTGGTGGGATTAGTAGGGCTCGAACCTATGACCTCCACGATGTCAACGTGGCGCTCTAACCAACTGAGCTATAATCCCATTTTGACGACTGATGATGTAAAGCATCAGCAGCGGAAATAAGTATAACATGCGTCCGAAAAAAAAGCAATAGTGGAATCCAAATTTTTTCAGCGAGGTGGGACGAAAAACAAAACGGAAAAAACACACCCGCTGCTCTGAAAAAAGCTATCAGAGCAGCGGGTGTGGAATATGGAACCGTTATCCCCGGGAAAATAGCGCGCCTGCAATACCGCCTCCCGCTACACCCATGGCGATGTCACTGAGATAGGAGGTCAGGGGCAGCTGCTGGCCGGAAAGGAGGGCGTAGAGCACCACCCCCAGGAGCATGTAAAGAAAACCCACCAGTGCGCCGGTTAGAAGGCCACGCTCGCCGCCCGTGCCAACGGCCAGCCGAACGCCCACAAAAATGGCCGCCAGCTTGATCAGCTGGTTCACCACCCGAATGACGCCGTCGGAGGGCTTGAGCCATTGCATCATGAAAGCAAAGAGCAGGATGCAGGCCAGCGTCACCCCGACCGCCCCCAGTACCCCGTGGATCAGTTTCGTCAGAAGCGTTTGCTGCCGCCGTCCCGAACGCCTGCGCGTGGGACGGGAGGCGGCCTGAGTTGTTGCAGCCATAGAAAAACCTCCCTCGTTCGCTTTGTACTACCCTATGCGAACGGGGAAGGTTGTTATGCCTGTATGGCAGAGAAACTTAGTTCAGCAGTTCACCGTCGTTTTCCACGGTGACTTCTTCCACATTGCGGATGGCCCAACGGGCGACGATCATCTTGGTGTCTTCACGGCCCACGGACAACTCAATGGTGTCATCCTTGATGCTCTTGATGGTGCCATAGATGCCGCCGATGGTGCAGATGCGGTCGCCGGGCTTCAGCGCGGCCAGCATATCCTTGACCTTCTTGTCCTTCTTTTTCTGGGGACGGATCAGGAAGAAGTAGAACACCACGAACATCAGGATCAGCGGCAGCAGCATCCCGAGCATTTCCACCAGGCCGGCGTTAGCGGTGGTGGCGGTTCCGTCAGCGGCGGTGGCCGCAGCAGTGCTGGCGGCGGTTTCCAGAGCGTAAATCGAAATCATTTTCATTAACCCCTTTCCAATGATAGGCAAATTATAGCAAATTCTTTCGTAAAGTACAAGCGCGGATTATGAACAGATTGAAAATATCCTTATTTTTCGCTCTGCTCAGGCTGATATTGATACCAGGGCAGCATCAGACTGTCGGCGGGCCATTGCTGCGCTTCCCAGATTTCGCCGTCGGTCAGCAGAACCAGCGGCTGACGGGAGGTGAAATACAGAGGAAGGTTCCGCTTGAGAACGGCAGTTTTCTGCAGCTTCACGTCGTGGCTGGTGGGGCCGTTGGACACAAAGCACAGCTCCGGCGAGACCGCGTCCAGCAGGTCGGGAGAGATGCCGCCCACGCCGTGATGGGGGAGCTTGAGAATGTCGCTCTTGAACTGCCCGGCGTTCTCCCTCGCCAGATCCCGCTGGGCGGTCAGGCCGATGTCTGCCGTAAACAGGATGCTCCGTTTCCCATAGCGGATATGCACCACCATGGAACGGTCGTTGGTGTTTTTGGTGCCCATGTAGCGATAGGTTTCCAGCTGCGCCCCACCCAGCGACAGGGTCTCGCCCGCTTCGCAGACACGGATGGGAATGTTCAGCTCCCGAAGCTGATGGATCAGCTGGCGCTGGTATTTGTCCGAATCCAGCGGAAAGGTGGAAAGGTATTCGTCCGCCGGAATTTTGGCAAGCAGCTCCGCAAAGCCGTTGATGTGATCCCGATGAGGATGGGTGTTAAAAGCAAAGTCCAGCCGGTCGATCCCCAGCGCGTCACACAGCCGGAAAAGGAAATCCGGCGTGGGTTCCCGTCCTACGCCCGCACAGTCCAGCACCATGGCGTGGCCTTCACAGGTGATGAAGTAGCAATCCTGCGCGCCCACGGGAATGCAGAAGACTCGCAGCGTCTTGTCCTGCTGCCAGAGATCCATCTCCCGATCCTGATCGAAAACGAAGACGGTCTGCTGCGGCGCTTCGGCGGTTTCCGCCGCGGCGGGTGCAAACACGGAAAGGAGCAGCAACGCCAGCAGAACGGCGGTTGCCCGGAGAAACGAGCGTTTTTGAGTCATAGGTTTGATTCGTCCTTTCACGCCCGGAAATCGTCTTCCGTCACGCAGCGTCTATTGTAGCGGACGGACGAAAGGCTTGTCAATCGGACGGAAAAGTTTTGACGAAGAACTTCGAAAAAAACGAGTCCCGCACCGGGTTTGCCATTGACAAAAAGGCCGGTTCCGTGGTATATTAACCGGGTGAGCCGCTCAAGCGGGGCTTTGAAGTGCGGAAATCGCCGCCCGGCGCTTGGCGAGTATGGATCAGGAGGTGCTTGACCATGTATGCAGTGATCGTATCTGGTGGCAAGCAATACCGTGTGTCTCAGGGAGACGTTATCTACGTGGAAAAACTGGATCAGGAAGTGGACTCTACCGTTAACTTCGACGTGCTGATGCTGGGCAGCGAAGACGGTGTGGAAGTCGGCACTCCCACCTTGGCTGGCGCGAAGGTCGAGGGCAAGGTCGTCGCTCAGGTGAAGGGCGAAAAGATCATGATCTACAAGTACAAGAGCAAGAAGAATTACCATCGCCGTGCCGGTCATCGTCAGGCCTACACCAAGGTGGAAATCACTTCGATCGGCTGATGACCCGCGTCGTCGTATGCCGGGATGAGCGGGGCGTGCGTTCGCTGACGGTCAGCGGCCACTCCGGCTACGCCGAAAGCGGACGGGATATCGTCTGCGCGGCGGTCAGCACCCTCATCACCACCTGTGCCAACGCCATGGAAAGCGCCGCCGGTCTGGTGCCGCTGGTTTCGCAAGACGAAGCCGCGACGGAAATTTCGGTAGCGCTGCCGGAAACGCTTTCCCCGGAGCAGGAGCACGACGCTCAGGTCGTCTTCCGCACCGTTTTGCAGGGATTGCGCGACGTGGCGCAGGAATACCCTAAGCATCTGAAAATCAATGATGGGAGGACATTATCATGTTGAAGCTGAATCTTCAGTTTTTCGCTCATAAAAAAGGTATGGGCTCCACCCGCAACGGCCGCGAAAGCGAAAGCAAGCGCCTTGGCCCGAAGCGTGCCGACGGTCAGTTC
>ERZ1026772.1068-NODE-1068-length-16283-cov-12.234841_pt1 | contig 16283 bp, 17 predicted proteins | sample MGYA00380124_ERZ1026772 | MGnify/ENA primary metagenome ERZ1026772 (study PRJEB33269, sample SAMEA4719760) | human gut metagenome | biome: human-associated habitat; feature: organic feature; material: feces | place: Cameroon | collected 2013-10 ...
GATAGAAGCCGATAAGGCCCGGCAGGCGGAGGATGCGCGCCGCCGCCGGCGTGAGTATGCGGCCAATCAGGTCAAGCTGTCCAAAAACCAGCAGTCGAAGGACTACTGGGAGAGCGAGTGGAAGCGGAATCTCTGATGCTTCCTCCGCCGACAGAAAGGAGGAATGGCTCATCGGGACAGCATCTTTTCATCGCGGCGTGTTTTGGGTGATCGACGGCGTTCTATCAGCGTATCCCTTTGTGGAGGGGGTATACGGCGGGGGCGCCGCCCGATCCGGCGTCACATATAACCACAAAAAGCTGTGGGCGCAGCTTCACGGTTCCCTCGGCAAGCCGTACAATTACTATCCTCGCGGCAGGGTGGACGCGGACAACAGGGGTCAGCCGGTGATTTACATGAGCCCCCACGTATCGCCGGCCCTGCTGTCGGAGATACAGGCGGTGTTTGCCATCACGTCCCAGCCGCTGCTCCGATACGATAACAGCCGCCATTACAGATGTCATCTGGATGACGGCTGGGGGGGGTGAAGGGTAGGGGAGTGTTGAGTTACCGGGAAGTATATGATATGATATACAAAAGCGCCGGGATTAACTTTGGCGCAATCGGCGAAATACCTAAAATTCAAAGAAAGAGGAGGTTATGAAAATGGATATTCAGAGGGCAGCAGAACTGCTGGCGACGCGCAGCGCGAAAGAATTTGGCGATGTACTGAAAGATCATGACGATCCGTTCAAGGATTTTTATAAATCCTTACCCATTTGCATTTTGGATGCCGTATTTTCCATCGGTGTCCGGTATACCTCGGTCGTGAACGTTGTCAACCGCTATATCGGGACGTTTGACCTTACCATATCCAGAACGCAGACGGACGCGACGGAGCATACGATCCGTGATTTCCTCGCGAACGTCGCGAAGTATGATACGGTTGAGGACTTTTCAAGGAACGTGCTCCACAATATGCAGCGGACTTCCAGCCGCAACGGCATTTTGAAGGCGGAAGCGTGCCGAGAGATTGCGCAGGTCTGCCAGAAGCACGGCATCAATACGCTGCGTGACTTCAATGACTACGCGGACAAGACCGTCCTTGACAAGGACATCAAGTCGGTGCGCGGCCAAAGCAGCGGCATCATGCTGAAGTACCTCTATATGCTGGCCGGTGATGAAAACCGCGTCAAACCGGACAGGCACATCGTGCGCTTCATCAAGGAGACGTGCGCTCTGCAGAAGCTGACGGACGATGATGTACAGGCAATTATGGTGCGTACGGTCGAAATGCTGAAGCCCGAATACCCGAATATCACAGTGCGCTTTCTCGACAGCCTGATCTGGGAAACGCAGCGGCAGTAACGACCGCGTTTTCCCGAAATACGGAAGGCCCTTGCTTCGCTGGCGGAAGCGTGGGACGCTGTGAGTCAGGAGTAGCACTGCCCGCGCGAGTATGCAAACAACAGGAAGAGGTGTGACCATTGGTCACACCTCTTCTTCCTTTAATACCTCAATAGACTCGACTCACGGCGTTGCCGGTCTCCATAATGGACAGCGTATGGCTGTCCACCTTGGCAAGCTCCGGCTTGTATTTGCGGAGCCATAACATTTTTGGACATTGCCACAGCGCGCAGTATTTGGACTTGGAAAGGTTGACCATGCCGATTCCCCTCTCTGGGTAATTTGTCTGGAGACCCTGCCTTGAGTATAGCATTCACAAAACAGGAAAACAAGTTTTACGGCTGCATCAAGCAATATGCCGGTATATCTGAAAAATTACAGAAACGCCGGTTCTACCGCTTTTGAGATGTTGTACCTGCTGTCTTGCTGAAGCTCCACGGGACATCCCGCTGCGCATTGGCGCAGAAATGACCACGCTGTAATTAAAGAATAGGCGTCAGACCTTCGGGAGGTCATCGCAGGGCAGCAGCTTTTGCTTTGCTTCGCGGAACCAGCGGCTTCCTGGCTCGATCTGCAGCACATACTGAATCCTGCCCAATAGCTGCTGCCGATAGCGCTCCGTATCAGGAACGCCGTCTGTGCGAAGCGCTGCGTGGCCGCCCCGCAGGATGCTGTCCGCCAGACCAAAGCGCAGGGCGTAATAGACCTCCTGTCGAAGTGATCGCTTATAGCCGGCCGGCACGGATACCTTCTCGTTGACGGTCAGACCGGTCACGCTCTGCCGTCCGGCGTTGGTGATAAAATGGGTCTTGGCCTCGTTCAGGTCAAAGCCCATCTCCGCCAGCATATTTTTCGCCTTCGAATAGACGGCGAACAGCGGATGATCGGCAGAAAAGGTCAGGTCATCGCAGTACCGCGTGTATGCGATGCCGCGCCGCTGGCACCAGTGTGCCATGTTCGTATCAAAATTCCGCATGACCAGATTGGAAAGCGCGGGAGAGGTGGGCGCGCCCTGCGGCAAGACACCGTCCTTGCAGCACAAAGCGGTCAGCAGAAAGCCCACCTGCCGGGAGAAGTACCGGGTGTGAAAGGCGGCAGAGTGGACCTGTTCAAAGCGGATACTGCCGAAAAAGTCGGAGATATCCAGCTTCAGGAGATACCGTTTGCCCACATGGGGCGCGGCGTTGCCGCTGAGAGTGCCGCCCTTTCGATAAGCGGTGGCCTGCGGTGCGACAGGCAGATAGGCGAGGAGATCCCGGCAGATCTTCCGCTGCCAGCGACGCAGCGTGTCGTCCGGCACGGACAGCGTGCGCACAGCTCCGTTACGCTTGGAGATGGTGACGGGGTGGTACGCTGCCGCCGTGTGCCGCGCATAGTAAAGGAGCTTCCGCCTGCTGGTAGAGAGAAACGCCGCCAGCTGCCATGCGTCGTACAGGAAGGGAAGCTGCGGGTGGAAGCAGTGAAAATCCAGCACCATGTCCGCGGCGGCCTGCATACCGAATTTGGCCACGAAGTCTGCGTCCGGCATTTCGAAGGTGACCGCATCTTTCTCGATTTTCATAGAGGCCCCCCTAACATAAAATCAGCCCCGTGCAGTACAAAGTGACCTGATATAAGCGGAGTCGAATTCCTAATCACGGCGTGATTCGCGATTCGATGGAGCGGTATCAGGCGGTCGCTTCGCTTGCGAAGCGTGCGTCCTCTTGGCAAACAGAGCGGCGACTCGCCACCCTCCTCAAAGTACGAAACTTTAAGCTGTACACTACTGCGCGGGGCTGATCTTCGGTTGTGCTTATATGGTAAAGCGCTTTGACGGGAAAGTCAAGCGGATGGCTGCGCCTCCTGCCCATACCGGGTCAGTGCGTCCATGACCTTGTGATACACCACTTGGTTAGGGTAATAGCGGTAGTCGGCAAAGACGGAGATGCCGGTGCCGTTGAAATACTCCAAAATCGCGGCGGCGCAGGCGGCGCTGCGGCTCTGCCCGTACTCACACTGGCAAAGGATATCCAGCCCGTCCGCCCTTGCCTGACAGATAAACGCCGCCAGTGTGTCCGCCTCCGGCATATAGGTGTCGTAGTCCAGCCCCACATCCGGCAGAGCCGTCAGATCCAGATCGTGAACGACCACGGTGAACACCCGCGCCGCTTTGCCGGCGTAGTCCAGCGGGGGCGTCGGGGCAGGCTTGCCGACGGAGGGTGGGTCGCAGAAGGAGATCACCGCCGTGCGGGAGAGCGTGTCGGTACGTAGCAGTTCCTCGGCGGCTTTGCGGGAACAGATGGTCACGTTCATAGATAAGATGCAGGAAAACGGCACGGACACAGAGGCGGAGATCGTGGAGCGGTACATGGAGGCGGCGGAGCAGGAGGGCGTGACGCTGACGCGGGACGAAGTGATGGACGAGCTTGCGGCGGACTTCGCCGGTGATATGCTGGACGACGCAGACCTGTTTGCCAAGTTCTCCAAGGAAAACCGGACGGCGGCGCAGAAGCTGCTGGACAGCTTAAAGGAGTTTCTCAACAAGGTCAGGGGTCTGTTTACCGGCAAATACCGCGACATGGCGGCGCAGGAGGCATACGGCAAGGACTTTGCCGAGCTGGAGGACATTGCAAAGCAATGGAAGGCGGCTTTTGACGCGGTGAAGCGGCAGGCGGAGAAAACAAAAACCGCCGCCGGTGAGGGCGACGGTGCGCGGTATTCGATGAAGGACTATTCTTACGACGCGCTGGTACGAAAGCCGGATATGACGCTGGCAATTCTGGGGGACGCGGATGGACTTACCCGCAAGGAAGTGATTGACAAGGCACTTGCGGAGGCAGAAAAGTATGGCGGCGTAAATCAGAATGGGAATGTGTACGTACACGTTAACGATACGGACGCGGATGTGATCATCAGCGCAAAGGCGCTGCGGCACGGGCTGGACCGGAGATTTACTGTCAATGCACCGGCTACTTTGAAGGTAGGCGAGATCTTGCAGAATGCTGTGCGTATCAATGAGCTGGTGCCGAAACTGGACACCGTAGACGCAACGTATGTGCTGATGGGCGTCGCCAAAAACAAAAACAACGAGCCATACATCGTACAGTTCGTTGTAAATCGTGCCTCCAACGAGGTCATGTCCGTGGATGTTCTATATGCGATAAACGCAAAAACAGAACCGGCCGGGAGCTTATCCCCAGAGATCACGGGCGTACCCGCTACTCTAACCGGTTCCAGTATCAGTATAGCCAATTTGCTTACGTATGTCAATCGGTATTTTCCGGACGTGCTGCCGGAGAGTGTTCTGCGGCATTTCGGCCACAGCGAAAGACCGGCGGGCAAGCTGGGCGAGGGGGCGACGGCCGTGACCGGCGCGGAGCTGTGTGAGCGGCTATTTCAATCCGCGCCCCCCCCCGCGAGGGGGGGCGACATGTAGCTGGTGCGCTGAGCGCACAGCCGGGAATATTTCAATCCACGCCCCCGCGAGGGGGGCGACTACGACAGCCCGCCCAAGGCTCTGGTGCCTCTGACCATTTCAATCCACGCCCCCCGCGAGGGGGGCGACAATGACACCGCCGGGTTTTGCACAAGCTTTTTTCATTTCAATCCACGCCCCCCGCGAAGGGGGCGACTTGTCTCCGTTCTGAAGCAGTTTGCGCCAGATTCATTTCAATCCACGCCCCCCCGCGAGGGGGGCGACCAATCAGCTTACGTTTATGAGCACCAAATACAACTTCAATCCACGCCCCCCCGCGAGGGGGGCGACTGATAACGGCGAAGCAAATTAGACTGAACAGATAGCTTCAATCCACGCCCCCCCGCGAGGGGGGCGACAATAGCTGCAATAGCGAAACTTACTAACTAAGTGCTTCAATCCACGCCCCCCCGCGAGGGGGGCGACCGCAGCGGGAGCGGCACCGGCCTCATCAACGGTTGCTTCAATCCACGCCCCCCCGCGAGGGGGGCGACTACCACCAGCGTACCCAGACCGTGACCACGGTGGCTTCAATCCACGCCCCCCCGCGAGGGGGGCGACCGCAATGGAATCACATAAAAGCTTTCAGATAGTTGCTTCAATCCACGCCCCCCCGCGAGGGGGGCGACGTCTACTAAGCAGCGACAGGAGAGGCAAAGCATGCTTCAATCCACGCCCCCCCCGCGAGGGGGGCGACGCCGTCAGCGAGACGGGAAACCTTGTCGAACTCGCTTCAATCCACGCCCCCCCGCGAGGGGGGCGACGATATCCCATTCCTTTTCCGGCAGCGGCTTACGAGCTTCAATCCACGCCCCCCCGCGAGGGGGGCGACACCAGCAACAGTATTAAAGCCGCTGTCGGCGGTGCTTCAATCCACGCCCCCCCGCGAGGGGGGCGACAGCCGCTCATAGCGTCAATACTCTCACCAGCCTTTGCTTCAATCCACGCCCCCCCGCGAGGGGGGCGACTACCACCAGCGTACCCAGACCGTGACCACGGTGGCTTCAATCCACGCCCCCCCGCGAGGGGGGCGACCGGGACACCTCCAGCGCAATATACCGGGTGTTTGTGATGCTTCAATCCACGCCCCCCCGCGAGGGGGGCGACGCGGAGCTGGCGCAGTTGTCCGGTCGGAAATATCAGCTTCAATCCACGCCCCCCCGCGAGGGGGGCGACCGATTTATCATCATTTTTATACATGCACATAGGAGCTTCAATCCACGCCCCCCCGCGAGGGGGGCGACGCTTACCAAGCGATGGTACATAGACACAATTCCGCTTCAATCCACGCCCCCCCGCGAGGGGGGCGACATACAGTTCCCGTATCGGTTCCGGTAATCAGTAGCTTCAATCCACGCCCCCCCGCGAGGGGGGCGACTCCGAATCTTGATATCTACGTCAAGACCCTGGCTGCTTCAATCCACGCCCCCCCGCGAGGGGGGCGACAGCAAAGATGCACAGTTTTACCTGTGAATCTTTGACAACTAAGTAGAATTTTTGCGTTTCTGGGGAAAAACACGGGGTGGTTGTCCGAGAAACCCGGGGAAAGACCGGCGTTTTCTCGGGAAAAGCCTTGCGAACCTCCCGGCAATCTCTGGTCACTTGGACTTCGCGGGGGGCGGGAAAGCGCGTCCCGGATACCCGTGCGCCGTACCACTGCCGCGCCGGGCGGCGTGTGTCAGAGGATCAGGGGATCCTCCGGCAGATAGGTGCTCTTCGTACCGAAATGCTCCACTTTTTTCTCATATTGCTTCCCCAGATAGTAAAAGCGCAGACTGTCTTTCTCAGAATCCATGATGGAGAGGAGCTGCGCCTGCAGGCGGCGGCACTGCCCTGCGTCCAGCAGGCACTCAAACACGGAATTTTGCACCCGCTGTCCGTAGTCCACGCACTTTTTAGCAATCTGCCGCAGGCGTTTGCGCCCGGCGGCGTCCTCGGTGTTTACATCGTATGTGATCAGCACCAGCATAGCATCACTTCCATAAAAACGGCGGATAGCCGTCCAAGTCGCCGCGGAGGCAGCGAGCCAGCAGTAGCGCCTGCGCATAGGGGATCATACCCCAACTCAGCTTTTCCCCCAGATAGGGGTGGGTCAGCGTGTCCTGCTTCCGCTCCTGCCAGGTCTTCAGGAATTTCCGGCGGCCGTCATCGGACAGCAGCACCGCGCCACTGTCCTGCATCTGAAAGTCCTCCGGGCGCAGCATTCGATTGTTCACGAGGGTCAGCACGAAGCGGTCTGCCATGCAGGGTCGCAGCTCCTCCATCAGATCCAGCGCCAACGACTGCCGTCCTGGCCGGTCGCGGTGGAGGAAGCCTACATAGCTGTCCAATCCGACGCTTTCCAAGGCGCTGGCACAGTCGTGTGCCAGCAGACTGTAGGCGAAGGACAGCATGGCGTTTACCCGATCCAGCGGCGGCCGACGGCTTCGTCCGTGGAAGAAGAATGCCTCCTTCCGGCTCAGGAGCATGTGATCGAGGACGTCAAAATACGCGGTGGCGGCAGCGCCCTCTATTCCCCGCAGGGAGTCCAAGTCAGCGGCAGCCAGCACCTGTGGCAGCATGGCCCGGAGGTTGGCAGCGGCTTTTTCCAATCCGCAGTCCGCCACGCGGGGCGCGTGATCCCGCAGGGTGCGCTGGATGCTGGCGGCACCGTTGCTCAGCTTGCCGAAGATCATGGTGCGGGCTATCTCACAGCTGCGAGCGGGGTCGTCAGCGATACGGTACTGCTCACGACGGAGCAGTACGTTGCCGCTGCTCTCGCCGCAGGTGCGGGCAAGGAAACGTCCGTGCGGGGAGCAGAAGGCCAGACCGATCCCGGCCTCCGCACATTTGCCCATCAGCGCAGGGGAGGCACCGGCGTAGGAGAAGCTGACGATGGCTTGCAGCGTGTGCAGCGGGTAGCGGGCGACGACGGTCTTGTCTCGGTTTGCCAGCACATTTTCCCCCTCCAGCGAGAGGTAAATGTCCTCGGAGGTGACAAATAGCGTGTTGAGAAGCTGCTTCATGGTGATTCCTCCATGGCCGCCCGGAGATACGCGGAGACGGCTCTGCTTTTCATCAGCTTGGGCAGGCACAGCTCCTTCAAGGAACAGACATTGCAGGATTTGGTGGGCTTGACCTTGGGGGTATAGCCCCGACGGTACAGCTCGTGCATTTCCGCCAGCAGCTCCCGCACACCTGCGCGCAGCTCCGGGGTGAAGGAAACCCTCTCTCGCCGGCGGATCTCTCCGTAATAGAGTGCGCCCTCAGGGATGTCGCAGCAGAGCATGGACTCCAGGCACATGGCCTGCGCACATAGCTGCAGGGTGTCGCCAGTGTCCTCGCGGGGGCGGCCCCGCTTGTACTCTACCGGGTACGGCTGCCACAGTCCCTCTTTCCCGGAGAGGGGGATTCCGACGGAGCCTCGGCGGTATTCCAGTACGTCGCACTGTCCGGATACACCCAGCTCCGCGGAATAGACGCTGACGCCACGCGTAATAAAGCGGTCGCCCCGCCGCTCCTGAAGGTCCGTGTCGTGGGCATTTTCGTGGAGGATCGCGCCGTCAATGGTGCGGTAGTTTTCCGCCCACTGGTGCTCGATGTGGATCAGCGCCCACTGCCGCCTGCAAAACCGAAAATGCTGTAAGCCGGAGAGCTGTAGGAAGTCCTCTTCATTATATGCCATCGATCACCTCCGGCTCCAGACCCGGCAGCGCCTCCAGCGAAATCACATAGTCGTTTGCGGAGGTGGGGATGGTACCCGCGTCCCGCAGCGCGACCTTGACGGAGCGGTGGACCTTTGCGGAGGAGTACTGCCCGTCCTTGCAGCTGTGGCGCCACCAGAACAGCTTCACCACCTCCATGGAGCCGTCGGGCCGTGCGGAGGAGGCATCGTTCACAAAGAGGGTGCGCAGACATTCCTTGACCGTGTCGGCGTCCTCCTCGGAGAAGCCGGTCTTTTCCGCCATCTGGACATTGATGGAGCCCTTGATCTCATACAGGCCGAAGCGGACAAAGTGCTTCATGCCCATGGTGTCGGAGGCGCGGTTCTCACTCTTTTCCTTCTTCTCACCATTCACGCTCTTGGTGATCTGGAGGGACTCGATCTCCACGGGGGACAGGCTGGACGCCTGATGCACGGAGACCGGCCCGCGCACACCGCAGGAGAAGCCCTTGGCATCCTTGAAGGCGAAGACCTGCCCGAAGGCGCGCACATCCAGCCATGTCTCGCAGGCGTGCCGGGCATATTCGTCCCGATCCTTGAGGCCCTTCATAGCGGCGGAGGCCCGCTCGCTGAGGCTGCCGCAGCCGTCGCTGCACCGATCCTCCGACTGAACGAAGATGGGCTTGCCCAGATCCTGCATTCGATTGCGGATCTTGCGCTTGATGCACACGTCGGAGATCTCACCAAAGCCGTTCAGGTCGGTGCGGGGGCGATTGCCGTTCAGAGGGTCGCCGTTGCTGTTGGCGCGGGTCACGGAGACCAGTGCCACAAAATCGATCTTGTTTTGCAAGCTGCTCATTTATTCTTCCTCCTGACTGTTTTCGGTCTTACCGGATGTGTACAGCGCACTGCGCTGCAGATAGTACCCAAAGAGATAGGTGTCCTTCAAGGCCTCCTCCTGTTCCGCCTGCGGGAAGGAGGAAATTTCTTGGATGATCTGCTCGATGATGCGGTCGTATTTTGTTCTGGCGCCGGCATTGAGCTTGGGATAGTACGCCTTTTTCAACTGCTCCCAGATGATCCGGCTGGCGTAGAGCGGACGCTTTGCGAACACGGACTGCATCCGGATCGCATTGGGCTCCCGCTGCTCATTGGGCTCATAGGTGTCTCGCTCAAGTTTTTCAAACACGGCCAAAAGCCGTCCATACTGATAGCTGACATCCTTCTTCTGCGGTTCCAGTGCCATGCCCCATTCCTCCTTGTACCAATCATATTTGTATTTCCGAAGCACCGCGCAGGCGGTGAACAATACCGTTTCCTGCAGGGCGGCGTCCATGATCTGCAGGTTGGACGCCTTGGCCGCCGCAGCGCGGGCGATATCCGCCGGCATTTTGCCCCGGTCCACCCGGCAGGAGAGCAGCCGCTGTACCTGCTGGCGCATGACGCGCTCGTCCGTTTCCAGCTTTGTCTGCTTGTCGGAGACGCGCACCGTGCCGAAGGCGCAGTCCGCGATCTGCGAAAGCGAGGGCGACTGTATGCCGAAGGAGGAATGCTCCCAGCAGCAAAGTGCATCCCAGTTGTGCAGGCGCTCCAGAAAATCAGAGACCGGAAGCTCGCTGTAATAGGTGAGGGAAAGACGTCCGGATGTGGCGGCGTCAAAGGCGGCCACTACGGCGCCGGCGTCCCGCGGGATCGTCTCCTGCCAGCCCCGGAGAGTTTCCGACAACGCCTTTCGATAGTCGGAGTATTTTATCTGCTTGGCGGCGCCCCGCCGCAGGAAGGCGGCCTGCGGTTTGGGGATCTCAATGCCCTGCGGATTCCAGCACAGGAAGGTGCGCCCGCCGATGAAGACGCCTTGGGTCGCCGCCAACCAGTGCAGCGCGCTGTGGATCTTCTGCGATGCCTCGTAGCTCATAGTTGCAGCCTGCGAATCGTCTGTGAAGCGGCCCCGATAGGTAAAGCCGCTGGTGTCGTTGGCGGAGATCAGCTTGGCGTTGGCGCACAGATTGATGATCTTCTTGGGGTGCTGGCTGGCGGGCGGAGCGTTTTTACCGGTAACCATGCAAAACGCGGGCTTCTCAGATTTCGTGGATGCATAGTAGTCGATGAAGGCTTGGAAGAGGCTCTGATCCTGCCAGCAGGCGGGCGTCTCATTTTCCCCACCTGTCTCTACACGCCAGCGGACGATCTGCTTTTCCTTGACAGGAAAGCCTTTTTCATCCAGTGCGATCAGGCCGCGCTGAGCCATATCCGTTGCGATTGTTCCCCTCTCCACATAGCGGGCGATGGCGGAGAGCTTGGGGTGGCCGTAGGGTGATAGCTCCCAGCGGTGCAGCTGTGTCAGGTAGCTTTCGTATTTGGCGGGATACAGCGGGGAGAGAAACTGAATCTGGTCGCATAGAGGGTGTGCGCCGGGGGCTTTGCCGGTTCGCCCCGAGGAGCTCTCCGTCACGGGGATGATCGTGGCGGCCTGCTCCGCCTCGACGGAACGGGCGTCCAGCAGATGACCGTCCGCGTCCAGAGTGAGCTCCAGCTCTGCGTTTACGATTTGGTGCGAAACAGGAACCAGTGGCTCCTTCGCCTTGCCGTAGATGCCGGCGTATTGCGACTCCATGGCACAGTAGGTGTCATAGGCTTGCTGCATCAGTCCCATTTACTCCACCTCCCCAAATTCCCGCAGACCGATAAAATTGCCCTCGTCGGCGGAAAAGCTCTTCATAGGCATCTTCCGCAGAGGCTTCTGCCCCGGACAATCCTCCGGCGGGAGAAAGTGAATGACGCCGTTTTTCATGACCGGGTACCAAAACCGGGCAGTCATCCGTCCGAGGGTCTCCTCCGAGTAGGCCTCGTCCGGGTAGGTGATGCCGTGGTACATCAGCCCGAAGCCCAGCTCCGGCAGATCGTCGTAGGCGCCTGCGCCGTTTCCGAATACGCAGGGCTCTACATAGCCCTGACATTCCCGGGTACCCAGAAAAATATCACGCCGCCCGCCCTTTTCGATCATTCGGCGGGCAATGCAGTGATGTTTGTTCTCATTTCGGTCGCCGCACAGCTCTTGGCGGTTGTCGTTCCAGTCGAAGCAGGCCCGTACCTGATACCGGCAGCTTTTCAGATAGGTGTAATACGCCAGATCGTTGCCGCCGCTGTATTTGATGGGGCGGATGCCTTTCACCTCGGTCTGGATCGGGTTCATGACCCGCACGTCCAGGATCCGCCAGATGAAGGTGGGCTTCCAGTATACAGAGGATAAAATGCCCTTCAGTGCCTCATAGGTGGGTACCTGATAGCTGCACTTTTCACCGCCCAGACGCATGAGAGGGTCGGAGAAGAGGGCGTAATCACCGTATACCTCAAATTCTACGATGTTGGGATGTTCTGTTTTCAATCGCTACACCTCCTGAAAATCACGGGTACCGGCCTCCAGAGAAAAACCGGTATGTTCGTTATAAAAGCCATCGGACAACAGCAGTATGCCGCCGTCGAACAGTGAGGTCACGGCGCCGAGGCTCTCAAGCCGCTCCAGCTGATAGCGGTAGACGCTGACACAGTAGCCCTTTGCCTCGTCAATGCAGCCGCGAATGACCGCCCAATCCTTCTGCCCGTAGACCTGAGCGGCGTTTCGCAGCGTGTTTTGCAGCTCGCGCCCTCTTCCGTAGGGTACGAGCAGGGCGCTCGTGTCCTCGTCGAATACCTGAAAAAGGCCGCCTGCCAGACGGAACGCCTGCCGCAGAAGGTAACGCTCCGCTTGCGCGCAGTTGGCGTCTGCATACCGGGGGTTGTCCGCCAGCAGATGATAGAGGGAGCCGTGCGCCTGGGTTTGGTCGTCCTGGAAGCCGGGCTCCATCTCTGCGTATAGCCGGCGATAGTAGAACCGGATGGCCTCCTCGGAGGACAGATCGTGCCGGAAAGCCTCCGGCGTTTTGGAAAAGGCGGTCAGCAGCGCGGTGGTGGCGTTCTGTCCGCGCACGATGTCGTCCAGACCACGCAGCCGCTCGTCGGTACACCGGATGAGGCAGACGGGGGCGGGCTCCTTTTGCTCGGCGTGCCGGTTGCACCGCCCTGCCGCCTGCACGACACTGTCCATTCCGGCGGAGAAGCGGATCACCCGCTGGAAGGAGATGTCCACACCGGCCTCGATCACCTGCGTGGAGACGCAGACGACCTTTTGCCTGTTGTCGGCGGAGGGCTTGTCCAGCGCGGACTGCAAGGCTTGCAGAGTCTCCCTGCGGTGCTGCATGCACATGGCGGCGGACAGATGGAAGCACCGGCAATTCTCGGCTTGCAGCGACTCGAACAGGAACGCCGCCTCCTTTTTCGTGTTGCACACCACCAGCAGACTGTCGCACGACGACAGTACCTCCGTGACGATTTGCGAGAGCTCCTCCAGCTTGGCACATCCGGCATTTTGGATGTCGGTGCGCTTAAAGACGTCCCACAGTGCCTTTTGCTGCGGAACCAGATCGACGGGCTGGCGGTGCAGGGGATGGTCGGCTGCCTCCAGACAGGGCTGGGTGGCGGAGCACAGAACAATGGTGGCGCCGCAAACCTCGGACAGGAAGTTGACCGCCAAATTGAACAGCGTCAGCATTTTGCCGGGAACGGTCTGCACCTCGTCGATCACAATGACGCTGCCGCACAGCGCGTGAAATCTGCGGATGGCGCTGGTCCTTCCACTGAAGCAGGTATTCAGGAGCTGCACCAGCGTGGTGATAATGATCGGCGCCGACCAGGAGGCGGTGAGCAGCTCCAGCGCCTGCAAGCGCTCCGGCGTTTCCTTCGGCTCGGCAAGGTTGGAGTGATGCTCCAGTATCAAGGTGTCCTCGCCTATGTAATCGCGGATCACCTGAACGTTTTGATCCAGGATCGACAGCAGCGGCGCGGTGAAGATAATTCGAGAGCAGTTCCACTTTGCCGCGTGGGTCAATGCGAAGCGGAGACTGGCCAGCGTTTTTCCGCCGCCGGTGGGGACGTTCAGGCGGTAGACACCTCCGGGCCGGGCGGCACCGGCGGCACAGGTGTCGGAGATGGTGTGGCGCGCCAGATCAATGGGCGTTTTTCGCGGGAATGCCGCCAGCTTCTTCTCCATAAACGCCAGCCGTCCTGTCCAGATTGGCCGCATATCTTCTGGGAACACGGGCGGTTCTATCCCATCCATAAAAGCGGCAGTGTCCGTGCGATCCCCCTCGATCACGGCGGACAGGAGCATCCGAGCCAGAAGACCGATATAAAATGCGGTCTCCCGATCCGCCTCATTGTCGTCCGCTTGGGTGGACAGAGCCGCCAGCCGATCCAGCATGGGGGTCATCTCCCGGACGGCACTGTGGAACAAGCGCTCCAGCTCCTCCTCGTCGGCAACCTGTGCCAAAAATCCCCGCCTGGATTCATCGTAAAAGATCCCCTCCTTGGTCTGGCGATGAAAAAAACCGCTGTGCTGCTGGGGGTCGACGCAGTCAAACAGGCCGTGATGTGAGCCAACGGCAAAGGCCAGCAGCTCTGCGGTCACGTCGGAATAGGAGAATGCATCGCAGCGGCCGTGCCACCGATCCAGCAGAAGGCGCACGCCGGCGAAGGTATGGTTGACACTGCCACGGACGGCGTTCCCGCCGCTGACAGCATCCGAAAGGTATTGCGCATACTCCTGTTTGTTTTTTCCGGCATCGTGGAGCAGCCCGGCCAGATAGGCGCTTTTCTCCAGACCGAGTGGCCGCAGTGCGCTTGCGGCCAGCGCCGCCGTGTTCCGGCAATGCTCCCGGACGGTTTGCCGCTCTCCGGTTTCGCGGATATGGGCAGGAAACATGGCGATCACATCCTGTCATATATTTTTTAACGCGCATATGTTGATGCTTTAACCATACCACACTCGCTGAGGCTTGTAAAGACTTCGGTAATAAGGACAATTGCCAAAAAACATTGACTTTTTTTGTATGCTATGCCATACTGTGCGGGTCGGGTATTCCCGTGGATTGAAAGGGTAAAAAGGAGAAGCTGCGCAAGGCCTGGCAGGGGAGCATCCCCTGCTGCGCCCTGCACAGCTTTTCGCCCAACGCGGCTATGTAGCTGCTATACACCAGATACGCCGCCTCCATGGTGTATCGTCTTTGCTTGTGGGCTCTTAGACTTTTATTATGGACTCGCCATATTAAGAAAACGAGTTTTGCCATTTCCTAAATGTGCGCTCATTGCTTGCTTTTTGCAACACAAGAAGAGGTGTGACTATCGGTCACACCTCTTCTTCCTTTAACCACTCGATAAACTCGACTCGCGGCAGTTTTCCGGTTTCGCTGGCCTCCTTCTTCGGCCTGCCCTCTGCTTGCTTACGATTCCTTCAGCCACCGCTGGAAATCCTCTGCGGTGATGATACCCTCGTCGCATTTCTTTTTCTGCTCTCTGGCCTGCTCGCTCCACGCATAAAACTCGCTGTCGCTGATGCGCCCGGCCTTGATCCACGCGAAACGGCGCTTGTACTCCCGGCGATAAACCTTGAACACCGGATCGTCCGCCTGCTTCAGCGTCCACTGTTGGAATGCACCCATCGCACGGCAGCTGGACTGACCGTCGAGCGGAGGACGGTCGCAGTACTCCGCGCTGACGCGGCCTGTCTGGGCGAAGTACCGTCCGCAGTTTTTGCAGCGACGCACGGTGATATTGCGCTCCACGCAAGTCTGCAAAGAAAAGCTGATCATATCCGCCACTGTATTCGCATATAGCACCGGCGCACAAGCGTCACCATCCACCGGCTCAAAGCGCGTGGTCAGCAGACGGAACGGAAACAACTCCGGGTCGCTGGGCTGGTCAGGCTGGTCGAAGTGATAGTACCGCATGACCTGCCGGCTGGGCTCGCGCCCGGCCTTGTCTATATCCAGTATCAGCTCAAAGAAGTGCTGGATCTGCTTTTGGTACAGCGGCAGCTCCTCCGGCAGTGACCGCAGCTCGTCCAATGCGCCCGATATGAAAACACATGGCAAACGTTAAATTCATTGCTGTCTCGCGTGGGCTGAGGGGCATCGTTGACTATGTCACCAACCGGGAAAAGACGGTGGAGCAGCTTATCAGCGGCGTCAACTGTGTAGCGCGGACGGCGGTGCCGGAATTTGAGGCGGTGAAAAAGCAGTTCCGCAAAACAGAGGGCCGCGGCTACTACCACATCGTGCAGGCGTTCGCGCCGGATGATCCGCTGGACTTCACAACGGCGCACGAGCTGGGCGTGAAGCTGGCGGAGCATTTTGAGGGCTACCAGTGCATCGTGGTCACCCACATGAACACAGCCCACATCCATAATCATATCATCATGAACTCCGTCAATTTCGAGACGGGTATGAAATTCCATCAGTCTGCAAGGGAGATGCAGCAGGTCAAGGACTACTGCAGCCAACTATGTCGGGAGTACGGCTTGTCCGTCACGGAGTCCAAGGCCGACCCGTTCCGCATCCCGACATGGAAGAGGCGACTGACGGATCATATCAAAGAGGCTATGGAGCAGAGCCGCACGCAGCAGGAGTTCGTTGCGTATATGAATGCATATGGCTACGATGTGAAATGGGAGCCGCATCAGAAATACATCACCTACACCACGCCGGAGAACATCCGCTGCCGGGACAGCAAGCTGTTCGACCAGACGCTGAAGCGCGAGAATATGGAGCTATACTTCCGACTGGGCGGCGCTGGGCATCTCCCGCGCCGGCGCGTACGAGTTGGTTCACAGTGATGGTTTCCCGGCGCTAAAGATCGACAGCCGCATCGTAGTACCGAAGGACAAGCTGCGGGAGTGGATCGACGCCAACACAGCGCAAAAATGACCAC
>ERZ1026772.1069-NODE-1069-length-16268-cov-10.154382_pt1 | contig 16268 bp, 9 predicted proteins | sample MGYA00380124_ERZ1026772 | MGnify/ENA primary metagenome ERZ1026772 (study PRJEB33269, sample SAMEA4719760) | human gut metagenome | biome: human-associated habitat; feature: organic feature; material: feces | place: Cameroon | collected 2013-10 ...
CCCGAATGGTCGAAGAAACGCATCAATATATGACATCGGTATTGAGTTATAATAATGAAAACGCCCTAGCTTGTGTCGTTTCGGTATTGTGCTTTTATGCCGAAAATGTCTATCACGTCATCCGCGAATTCCCAACCGGCAAGGGCTTTGCCGATATCGTCTTATTGCCCAAAAAACGCGTTCAAAAACCCGCCATCGTCATCGAACTCAAATTTAACAAAGATGTCAAAGCGGCAATCGATCAGATTCACGACAACCAATATCCGGGGCGACTCGCCGATTTCTATGGCGATTTGATATTGGTCGGCATTAGCTACGACAAGAAAAAAGCACACGATTGCGCGATCGAGAGGGTTGAGCGTGAGCGAGGGGAATGACCTCACCCCCGGCCTGTCGGCCACCCCCTCTCCATAAATGGCGAGGGGGAATGGACATCTGCCTACGGCAGATGTGACAAATTTGGCGAGGGGAATGGACATCTGCCTACGGCAGATATGTGAAATTTGGCGAGGGGAATGGACATCTGCCTACGGCAGATGTGACATATTTGGGCAGGAACATTAAAAAGCCCGTAGGGCTTTCGGCGAGTAGCCCCCGGCAACGCCGGGGGTAAACGGGCAGCCTTCCCCCCCACAGTCCCCCTCTTTTTATCCCTAGCGTTGCCGTGGCAAAGAGGCCAGGGCAACGCCCGTCGTGCGATTATTTCGCGGCGTCGGTGAGTGCTTTATCGAATGTCGATTGCAAGACGGTCTTTTTGGGATCGGCCTCGATCGAGGCGCGAAGAGCTTCGAGGTCGGCTTTTGTGCCGTGGACGGCAATGCCCTTGAGCGCGGCTTGGCGTGCGCGCCAATCGGTTGCCGTATCTTTGACGATAGCCGAATAGGCGGCGACGAGATCGGCGGGTTTGTAGTAGGTGGCCTTGTCTTTCCACGCGTTGATCTTCGAGGCGCTGATGCTGTTAAAGGCGCCGACGGCGTTCCATGCGGGGACTTTTTCGGATCGCGGTGTTTTGTTGAGGTAGTCGAGCGATGCTTTGTAGGCGGCTTCGCTCGTCGATTCGTGCGATGGGAAGTCGAGCCATAGCCATTGCAAGCCTTTGAGGCACGATCCGTGGATATCGGATTTAGCTTCGTCGTTGAGGGCGGCAACGATGGGTTCGACGGCTTTGTCGTCGTGCAAGCGCCCGATGCCTTCGCAAGCGCGTTTTGCGACGTCGATGTTTGAATCGTTGATCATGGGGGTGAGGGCGTCGACGGCGCCTTCGACTTTGGCGGCATGTGGTGAGCCTAGAGCGCCGACGGCTTTGTTTCGGACGATGTCGTTGTCGTTCTTGAGCATGGATTTGAAGAGGTTGCCGAGTTCTTGGCTATCGTTTGCCGAGCTGGCAGCATATTGGGCGATCGATTTGAGGACGTAGGGATCTTTTTCGTCGGCATAAGCTTTTGCCATGGCATCGACGTTTTCGGCTTTTTTGCCCCAGAACGTTGCATATCGCTCGAGTGGATAGGCGCGGACGATGTTCGACGGGTGTTTGACGAGTTTATCGGCGACTTCGGTCGTGCGGACGAGTTTTTTCTTATCCTTGTCGAGCGCTTCGATGGCGCGAGTGACTTCGCATTCTTTCGAGTTTCGCTCTAATTTATCGTCGATTTTGCAGCATTGTAGAGCTTCGAAGATGGCGATCGATTCGTCTTCGGTTGCTGTAGCGCCTTTGACGCTAGCGATGAGCGATTCTTCGGTCACCGCCGAGCAATCGATCGTCGGGGCGTTGCCTGCTTGAGCGACGGCCTTGCCGCCGGCTACATCGTCGGTTTTCTTACCACATGCCGTAAAAGTCGCGCCGGTCAAAGCCGTAGCCATCGCAATCAAGATGATCTTTTTGAACATAGTTCATTCTCCTTGGGTAACCCCCACCAAATAATGACATGAATATCCCCCGATTTGGAACGATGCTAGAGATTTTATCATAGCTCTCGTTTGTGCGCAAACATTACGTTGCATTGCCGATGTCTAATTGGTCGAGGGGTATGGGGGTTAAAAGACTTCGGCTTCGAAGACTTCGAAAGAAGCGCCTTCGCGCCAAGCGCCAGGAGCGAGCCCGGCTTTGAGTGCGAGGTGATTGAGTGTCGTTTCGAGGTTCCAGCCTTGTTCTGGGGCGACTTGTGGCAAGAAGACGGCGGAACGGCCGCGTTTTTTGAGCAAAATGCCGTGTTTTCCGATTTCGATATCGTTGGGGCTGGCGACCGAAACGGGGCGCGAAAGCACCGAGATTTCGATCGATAGAGACGAGAGCTCGGCAGGAGTGACGGGATCGAAGCGAGGGTCGTTGAGTGCGGCGTCTTGAGCTCGCCCCCAGAGCCCCTCGGCGAGTGTGGCGACGGGCAAGATATTGCCGATGCATCCGCGCAAATCGCCAGAGGCGTCGTGTAGCGTGACGAAGACGCCGAATCGCTCGTTAAAAGGAGCTTCTTTAGCGGCAAGTTCGTCGGATGGCATGGGCGTTTCGCGCCCTTTTGAAACGGCTTGTGCGAGGGCGCGTTTGACGAGGTCGTGGGCCGTGGCGCGTTGTGATTCGTTGAGCATGGGATCTCCTTTTTTGTGTATATGATCGGCGTCTTTGTTGGAATTTGATGGGGAGGCATTGTCCGTTATCGCTAGAGCGACATAGGATACCGACATATCGTCGTCGCCCGATCGGCGACCCGATGTATCGTAGGCGAGCTGTGTGACGGTTTGTGCTTGGCCATCGTAGATGTGTGCGGCGAGCCGTAGTGCGTTGATACCGCAAGCGGCATGTGGGTGAGCATCGGAAAATTCGTCGAAAGCAGGGGCATCGAGGAGCGAGAACGCCTTGACCGTTTTGGCGTCGTAGGCTTCGATTTGCGCTTGGATGGGGGCGCCAAATGGGACATAGCCGTATGCTTCGCCGTAGTGTAGGAAATCGCTCGAAACGACGATGAGCGCGTCGTCGGCGATGTTTGCGCGATAGTATTGGGCGAAGTTTTGGGCGAATTGTTGGTCGATATCGCCGACGATGAGTGGGACGATTTGGGGCAAATCGTCGCCAAAGACGACTTGTATAAAGGGGAGTTGTATTTCGATGGCGTGTTCACGGCGATGTGCGGCATCGTCGATGCGCACGAGCCCGGCATTGCGCAATGATTCGACAGTAGCTCTATCGACGGCGACGGGTCCAAGAGGCGTTTCGAAGGCATCGGCAGAAACCGAAACGACGCCATAGACGGGCATGCGATGATTTGGGCACAAGATGAATATGCGTTTGTAGTGATGATTTTTGAGTATGCGATAGGCGGCAGCCGCCGTAGGGCCCGACCAAACGTGCCCCGCATGCGGCACGACGATGGCGTGAATTGTGCCCAAGCTGTCGGCGGCATCGGTTCCCGATTTGGCCGCCGTGCGCTGTGCATCGGCCAAATACGACTCAATCGATGAACGCAATTGTTTCGCATCGCGCGCGTACCATTGACCAGCTAATACGGATTGACGGATCGACATCGTGGCTCCTTTTATCGATGGTGAATTGTGATATAGATGATGGGAATCGGTATCGGTTGCATTGGCGACTGTTGCAGATGCCGAGGCATCGGGCGCATCGCCAGGCGCATGCGATTTGCAACCGTAGCCCGAGATCGCCATCATAGACATACAAAAAATGCCGATTTGCCATGCGCCTTTCATATCGATCTCCTATCATTCGAACCCATGTACCAATTTAATGCATCCTTATTTAATCCGCAACAGCTCGAAGCCGTCGTGCACGACGAAGGCCCTATGCTCGTCTTAGCCGGTGCTGGAAGCGGCAAAACGCGCATTATTGCGCATCGCGTAGCTTATCTCATCGACGTGCGCCAAATCGCGCCGCAAAAAATCGTCGCCGTGAGTTTTACCAATAAAGCGGCTCGCGAGCTCAGCGAGCGCATTGCGAGCCTCGTCGGTAAAAACCGCGCACGCCAGTGCCATTTGTCGACGTTTCACACGCTCGGCATTGGGATACTTCGCAAACACATCGCACAGCTCGGTTGGAAATTGCCGTTTGCCATCATCGATACCGACGAGCAACTCGGCATTGCGCGCGATGTGCTCAAAGACATGCATTTGCAAGGGTCTTCGCTCGATCCGCAATCGCTCTTGGCGTTTATTTCGAAAGTCAAAACGGCGCACAAAGCGCCTCTCGACATGCCGGGGATGCGATGGAATCCGCAGGGGAAAACGCTTGCCAAACTGTTCGAACACTACCAAATCATTCGAAAATCGATGAATGCCATCGATTTCGACGATATGATCGCGCTCCCCGTCGATATCTTCGAGCAGTATCCCGACATTTTGTCGCAATATACCGACGAATGGCAATATTTGTTAGTCGACGAATACCAAGATACGAATGCATTGCAATTTAGGATGCTTCAGCTCTTGTGCTCGAAACGGCAAAATATCATGGTCGTCGGCGACGACGACCAATCGATTTATGCTTTTCGAGGTGCCGATTCGAAGCACATTTTGGCGTTCCCGAGTTTATTCGAAGGGGTGAAGACTGTTGCGCTCGAACAGAATTATCGGTCGACGCAAATCATCCTCGATGCCGCCAACGACGTCATCGCTCGAAACGCCACGCGCCATGAAAAGCGGCTCTGGAGTAGCCAAAAAGAGGGCGATAAGATTCGCACGACGTCGTGCAAAACGCCCGAAGACGAGGCGCAGTTCGTCGTCGAACGGATCGAACTCGAGCGAGCCGCTAAAAACCTCGATTACAGCGATTTTGCGATACTCTATCGCACGAATCCGCAAAGTCGCGTTCTCGAAGACAAACTCGTCGAACGCGGGCTACCCTATAAAATCGTCGGAGGATCGAAGTTCTACGACCAGCCCGAAATCCGCGATACCGTGTTTTATCTTCGCGTTGCCAATGCCTTGCACGACGAATTGGCGTTGCGCCGCATTATCAATACGCCTCGGCGCGGCATCGCCGCCGCTGCACTCGCTCGGATCGACGAACGCGCACAGCGCGAAGGAATCGCGTTTTTCGACGCATTGCGTGCCGAAGCCGACGATGGCGAGTTGCCACAAGCGGCAAAGATGAAGTTGCGAGACTTCGTCGATATCATGACGACGTTTCACGCCCGTTTTGCCGCCAAAACCGAGCCACTGGCTCAGACGCTCAACGCGCTTCTCGACGCCATCCACTACATTGCCTATATCCAGAGTACGAGCAATTCCGACGAAATTGCTCGCATTCGCCGCGACAATCTCGACGAACTCATCAATGCGATTGCCGCGTTTGAATCGCGCAAGGGGCGCGATCTCGATGCCTTTTTAGAACAACTCGTCGTCGATCCGCCGCGACAAAACGAAGACGAAAAGCGCGACGAAATCACGCTTATGACGCTACATTCTGCCAAGGGTCTCGAATTTCCTTTCGTATTTATCGTAGGATGCGAAGAAAATTTGCTTCCGCACCAAAATTCCCTCGTCGAGCCCGCTTTGAGCGAAGAGCGCCGTTTGTTTTACGTCGGGATAACGCGAGCCAAGCGATATCTCTACTTGACGCGTTGCTTGAGCCGTCGGCGGACTTATGAAATCGTCGAAGCCGAGCCATCGCGGTTTTTGGCCGATATTCCGGCGCACACGTTGATTCGCGAAGACGATGCAGGCGAAAAGGTGAATCGGGAAATCGAGCGCAATGAACAAGAAAAGATGCGCGAGCGATTTGCACAGCTTCGGCAAATGTTTTCGAAACCGAGCCGCTAGACGATAGAATCGCTAGAGCGATAGATCGAGCCAGGGCGTTGCGGGCGCGGCGTCTGAGCGCCCGCACAAAGGCGTAGGCGTATGCGCGCAAGGGCCCGCAGGGGCCGAGCACATAGCCGGAGCGGCGGAGCGTATTGCCCCCACCGCGGGGCAATAGCGTAGCAAGAGCCCGTATCGAGCCCGCCAGGGCCGATAGGGCGACAAAACAAGCGCTACTCGCCGACTTGGAAGGGGACTTCGTTGGCGTTTTCGCGGCCGTAGGTGAAATCTGGGGCGACGTAGCAGAAGGCGTGTGAGCCCAAATCGTTGCGACATGTGTAGCCGCTGCGGCAGTCGCCGTTTTTTTTGCACTTTTTGAGGCAGAACGATTGGTCTTTTGTGAAGCGTATGCAGACGGCGTCTTCGGGGCATTCGTCGTCGAATTCGCAGCCCGCGGCGAGGCAGTAGCCCGAGGGGGAGTCGGTGTCGCAGACGGTGCCCGTGGGGCAATCGTTGGAGGTAGAGCATTTGTCGCCGACGCCTGCTTCGCACCCGAGGAGTAGGCAGGCCGAGAGCAAAAGCGTGGCGAGAGCTGTCGGTGTGTTGAATTTTATGTTTAGAACCATCGCATTCTTCGTTTCATATTCGATAAAAGTGGCGATATTTTGACTTTTCTTCGTTCGCGAATTGCCTTGATATGCCAGATGGCGAGGACACCGATCCAGAGGAACGATGCGACGACGACTGTATAAAAGGGAATTGTCCAATTTGCAAAGAAAAGACAGAGTGCGAGTGCGGGAAGTAGGATGGAGAGTGCGATTCGCGTGGCGAGGTTGTTGATGGAATCGGCGAGAATGTTGGCGGATTGGACGTCGATGCGCACGGCAATGCCATCGTGCTCGAGGTCTTGCATGATTTGCGTGGCGTGGCCCGGAATCGAGCGGATGTATTCGCCGACGCTGAGGGCGTCTTGGACGATTTGGTTGGTGAAGTCTTTTTTGCGGATGTTGTCGGCGACGATGTTTTGAGCGAATTGGGTGAGTGTTTCGATGAGGTTGAGATGTGGGTATAGGTAGGATATGATGCCTTCGACGTTGATGAGTGCGCGGATGGCGCTCGTGAATTCGGGAGGAATTCGGACGCCGAATTTTTGGCCGGCGGCGATGAAATCGGTGGCAAAAGCGGCGACATCGACGTCTTGTAGGGAAGATTTGAGGTATTTTTGCAAAATGCGAGCGATTTCGGCTTCGAGGTCATCGAGGACGACGCGACGCGTGGCGTGGCCGAGCGATAGGAGCGTGCGGGCGGCTAGGGCGTAGTCGCCGAATTGCATGGCCATGACGAGGTGCATGAAATTTTGTCGTTGGCGCGTCGTAAAAGTGCCGACGAGCCCGAAATCGAGCAACCCGATTTTGCCATCGGTGAGAGCAAAGACGTTGCCGGGGTGTGGATCGCCGTGGAAGATGCCTTCGCGAAAGACCATATCGAAGGCGATCGAGAGAATCGACTCGGCCATTTGGTGCGCCTGTGGCGTATCGGGTTCGACTGTCGTTATCTTTTTGCCGGCCAACTCGCGCATGACGAGTATGTTATTTCGGCACAAATCGGCGAATGGCTCGGGGAAGACGAACTCGGGGCGATCGGCGTATTTCTGCGAGAAATAGACGATATTGGCGCGTTCATTGTCGAAATTGAGCTCGGAGACGATAGATTCTTCGAAATCGGAGACGAGGTTTGGCAAGTCGAAATAGGCGAGCTCTTCGATGCTTGCGTCGAGTGCTTTGGCGAATATCGTGAGGATATCGATGTCGCTTCGGATGAGTGGTAGGAGGCCGGGGCGCTGGACTTTGATGACGACTGGGGTTTGATCGACGAGCGTTGCTCGATGGACTTGGGCAATCGAAGCCGCCCCGATTGGCGTCGGTTCGATCGATGCGAAATGCTGGTGATAGTCGCCATAGGCATCGTTTAAGATCGATTCGATCGCGTCGAATGGGAGCGTGGGAGAACCGTCTTGTAGCTTAGATAATTCGTCGATAATTTCTTTTGGCAAAATATCGTAGCGCGTCGATAACATTTGCCCGAATTTTATATAAGTCACACCGAGGGCTTCGATGGCAGAACGCAACTTTGCGCCAAACTCTGGCGAGTTTCGGTTAAACCCATCAATGACATCTTGCGACGAGAACGAACGGCCAGCGATGCTTTGGCGTACGATTTGGACGATATTGCCGAGTCCGAATTTTCGCATAATCGAGGTGATTTGGGCGAATCTTCGCGTGTCGGATAAGACGACGCCAAAGAGCGATATCGATTCGTTTTTTTGATGACTGGCCATTGTTCTCAATTGTTTTTATATTGGGGATTGTGTGTGTGGATGATTGGAAACCCGAGGTTGCGCAACGCTTACCCTGGGCTGTGTTCTGGCGCCCCGGGGTTGCGCTACGCTTACCCCGGGCTGTGTTCTGGCGCCCTTTCAGGGCGCTAGATGTAGGGACGATTGGAAAACCGCATTCTGGCACCCTAAAAGGGCGCTAGATGTAGGAGCAATCGCATTTTGGAATGAGGGGAAATTATTTCACCGAAAACGTCATCTCGCCCGATTTCCAATCGGCGCATATCGTCGCATTTTCTTTGAGTGGTGTAGCGAGTATGTACCGAGCGAGTGGATTTTCGAGCTCGCGCTGAATGGCGCGTTTGAGCGGACGTGCACCGTAGGCGATATCGCATCCCGATTTGGCGAGAGCCGAGAGCGCGGCGTCGGAGATCTCGATTTGGATCTTTTGTGCTTGCAGACGCGCTTTGAGCTTTGCCAACTGGATTTGCAAGATGGCGCCGATCTGGTCGGGTGTGAGCGGTTGGAACGTGATGATTTCGTCGACGCGGTTGAGGAATTCGGGTTTGAACATCGAACGCATTCGATCCAAAACGCGCGATTTCTTCGTCTCTTCATCGATATCGGTTTGTTGTAAGATATCGCTACCGACGTTGCTCGTCATGATGATGACGGTATTCTTGAAATCGACGGTTCTGCCCTTTGAATCGGTGAGACGTCCATCGTCGAGGATTTGCAATAGCATATTAAACACATCGGGATGTGCTTTTTCGATTTCGTCGAAGAGAACGACCGAGTAGGGTTTCCGCCGCACGGCTTCGGTCAATTGCCCGCCCTCGTCGTATCCGACATACCCCGGAGGCGCCCCGACGAGTCGACTGACGCTGTGTTTCTCCATGTATTCGCTCATATCGAGTCGAATCATCGATTGTTCGTCGTTAAAGAGGATATCGGCGAGTGTTCGAGCGAGCTCGGTTTTGCCGACGCCCGTAGGACCGAGGAAAATGAAGCTGCCGATGGGGCGTTGTGGGTCTTGTAACCCGGCGCGCGAACGGCGCACGGCATCGGCGACGCAGCGCACCGCCTCGTCTTGCCCGACGACGCGTTCATGCATCTTCGATTCGAGTTCGAGGAGTTTTTCTTGCTCGCCGGCGAGCATCTTTTGAACGGGAATACCCGTCCATTTGGCGACGATAGCCGCAATATCTTCGGCCTTGACTTCTTCGCGTAAAAACGTCTCACCGCCGTGGGCTTCTGCATACGATTTCATTTCGTTCTGCAGTTCTTCAATTTTCTTCTCAGTTTCTGGGATTTTCCCGTATCGGATTTCGGCCGCGCGGTTGTAATCGCCCGTTCGTTGTGCGTTTTCGACTTCGATGCGCAAATCGTCGCGCGTCTGCCGACACTCTTTGAGCGATTGTAACATTTCGCGTTCGTGCTTCCAGCTCGATTTCATCGCCGAAGATTTCTCGCGCAAATTGGCGATATCGGCTTCAGTCTTTTCGAGTCGCGCCTTCGAAGCATCGTCGTGCTCTTTGAGCAGGGCTTGTTTTTGAATTTCGAGCTCGATGAGTTCGCGTTCGATTTTGTCGATGGGCTCAGGCAAGCTCTCGGATTCCATCTTGAGCTGAGCCGCCGCCTCGTCGACCAAGTCGATGGCTTTATCGGGCAAAAATCGGTCGGCAATATATCGCTTGCTGAGGTTGACAGCCGCAATAATGGCGCCATCGGTGATGTGAATGCCGTGATGGATTTCGTATCGCTCTTTGATACCGCGCAAAATCGTGATGGCATCTTGCGTCGTCGGTTCGTCGACGAAAACGGGTTGGAATCGTCGTTCGAGCGCCGCATCTTTTTCGATGATGCGATACTCTTTGAGCGTCGTCGCGCCCACGCAACGGAGCTCGCCACGCGCTAACGCAGGTTTCAACATGTTGCCCGCATCCATCGCGCCCTCGCCACCACCGGCGTGCACGAGCGTATGCAATTCATCGATGAACAAAATCACCGACCCATTACACGACGCAATTTCTTGCAAAACGCTTTTTAGCCGCTCTTCGAATTCGCCTCGGTACTTCGCCCCCGCCACGAGTGCGCCCAAATCGAGCGACAAAACGCGCTTATTCTTGAGCGATTCTGGCACGTCGCCCGTCGCAATTCGCTGCGCAATGCCCTCGGCAATCGCCGTCTTGCCAACGCCAGGCTCGCCGATGAGCACCGGGTTGTTCTTCGTCTTACGCGACAAAACTTGAAGCGTACGCCGAATTTCTTCGTTTCGCCCAATGACCGGGTCGAGCTTGCCCTTCTGCGCCTCATCGGTCAGGTCGCGCGTATACTGCTTGAGCGCCTCGAACGTCGATTCGGGGTTTTCGCTCGTCACGCGCTGATTGCCACGCACATCGGCAAGCGCATGCAACAAATCCTCAAATCGAATCCCCAACGCCGACAAAACATCTCGCGCCTCACACTGCTCGTGCGTCATCGCCAAAATAAAGTGTTCTGTCGACACGTAATCATCGCGCATCTCCTGCGCCAAATCTTGCGAAACGGTCAGAACGGTATTGAGCTCGCGCGAAATCGTCGCATCCGACCCCGACACCACCGGCAAACGCCCAAGCGCCCCCTCCAAACTCGCCGTTACCTGGTTCGGCTTCACGCCAATCCGCTCAAACAACGAGCTCACAATGCCCCCCTGTGCAATCAAAGCCGCCAATAGGTGCAACGACGTGCACTCGGGGTTCTTGCGCGTCATACAAATCTTCTGCATCTGTTCAATCGCTTCACGCGATTTAATCGTCAATTTATCAAATCTCATATTCATACCTCCAAACATCATGTGCGCCACTCGGGCGCCAACGAGACGTGAATTTAGACATGATTTCGGAGAGTCAAGACTTTTTTTGCAAACTCACTCCCCCGCCACCGACACGCGTTTTGTGTTGTTTTTTTTTTGGGGCGCCCTATTTCGCTTGCGCTCAATACGGGCTTGCTTGTCGCCCTATTTCGCTTGCGCTCAATACGGGCTCTTTGTCGCCCTATTTCGCTTGCGCTCAATACGGGCTCCTGGCGGCTATTGCCCGTTGGGCAATACGCCGCCTTCCCGGGGTTGCGCTTCGCTACACCCCGGGCTGTGTTCTGGCGCCCCTTCAGGGCGCTAGATGTAGCAACGATCCGAACCCCGGGGTTGCGCTACGCTTACCCCGGGCTGTGTTCTGGCGCCCCTTCAGGGCGCTAGATGTAGCAACGATCGGAAACCCGGGGTTGCGCTACGCTACACCCCGGGCTGTATTCTGGCGCCCTTTCAGGGCGCTCTATTCCCCCATCGCCAAATATGTCACATCTGCCGTAGGCAGATGTCCATCCACCTCGCCATATTTGTCACATCTGCCGTAGGCAGATGTCCATTTCCCCTCGCCATTTATGGAGAGGGGGTGGCCGACAGGCCAGGGGTGAGGTCAACTCGCCCCAAACCCCTAGCGAGGTTTATATGAAGTGGGATATACTCAATCAGCGGCACAGTCCACGGAGGATTGTTCGATCACAACGGAGTTGAAAATGACAGACCAAAATCTAAATAACGACGCGAACCTCACAACAAATGAACAGAGCAATGAGGCAACCGCCGATAAAGCACTGTTCATATCCGACTGGAAGGTCAAAGATGGCGAAACGTTGTTCTTCCCCATCCAAGGACGCGAGGGGAAGATCGTCATCGACTGGGGCGACGGCTCTAGCGATGTGATTGACTCCGGAGACGAGGCGTATATTTCGCATAAGTATACAAAACGAGGCGTCTATACCATCAAAGTCGACGGCAAGATAACACGATGGAGCTGCGAACTCGGCATCGAAAAGGAATATGAGGAAAACGCTCCCATAAACAGTCATAAATTGATTCGGATTCTTTCTTATGGGGAGACGAGTTTTGGCCCTTATACATTTGCGCGCGCCCATAATCTCATCAAACTTCCAGAGAATGAGTCACCTCGATTTTTCGAGAACAGCATGGAGGACGTCTTCTTTAAAGCATCGAGCTTTGATCAATCCATCAATCACTGGGATACATCAAATGTCACCAATATGAGAGGGATGTTTTGTGACGCAACGAGTTTCAATCAACCGATCGACAAATGGAATACTTCAAATGTCACGGATATGAGCTGGATGTTTTGTGACGCAACGAGTTTCAATCAACCGATCGACAAATGGGATACTTCAAACGTCACCAATATGAGAGGGATGTTTGATGGCGCAGAGAGCTTCAATCAACCTCTCAATGATTGGAATACTTCAAACGTCACCAATATGAGGGGGATGTTTGGTGGCGCAGAGAGTTTCAACCAACCGATCGACAAATGGAATACTTCAAATGTCACAGATATGAGAGCGACATTTTCGGGCGCAAAGAGTTTCAATCAACCGCTCAATGATTGGGATACTTCAAATGTCACAGATATGAGAGGGATGTTTGGTGACGCAACGCGTTTCAATCAACCGCTCGACAAATGGAATACTTCAAACGTCACCAATATGAGAGGGATGTTTAGTGACGCAACGCGTTTCAATCAACCGATCGACAAATGGAATACTTCAAACGTCACCGATATGAGCTCGATGTTTAGTTGCGCATATCGTTTCAACCAACCTCTCAATGATTGGGATACTTCAAACGTCACCGATATGAGCGAGATGTTTAGTGACACAGATGATTTCAACCAACCGCTCAATGATTGGAATACTTCAAATGTCACCAACATGAGCAAGATGTTTGAAAACGCAGACAGATTCAATCAACCGCTCAATGATTGGGATACTTCAAACGTCAAAGATATGGGCTGGATGTTTAGTGGTGCAGAGAGTTTCAACCAACCTCTCAATGATTGGGATACTTCAAACGTCACCAATATGAGGGGGATGTTTAGTGGCACAGAGGATTTCAACCAACCTCTCAATGATTGGAATGCTTCAAACGTCACCGATATGAGCTCGATGTTTAGTGGCGCAAAGCGTTTCAATCAACCGATCGACAAATGGAATACTTCAAACGTCAAAGATATGGGCTCTATGTTTGAAAACGCAAAGAGATTCAATCAACCTCTCAATGATTGGAATACTTCAAATGTCACAAACATGAGCAAGATGTTTAGTGGCGCAAAGCGTTTCAATCAACCGATCGACAAATGGAATACTTCAAACGTCACCAATATGAGAGGGATGTTTGATGGCGCAGAGAGCTTCAACCAACCTCTCAATGATTGGGATACTTCAAACGTCACCGATATGAGCTCGATGTTTAGTGGAGCAAAGCGTTTCAATCAACCGATCGGCAAATGGGATACATCAAACGTCACCAATATGAGCTTGATGTTTCAAATCGCAGAGAGCTTCAACCAACCTCTCAATGATTGGGATACTTCAAACGTCACCGATATGAGCTCGATGTTTTATGGCGCAGAGGATTTCAATCAACCGATCGACAAATGGGATACTTCAAACGTCACATGTATGGATAGGATGTTTTTAGCAGCATTTAGTTTTAATCAATCTCTCAATGATTGGGATACTTCAAATGTCAAAGATATGAGCATGATGTTTATATTAACTTTTAGTTTCAACCAACCTCTCAATGATTGGGATACTTCAAACGTCACCAATATGTACGTGATGTTTATGGACGCAGAGAGTTTCAATCAACCGCTTGACAAATGGAATACTTCAAACGTCACATGTATGTGCGGGATGTTTGAAAACGCAAAGAGATTCAACCAACCACTCGACAAATGGGATACTTCAAACGTCACCAATATGAGCGGGATGTTTGAAAACGCAAAGAGATTCAACCAACCACTCGACAAATGGGATACTTCAAACGTCACCGATATGAGCGGGATGTTTAAGAATTCTGGGATCGATGAAGACAATTATTCCATTCTACGTAATAGTCAGTGTTCAGAACAATGGGCAAAGTGTTTGGATGATTAACGAATCAATATCCCTGAGCCTTGCCACGGCGCAGGGAGAGAGGAAGGTTTTGTCACATCTGCCGTAGGCAGATGTCCATCCCCATCGCCATTTATGGAGAGGGGGTGGCCGACAGGCCGGGGGTGAGGTCATTCCCCGCGCTCGCGCTCGAACCTCTCGATCGCGCAATCGTGGGCCTTTTTCTTGTCGTAGCTAATGCCGACCAATATCAAATCGCCATAGAAATCGGCGAGCCGCCCTGGATATTGGTTGTCGTGAATTTGATCGATTGCCGCTTTGACATCTTTGTTAAATTTGAGTTCGATGACAATCGCGGGCTTTTGGACGCGTTTTTTGGGCAATAAGACGATATCGGCAAAGCCCTTGCAGGTTGGGAACTCGCGGATGACGTGGTAGGAAATTTCGGCATAAAAGCACAATACCGAAACGACACAAGCTAGGGCGTTTTCATTATTATAACTCAATACCGATGTCATATATTGATGCGTTTCTTCGACCATGCGGGCGACGGTTGCACTGTCTTGAGCGAGTATGGCTTCGATAAACTTTCGAGATCGCTGGTAGGGTTTAATCGCATCGGGCCAAGAACACATCTCGAGAGCCCCACGAAATGCCATGCGCACATCTTTGTTGGGAATGAAAACTTGCGATGTTTCTTCGTCGTATGCCAAATAACCGATATGAGCGAGTAATGTAAAACAATCGTCTTTACAGTATTGAGTGGTAAACGTATTATCGTATGATGAAGTATCGACATCGACGCGACCGCCACCTATCATATACATCACATCTTTATAAATGCCATCAAGATCGATATTGATGTAATCCAATATCGTTTCAAATGTATCCGTTTGCGTCCAATAACTATCATAAAAACGGTATGTCATGGCCTGAGCGACGGAACAAGGATTATATACATGATGCTCATGCGGGAGCATATAACCATCGTACCATTCGGCAGCCTCGGCGCGATCCATGTCGAACTTTTCGCACAACGCATCGACTTCTGCGGGCAAAAAACCAACGTATTTTTCCAACTCTAGTGGTCGAAGCATCGTGTACTCAAAAAACTGATTCAACGACGATTGCGTCTTGTACTTTTTAACGGGCAAAATGCCCGTCATGTAGACGAGCGAAACGCATGGATTCATTGCGGCCTGTTTGAACATGTCGCGAAGGAAATGGATCCACTTTTTCTGCAATTCATCATCTTCTGGATAGTAACGAAATACGGCATCCCATTCGTCGATGACGAAGACGAATTTCGCACCTGTCTCTAAATGCACTGTTGCAAGGGCATCGGCGAGCGTCATTTCACCGAGGCCGTCGATCGACGACCATTTTTTGCATACCTCGTCACGCACCGCCATGACCAATCGCTCGACAAAAGTCTGGTGATCTTGACCGAATTGAAAAAATGCCTGCACATCTAGACCAATCACGTCGTATTTGTTGATATGCGCTTCGTACGACGGATCGCGAGCGATTTCGTAGGGAGCAAACAGATCGTGCGAATCGCACGAATTGTCGTAGTAGGCACGGATCGTACGAGCTGCCACTGTTTTGCCAAAACGCCGCGCACGGCTCACGCATACAAACCTGCTATCGGTATCGATCCACTCGTTGAGATACCCGATAATTCCCGTCTTATCGACGTATGTTTCAGGCTTGATAATCTTCCGAAACCCGCCATTACCTGGATTGAGAAATCTGCCCATGATTAGCCTCCTCGGTCATCGCGTCGGGCAACGCGGTCGCCCGACAATACAGATGGCCATTATAGCGAATTATTGTGACAATGGCGAGGGTGGACAAGGCCCGGCGTTGCCGGGGGCTACTCGCGGCACCCCCTAACGGGGTTGGTATGAATTAATTGGGATTCCTTTTACCCCCGGCGTTGCCGGGGGCTACTCGCGGCAACCCCTAACGGGGTTGGTTCATTCCCACTCGCCAAATTTGTCACATCTGCCGTTGCGGGCGTCCATTCCCCATCGCCAAATTTGTCACATCTGCCGTAGGCAGATGTCCATTCCCCTCGCCATTTATGGAGAGGGGGTGGCCGACAGGCCAGGGGTGAGGTCAAACGCCCGCCGCGGCGGGCGTCCATTTCCCCCGCCAAATTTGTCACATCTGCCGTAGGCAGATGTCCATTCCCCATCGCCATTTATGGAGAGGGGGTGGCCGACAGGCCGGGGGTGAGGTCAAA
>ERZ1026772.1079-NODE-1079-length-16182-cov-9.420103_pt1 | contig 16182 bp, 14 predicted proteins | sample MGYA00380124_ERZ1026772 | MGnify/ENA primary metagenome ERZ1026772 (study PRJEB33269, sample SAMEA4719760) | human gut metagenome | biome: human-associated habitat; feature: organic feature; material: feces | place: Cameroon | collected 2013-10 ...
TGTAGGCTCCGAAAAGCCTTGTATTTACAGTGTTCCTAATAGGAAGTAATCATATGATGAATAAAAAGAAAAAAGCCCCTGCACGTGCAAAGGCTCATGAAAGTTACATATTGAGTACAAAACTATTTTGCGGTTACTGCAAGAGTGCAATGACAGGTGTCAGCGGAAAAGGCAAGATGGGCAAAAAATATTTCTACTATCAGTGCGTGACCAACAGAAAAGATAAGTCCTGCAAGAAAGGAACCGTCAATAAGAGTTACATTGAGGAGTTGGTCATTACAGAGACACGCAAATTATTGACTAGGGACAATATCGATAAAATTGCGTCCGAGGTTGTACTACTCTGTGAGCAGGAAAGGAATACGGATAACCTGAAGCGCCTTAAAAGGCTGCTGAAAGAGAATGAACGGGCAACAGAAAACCTACTCAAAGCTCTTGAAAGTGGTCAACTGATAGACATTTTAGCGGAACGCATTTCTCAGAAGAAAAAGGAACACGATGATTTGGAAAGACAGATTTTTATGGAGAAAACCTCAAATACAGTTCCAACAGTAAATGAAATCCGTTTTTTCCTTAATCAGTTCCGCAAAGGCGACATCAACGATGCAAAATACAGACAAGCTTTGGTTGATACTTTCATCAATAAAATATACCTCTATGATGACAAAATGACTGTCCTGTACAACACGCAGGACAGTCATTCAGAAATGACCCTAGACAACGCGAGTTTGTCTAGGGTCGGATTGGTGGAGCCGAACCGCTGCCGATTCTGGAGGCGTGGGGGAACATTGCGGATGAATCCGATCCCAGCAGCAAACTGGAGGAGGGGATTGAGCAGACCAACCTCCGGAAGCTGCCGCTTTGTCAGGTGATTGTAAAAAATCCCCTTGGTCAGCTCTGGCTGGTGGGAAAGGATGTTCTGCAAGGACCGCGGAATGGAAGGTGACAATATATATTCCTGCACACTTGAAGGGGAAATGTAGATTGTCTATAATGGAATCAGAGAAACGACATAAAGGAGGAATCCCCCATGCTGAAGAAAAGGCACTACCTGTACCTGGATGAGATTGAGTACAGAGTTCTGATCAGAAGCCTCGTCCAGATGAAGAACAAACTGATTCAGCAGGGACGCTTCACGGACTGCGTGTATGACCTGATTCTGAAAACTCTTTCTGCCCCGGTGAAAAGAATCTGATACATACCGAACCGCTTACTTGACTTTTTCGAGTAAGCGGTTTCTTGTTGTCAGTACATAGCCATCTGCTTCATTTGAAGGAATGGACTATGCACAGGGCACGCTTTTGCCGTGCCCTGCATTGGTTATTACAGATCCTGCAAATCTGCGAAAGGAATGTCGTTTTCCAGATTATCCCTCGCCAGATCTGTATCAATGATTCCGTGAGCCTTGGATATGGGCTTTTCGTGCCACACCTTCTGGTTTGCGCCGGTGGTTCCCGCAATGATGGGATTTGCTTTTTCCTTACCGCTTTTGGCTTTGCCTTGAATCTGGGGGACAGGGGAAGTCTCATTTCTCGGCCCACGGGTCACATCGGGATGGGTCATATCCTTTTTTGCCATTTTTATCACCTCTGGGTTAGTATCCCACGGAACAAGCAAACCATGCCCCAAAAAAGAAATGAATGCTGTTTCTACGAGATTTATACATACTTCAACAGCTTACTTGTTTCAGCTAGGCGTTTTTATTTCCGGTGCATAGCCGTCTGCGTCATTACAGGCGGCTAAATCAATTTAAGAGGAAACCCATATGGCATTATGCCCAGTGCCCGGATGCTACCGTCGTCATTCCAATAGAAGAGTGGTAGAGTTAGAACCAGCGGTTCGGGCGGTGGTTCAATCGAGGCTCCAATACTATTTTGATATATCAGATACCCGCGAGGGATTGTATCTCCGCTCTGTCCCTAGTCTCACCTGAGCGGCGTAATACCCGTACTGCTTTTACGCAGGTAAGGTGATTCAACCTGTTGAGAGACTGTATGTATAAACTTGACATTCTTCCTTACTTTATGATAAATTATGACTAAAGATGAGTAATAATGATAAATCAAAATGAAGGTGATTTACATGAATAAGGAATACATTACTCTTATGGAATTAGCTCAAAGTTTAAAAATTAGTAGGGCAACCATTGACCGTTGGAGAAAAGAAGGTATGCCTTATTATAAAATTGGGAATGGTGTTCGTTTCCTAGAGTCAGAAGTATCCGAATGGATAAAGAAAAATAAATCACAAAAGTAATTCGGCGACTATGTGTGGAGATTACTATGATATATTTGAAGTATTTATGGCTCAAGCTAGTGGGATTTATGCGCAGATTTTTTCACAAATTACCCTTCATACTCTCGTACTTTTTTCTTGCTTTTAGTGTTATTGTTTGTTTGGTAATTCTTTTTCCTAAATGTTTTGATAGGGTACCAGTGCTATCGTATTGCATCAGTAAGCATGAACTTCCAATCACATATGAACTGTATGGCGAAGTAATAGTGGTTGATGCGGACGGCAATATAGTTAATAAGAATGTTGAAGTGTTTATTGGTGGGTACAACACAGCTTTGTCATCTACGGAATTCGACCTGAAATTCTCGTCTCCAAAGGTAGATGAATTGTATGTTGTAATCAGATATGAGATAGATGGAAATATACGCGAATTTACAAAATGCCTGACGATTAATGATGCGAATTATGTAATTAAAGAGGAGTTTATTATCCATGCCTGAGATTTTTGAGCTTGGAATTATTGGAATGGGACCAGCAGGAATCGGCGTAGCTATGAGCCTGCATGGTACATCAAAAATTAAAAATACAGTATGTTTTGAGCGTGGAGGCTATGTTTCTAGTCTAAATTGCCCAGCTTTATCACAAAACGAGTGTTGCTATTCAAATACATGCAGTGTTATTTCTGGAATTGGCGGTGCATCAGTCTTAAGTAGTGGCAAGATTAGTGATTATCCAGCAGGTAGTGGTCTCGTTAATTTTTTCGATTCTGAGCAACAATTAAGAGAGTCACTTAGTGAAATTGTTCCGTTTTTAACTGATAAGATTGCGCTAAAGAAGATCGAAATTGACGCTGTGACAACGGAACATACAAAAGAATTCTATGGACAGAGAAATATCGATTACAAGTTCTACGACGTTTACGAATTTGACGGAAGTAACTATCGAAGCTTTATTCAAGAAACAGTTCAAACACTGACGAACGAGGGACTTCGATTGTATGACAACTCGGAAGTTATTGGCATTAATCGTGACCCGAGTACATTATGCTTTTGTATCAAAGCTAAAACGCCCGATGGTGAGCAGCTTTTCTATACTCGAAATTTGGTTTTGGCAACAGGCGCACTCGACATCCAAGATAGACTAATAGAAAAAATGGTCGGATCAGCCACAAATTGCTTCGAAATAGGGGTTCGCATTGAAGCCCTAAGTAATGCTTTTGGTAATACATTATCAACGCACGGCGATCTAAAGCTTAAGTTTGGTGCTGGAAGAACATATTGTGTAACAGCTAATGGGAAAATTATTTCCTATCAGACGGGAGGAATACATTTTTTAGAGGGTTGTATGGAGCCTTCCGTTTCAACTGGCTATACGAACTTAGCCGTCCTTATAAAGTGCGATGATGATAAAGCCATCCGTGATTTTATTTGCCAGTATCGCGAAGGGTTTAATGGGCTTCCAGTTAAACAAAAATTTGTGGATTATGTAAAAGGGCAAATAAGTAGTGAGACCATAGATACTACATTGGCATCGGCTGTCTGCGGTGATATTAATAGCCTTTTTCCGTCAGGAATTAATAACGCAATAAAGGAATTCATAAAAAATGTTTTAGTAGAAGCTATGGCTATACCGGAAGATGCAATAACTCTTGTAGCACCAGAATTAAAGATTTTAAGAAATTTGCAGATAGCCGAGAATTTTGAATTAGACAGCAACCTCTTTATTATTGGTGCTGCAACGGGAAAGTTCCGAGGCATTCTTCAATCATTTTGTTCAGGTGTGAGATGTGGACGACTTTTAGTCGGGAGGTAATTCATAATGTACATTTGGGATGCGCTCTATGGGAAAATTGAATTCAGTCCCCTTGTTTATAAGTGTATGTTATCTCCTGAGGTTCAACGTCTTCGTGAGGTTAGACTGTGTAATATTAATTCTCTCTGCATTACAGGAAGCTCAAATACAAATCGTTTTGAACATTCCGTAGGTACTGCATATCTTGCGGCGATTAATATTGAGACTGCCGCACAGAGCCATCTGGGGCTAGGGAAAAAAGAAAAAGAGATATTCGTAATCGCTGCGTTGCTTCATGATGTAGCAAATGGACCTTTTGGGCATTCTTATGAATATATTATGGAAAAAAAGGGGTTTGTTCCCGAACAAGGATTAGGGGATGTATTCACAGATGTGGTTTCCATAGGCAAAGGTGCACACAAGAATTCCTCCCCATTCGAGACCATTTTTTTCGGGAAACTCCGAGCACTAACATCAATACTTAATAACGAGCAAAAGGAAGAAGTTTCTCAAATAATCGCAGGACGCCATTCTTTGAGCAAATTAATAAGCGATTCAATAGATCTTGATAATATAGATAATGTTTTTAGAATGGCTTACCACATGGGACTCGGTTTTAGGAGAGAAGCCCCACGAAAGCTTGCTGAATCGATGTTCATAGAGGATGGTTCTGTGTTTTTTTTAGAAGACGCAGAAACATATTTGGAAGAATGGTATTCAGTTCGACAAAAAGTATATAAATTTCTACTTTTAAACCCCCAGGAATTTGCAGGAAAATATATGCTCACAGAAGCTATGGATATTTTGTTTGAGTGTATTTCTCAGGATAAAGCTCAGGGGCATGATATTAAATGGAACTATTCAGATTACCAGTTAATGGAGGAACTGGATCAGCTTAAAGAAGTATGGCTGAAACGCAAAACATTACTTCTTGAAAATGTTGATTCCAAAGCCATAAACGAAATACTCATTGCAGAATCCAATAAAAAGCAACGGATTTTATTAAAAGAGTATCTTGAAAGTCTGACTTTAGCAGTCCCGATTAAAGAGAAAGGAAAAACCGGGGAAAGCAATAAGCTTTTATTAAGCGATAACTTTTCTTACAGTATTGAGGAAAATGGTGCCATTTCAATAGCAAACCGGAACATGACCTTTGAGATATACGAAAGAAAACTGTATAAAGTGGTCAATATTCGGTATAATCCGTCACAGATCGTATCAAGACTGATGACAGGAGATCTCTATCAATGTTTGATGATTTTGGAGACTCTAGATATTAGTAAATATGGTTCTTTCCTAGAATACGCAAAACGCATTACCCTTGAAGATGAGCTTGAAGCTAAGATTCGTGCCGCTAAGGAGTTTTCGCGCTTGAGTATTGGAATTCATCCCATACTTGATATAAATAAAACTGAACGGCAACTTAGGGTGAAGTTTAAGGGTAGAAATGATACTGTAGTTATCGGAAACACCGCATCGAAGAAGCTACTCATTGGCGTTTTTATAAAAAATGAACCTTACGGGTTAAAGCACGCAAAATTCTCACTTGGAAAAAAACAAGACAAATTGAAAAATATTGTGAAAGAATACTTCGCCTCTTATTTTGAAAATGGTGCGAAGGTCGTTCCATTATATGAGGAGGCCGACAAATATGGACAATAGTGAAATAAAGAAGCAACTGAATAGTATAAATTGGAATTTTGATTTTACAATTAATTACGGAGAGGATACGCTTCATCCGTTTAATTGCCGCAAATATTATTCCTATCCAGCAACCTTTATTCCAGAAATACCCTATGCCTTGATTGAAATATTATCCCAAAAAGGAGATGTTGTTTTAGATCCTTTTGGAGGGATTGGGACTACATTTATGCAGGCATTATCCTTGGAAAGAGTGCCATATTCTTTTGATATTAATCCGGTTGCCTCTGCCGTTTGTAAAACCTTGTATATGCTGTTTAATCCTTCTGTTGATAAGGAGCTAATAAAAAATCAGCTACTACAACTTTGTGAAGGGTACGATGAATCAATGGATTATTCTGTTGACCTTTCAACGCAACGGAAAGAATTGGCTGGGTGGTTTGAAAGAAATACATTTAATGAAATGTCATTTCTTTTTCATCAGTTTGACTATATTCAAGATCAAAATGTACGAGATGTGATGAAATTGGTTCTATCCAGCATTCTTGTTACGCTTTCTAGCCAGAACAAAGGGTGGGCATATATTGCGGACAATGTAAAACCGAAAGCAGATGAACTTAGAAGGAAATATGTTTTTGAACAATATAAAATTTCAGTCAAGAACCTGCTAAATGATGTTATTGAGCATGTAGATAGATTGTCTGATACTTATGGAGCCTTTTATTCTGCAATTTCTCACGAAACTCGTGTTTTTGAGGATTCCCTCGTTAATGTTGCCATGAATTCAGAGACTGTTGATCTGGTAGTAACATCCCCACCGTATCCTCGGATGATTGATTATGTCAAATCACAAAGACTATCCTTCAATTTCTTTAATGAAAATTTTGGAGATTATGTTGGTAAAGAAATAGGAGCGAGATATAGAAGAAGCCGTCGAGATTTTTTGGATTGTTATGAAAATGATATTAAACAGGTTAATGCTAAAACCGTCAATCTGCTAAAAAAGAATGGCTATTTCTGTATTGTCCTTCCTGATTATGAGACCACGGATAATCGAAAAGAAGTCATCGAAAAGGTTGTTGAGGATTATTTCAAACTTGGGTTGACTAAAGTGTTTGAGGTTAGTAGATATATCCCAAGTCATAAGCGTACATTAAGTATACAGTGGGCTACCCTTGTTAATGAGCGGATATATATTTTTCAGAAAGGATGAAAAATATGCCTTTTGAAAGTATAATTATTACTGGAACATCATGCGCGGGTAAAAGCACGATTGCCAAGAAATTATGTGACATAGTTACAAATAGTGGTGTTGGCTTTGAACAAGTAACAGCAGTTACAACCCGAGAAAAACGCTCGGATAACTCATGCTACGAGTATATAAGTGATGAAGATTTTGATAAAATGCTGAGCGGTAAAAAACTTCTGGTGGATAGTTCATATCGAAGTAAAAAATACGGCATAAAACTTCATGCATGAGCACTGCACCACGAAAATGCGCAAATGTTGGTGCATGAAGTTTTTGTGCATCATTTCCGGTTGCCCCGCAGGGGCGAGGAAATGGCACATTTCTTGTTTTGCTATGCTTTTGCATAGCAAACAGTCAGAATACGATGGAGTGCTTAAAAAAAAGAAAGTTCCGGTTTTGGTGATTACTCCTGCTGCGGCCATTGAGTTATTATCTAAAGGGAAAGAAAAATACATGTGCATTTTTCTTGATGCCCAGGATGAAACCCTGGTTGATCGTTGGGTTGAGCGTTCGGGGGCAGAGCCTGATAATAAAGCAAAAAAAGCGTTTTTGAAACAGCAAAAATCAGACCGGGAATATCAAGACCAAGCCCACTATATTCTTAATAACACTGATGTATCAGCATCTGTTTCGCTGATTACGTTATTGTGGGAACACCAAAATCAAGGTGGAGCATTATCACAAAAATTGATCAGTAGTATGATTAATTGCGGTATGCTTCTAAGAGATGCCGATCCTGATATGATAAACGGGGCATCCTATGACCTGCGTTTAGGCGATGAGTATTATTATGACGGTAAGATACAAAAACTTTCAGATGAAAACCCTTTTTTAACGATAGAACCATACGACTATGCCATTGTTTCTTGCAGAGAAACAGCATGGATACCGCGAGATGTTATTGCTAAATTTGGGTTGACAGTAGGATTGTTTTGTCAAGGAATAATACTATCTAATGGGCCACAAATTGATCCCGGATTTCGAGGGACTCTATTTTGCTTGCTATTTAATACCTCTAACCGAGCGGTTCATATAAAACGCGGCAAACATTATGCTACGATAGAGTTTAACAAATTGATTGGCTATGCTGAGCCATATGAGGGGAAGTATCAAGGAAAAGAGCGCATAATAGAGTATATTCCAGAAAATGCGTTACACGGCGCGATTAACGAACTAAAGAAGGAAGTAGAACATTTAAAAGATGAGAGTCGTATTATGCAAAACATTTATTTAGGAGTAGTCGCATTAATGTTTGCAATTATATCTATTCTTTTAGTTCTAAAATAAACTATCTCCGAGATGCTAATTCAGCAGAAGGGGAATTACAGATCCTGCAAATCCGCGAAAGGAATGTCGTTTTCCAGATTATCCCTTGCCAGATCTGTGCCAATGATCCCGTGAGTCTTGGATATGGGCTTTTCATGCCACACCTTCTGATTTGCGCCGGTGGTTCCCGCGATGATAGGATTTGCTTTTTCCTTACCGCTTTTGGCTTTGCCCTGAATCTGGGGAACAGGGGAAGTCTCATTTCTCGGCCCACGGGTCACATCGGGATGCTTCATACCTTTCTTTGCCATAATCATCACCTCTGCGCTAGTATTCCACATTGGGGATGGAGCATTCCTGAACGATAGCAGATAGTCGGACAGAGTGAAAATACCGCATATAGCACGAAGAACGCACTGCCTTGTTAATGGGCAGTGCGTTCTTATGGTTAATTGTAGGGAATATGCTGGTGAAGATGATAGGTATAAGGCGCTTTGTTCGTCTCTACGGTCAGATACCCTTTCTTGACAAGGCTATTCAAAACGCTTCTTGCACCGCTTTCAGACATCTGCAAAATACCAGCAGCCTTTTTCGTCGTGATTTCGGCATGGATGCCAGCTTTGTTCATCCGTTCCAGAAGCTTTGATTCTGCTTCTGTAAGCGCATTTACAGAAAGGGCCGCATCGATCAGGCAGCGCTCAAAGGCATCCAGCATATAGGACACAAAGGGGGACAAGTCCAGCCATCTGTCATCGATTCCGTTCAGAACCGTCTCCGAGTCCGCAAGGCTTCCGTAGTATCCGCTGAGCTGATTGTTGATAGCACTGGACAGCGGCAGATTCTTCATCTTCCGATATCCGCCATGATATAGCTGGGAAGCATTCAAAATTCTAGCCGCTCTGCCGTTGCCATCACAGAAGGGATGCAGATACACAAAATAGAAGTGTGCCACAAAGGAACGAATCAGTAAGTCAGAGTTATCTGCTTCCCGATAAGAAAACCACTGTGCCATCAGCTCCGGCAACTGCTCAGCCTGAGCCGGAACATGAATCACACGCTCCCCAGAACCGATATAAACCATACCATCCCGATACAGTTTTCCGCGATGCTCCTCATTCTCGCAGACACCGTCCACGATCTTCTCCCACAGCCTGCGGATGTTGTTTTCGGTAATGGGATGGTTGTAGGCATAGTTGCTGCCCATGATGGTGTTGACAACCATACGGTCATCCTTGGTTTTGGGATTTTCAAAATGATCCCGTACCCGCTGTACCGTGGTTCTCGCACCCTCAATAGTGGCAGAGGACCAGGCATCCAGAAGGATGGTATCTTTCACGCCCCGGTGCGCTGGGAGCTGATCATAAAGTGCATCCAGCTCCGCTGCCTTTTTCCGAAGAGCAGAAACTCCTGTCAGATACAGCTTCTCACCATTCAGGCCCAAAAGAGGCAGTTCCATGCGGTCAGTCAATCTCATATTCAGTTCCTGCTGTGCACCCTCGATATTGGCTCGCACACGATATTCCAGCTTTTGAATGGTGTCCCACATAGAAAGTACGCCTCCTTCTTAGAACTGATGATATTTTACCAAATCGATTGGACATTGTAAACAGTTACCCCAACCTATCAGCAAAATGCGTACAAATATTATATGACTTTGAAACAGATAAAACAAGATATACATAGAAAAATTCAAAATACTTGCCGCATACATAGCCGTCTGCCTTGCTGCAGGCGGCTAAATCTATGTAAGGAGGAAATCCCTATGGCAAAAACGAAGGTCATTGCCGTTGCTAACCAGAAGGGCGGCGTGGGGAAAAGCACGACTGTGTATAACCTGGGCGCTGGTCTGGCGATGCAGGGCAAAAAGGTTCTTCTGTTGGATGTTGACCCGCAGGGGGACTTAACCAAAATGCTGGGACTGCGAAAACCGAATGATTTGCCGCTGACACTGGGCAATGCCATGAACGACATCGTGGCGGGTGTCAGCGGCGGAGATCATCCGGAAATCTGCCACCATCACGAGGGCTTTGATTTCGTCCCCGGAAACCGCACCCTGTCCGCCGTTGAGGTGGGTCTGGTGAATGTCATGAGCCGGGAGACGGTTCTGCGGCAGTATGTGGATCAGATCAAAAAAGACTACGATTATGTTCTGCTGGATTGCCGCCCGTCCCTTGGTATGCTGGTCATCAATGCTCTGTCTGCATCGGATTATGTTCTGATCCCGGTTCAGGCAGAGTATTTTGCTGCCGAAAACATGACGGAGTTGGTCAATACCGTGCAGAGCATCAAGCGGCAGATCAATCCCAAGCTGAAAATCGGCGGTGTGTTTATGACTATGGCGAATGAAACCAATTTCCGCAAGGACATTGTGGCGTCCGTCAAAACCGCTTACGGAAAGCATCTGCCCATTATGCAGACGGTGATCCCGGCAACGGTTCGGCTGGCGGAAATCAGCACAGCAGACCACAGCATTTTCAAGCATGAGCCGAAGGGCCGCGCGGCGGAAGCCTACCGCACTCTGGTGAAGGAGGTAATGGACATTGGCGAAAAACAGCGCAGTAAATCTGCTAACATCAGTCGATAGCCTGTTCACCACCCAGGAGGAACGGGACATTTCCAGTCAGCCCAGAGTACAGGAAATCCCCGTAGACAAGATCGACGATTTCCCCAATCATCCTTTCAAAGTCCGCATGGATGACAACATGATTGAAATGGCGGAGAGTGTGAAGCAGCACGGCATTCTGGTCCCTGCCATCGTGCGCCCAAAGAAGAACGGGCATTACGAAATGATTGCCGGTCACCGCCGCAAGCTGGCGTGTACCCTGATTGCGAAGCTGCAACTGCCCTGCATCGTCCGGGAGCTGACAGACGAGGAAGCGACCGTAATTATGGTGGATTCCAATTTGCAGCGGGAACAGCTTCTGCCGTCGGAGAAAGCCTTTGCCTATCAAATGAAGCTGGATGCCATAAGAAAACAGCAAGGAACACGGACGGACTTAACCTCTGTCCCACTGGGACAGAGGTTGGGGCAAACCTCCAGAGAAGCACTCGCTGAGAAATCACCTGACAGTAACACCCAAATTCAACGCTACATCCGTTTAACTTCCCTGATCCCTGAAATATTGGAAATGGTAGACAACTCTGTTGCCAAAGAAAAGGACAAGCTGCAAATTGCCCTTCGCCCTGCGGTGGAGCTGTCCTATCTGACCCAGCAGGAGCAGCATGATCTGTATGAAACCATGACAACAGAGGATTGCACCCCTTCCCATGTCCAGGCTATGAAGATGCGGAAATTCTCCGTGGAGGGCAGGCTGAACATGGATGTGATTTTCTCCATCATGCAAGAGGAGAAGCCCAACCAGAAGGAGCAGTTCAAGATTCCAAAAGATCGTATCAGCAAATACTTCGCGCCGGGGACGCCTGTGCAGAAGATTGAGGATACCATCGTAAAGGCATTGGAGTTTTACCGGAAACGCCAGCGGGAACAGGAACGATGACCACTCGCAGGGGGGCAGTCTGCCCATTTCACGGGATTAAGGTGGGTGATTCTGCGGTTCCCCCTCTCCACACCTCACCCCCTCCAAACTACCTGTACATTCCGAAAAGGAGAACCAGGTTTGTACCGGTTTTAACAACAAACCAACAATCGCAGTCCTTGCTGTACTTCGGTAAGGGCTATTTTTGAAAGGAAAAATTATGCCAACTGTAATCAAACGATGTATTTCACTTCTTTTGATTCTGATGCTGGTGGTTAGTCTGATTCCCAGTGTATATGCTGCGGAAACAGCCGATGAAGCTGATCCTGCTGCTTCCACGGAGACAATGGAAGAAACCACGAACACAGAACCGGAAGAAAATATGATCCCACCGCCCAGCGAAACGGAAGCGGCCATTGCCGAGGAACCCGGAAATAATCTATCGGAAGCTGATATCATTGATGATTCTGAGCCGCCTGTCATGCTTCTGATTGACGGGGAGGTTGCTCTGGCATCCATTTCCAACTGTCAGGCAACCACATGGGCTACCATCTGGGTCAATACAGATGAATACAGTCCCATTGCCGGAAAGACCAACCGATTTATCTACTATGAATTTGCGGGCAAGTCAAGAAATCGAAATAATGTCGGTCTGAAAGCGATTAAGGTCAATAGAACATGGCAGGCGGCTTACTGCCTGGAACCCGGCATTGCGGAAGGCTCCACTTATACAGAAGAAGATCTGACAATGGATGAATTTGTTAGCAGTTCAGCAGCCCCATCCACGCTGACTGTACAGCAAATGAAAGCTATGTGCGTTGCGGTTATGTACGGACAGAGGACGCTTCCGCAATCCGCCAGCTATGAACTGCTGTCCAATATGGTGGCAACGCAGATCATTGTCTGGGAAATCGCCATTGGCTGGCGAAATGCCACACCGCCGTATGCACAGACCAATGATGCGTTCATTCGCCGGTTTGAGAATGCCTACGGAAAAGGGCCTGAAGCTACTTCCATGTATATTTCCATCGGAGGTCGGTTGAAGAATGTCATTTCGGCATACAACCAGATTTCTGCAAACATGGCGGCGCACAGCGATGCCATCCCCAGCTTTACCAGCGCGGCTCAAAACGCTGCTCCGACCATAGATTTGAAATCGAATGGCAACGGTCAGTATAGTGCAGCCGTAACGGACAGTAATCGGGTAATATCTGGGTATACCTTTCCGAAGACGGATGGGCTGACCTTTTCCACGAACGGGAATGTGCTGACGATAACCTCTGACCGCCCACTGGACAATGTCCTGGTAGCACCCACTCGAAATCGGGTAAACGCCCAGGGACACCCCTTCTTCGTGTGGTATAACGGCAGTTATCAGGTGATGCTGGGAAGTCAGGCAGACCCATCTTATGAGGATTTGCCGGTATACTTTCGGGTAAGGGCCGTCAATCCCACAGGCTCTTTGAAATTGGTCAAGACCACAGAGGACGGGAAAAATCTGTCTGGCTGGAAGTTTGGCATCTATTCCGATTCAGGCTGCACGAACCTGGTTTCCGGTCCGCAAACCACAGATTCCACAGGTACGCTTTCTGTCTCCAATCTGACCGCAGGAACCGTGTATGTAAAAGAATTAGGCCACACGGACGCGAGTGTTGCTGCTCTATATACCTGCGACAGCGCCAATCCTCAGAAAGTAACCATCACTGCAGGAGCTACAGCAACGGTTAATTTCCACAACAGGCTTAACACCGGCGGCGTTAAGTTGGTCAAGGAAACAAACACAGGCAAGAATTTGGATGGTTGGCAGATCGGTCTTTACACCGATGCCGCCTGCACAAAGCCTGTTTCCGGTTCTCCCTTTACCACCGGGGCCGACGGAAGTGTAACGGTTTCCGATTTGTCTGTTGGGACGCTGTACGCAAAGGAAATTGAAGTGGATGACCCTTACTGGGTCTGTGACACCTCTGTGAAAACGGTCAATATCACTGCGGGACAGACTGCAACTGTGAGCTTTTGCAATATGCAATATGGCAAAATCCAAATTCAGAAAGCCATGGAAACGGTAGGCAGTCTGACAGGCTGGCAGTTCCGCATCACAGATTCTTCTGACACGGAAATCCCCGGTTCGCCCTTTACCACGGATGAAACAGGTTTGATTCTCACTGGAAAGATACAGCCCGGAGAATACAAGGTTGAGGAGCTGATTCCGGAGAATAGCCTGTATTCCTGCACCAGTAAGAATCCACAGACTGTGACCGTGAAAGCCGGAGAAACTGCCGGGGTTTCTTTCACCAACGCTCTGCGCCCTGGCAGGATTCTCATTGAGAAAGTGGACATCCGTGGAGAACCCTTGGCAGATGCGAAGTTCCTGTTGGAATGGAGCAAGGATGGTTCTCTTTGGTGGCCGGTGGAATACACCGATGCAGAAACGGTCAGAGAGGGATTCTGTTTCAATGCCAAATGCGTAAATGGTACTTTGACTTCCGGAAAGGATGGGCTTTTGGAATGGACTGGATTGCATCCGGGACTGATGTACCACGTGACAGAACTGGAAGCGCCCAAAGGGTATTCGCTTTTGACGGAGCCTGCCTTTGAGGGAATACTACCGGCGGATAATCTGACGGTTTCTTTTCGTGTAGTGAATTGCGAAATATTTAAGCTGCCTGATACCGGCGTGACCTCCGGGGCATGGCTTCGGGTATCTCAATTCGCGTGTATATTCCTCTGTACTGCACTTCTCGTCTACTCCTATCGTAGAGAACGGAGACAATAAAATGACTGCCTACTACTGTGCCAGGGATCAGCCCTGGCTTTTCTGCTTTTCGGTGCTTTTGCAAAGTTATGTAAACAAATATCATCATTTATCTATGAAAGGAAAAATCAATATGAAAAAACTGACGAAGATTCTCTCCCTGATGCTGACCCTGACCTTGCTGCTGAGTTTTCCCGTTGCCGTTTCCGCCGCCGAACTGGAAGATGCCCCCATTGACACTTCCAGAACCGGCTCCCTGACCATCTACAAGTACGATCTCACCAACGCCGAAAAGGACGGCGTTTGGGATTCCTCTTATGTGTCCACCGGCGTGTTTGACCAGACCGGCGTCAACGATGTTCTGGGTGGCTCCGGTACCGCTCTGGGCAACGGCGAAACTGGCTACGGCTATGCTATCAAGGGTGTGGAGTTCAGCTATGTCCAGGTTGCGGATATTGTCCAGTTCTCCGAGTCCGAAAATGACAGCCGCACCGACAGCCATGTAGAGATTCTGTATGCCATCGACAAGGCCAAGGGCGCGGACTTCCTGAAAGCGCTGAATCTGACAGACGGCAAGAATCGCTACACCAATGCGGACACTCTGGATTCCACCAAGTATTTCTACCAGTCCGATGTGCTGATCGACGCTCTGGCTGCGGCTCTGGAATCCAATTCCACCGTGGTCAAGAACGCTCTGGAATCCTACATCACCGCAAACGGCGGCGCTGCCATGCCCCTGACCGATGCCTACGGCAAGACCAAGGCAGAAAACCTGAATCTGGGTCTGTATCTGGTCGTGGAAACCAAGGTTCCCGAAATGGTCGTGTCCACCACCGATCCCTTCCTGGTATCCGTCCCCATGACCTCCGTGAACGGAACCAATGCCACTGATGGTGGCACCCGCTGGATTTACGACATTACCCTGTACCCCAAGAATCTGACCGGCATCCCCTCTCTGGAAAAGATCCTGCGCGAAAACAAGAACGACACCGGCAAAACCGATGCCTATGCCCACACCGGCACCGCTTCCGCTGGCGATACCATCGACTACCAGATCATTTCCACCCTGCCTTCCATCACCTCTGAATCCACCTATCTGTCCTGCTACACCTTTGTGGATACCCTGTCCAAGGGTCTGACCTACAACAAGGGCGATGTGGTTCTGGAGTTCTTCACGGATAGCGCCTGCACCGATTCCGTTGCCAAGTGGACGGAGGCTGACGGCAAGTTCTCCGTTGTCTACAACACCACCGATGCCGGGGAATCCGTTATGACCATCGATATGACCACTGCCGGTCTGACCGAGATCAACACCTCCAAGGCTGTGTACTCCGGCGCTTCCATGGTCAACTCCGGCTACTCCGACTGCACCGTGAGAGTCACCTATGTCGCCAAGATGGACAGCAGCAAGGATTTGGTGATTGGTGACAGCGGCAACGACAACAAGGTTGTGCTGACCTGGAAGCGCAGCTCCCAGAACTACTACGATACTCTGGTGGATGACTGCCATGTGTTCACCTACGGCATTGACCTGACCAAACTGTTCAGCGACGGCAAGGGCGATTTCTCCAAGGTGGAGTTCCTGATTCAGAACAAGACTGACAACTACTTTGTGAAGGCTGAACTGAACGAGACCGAGGGCATTTACTATGTGGTGGATCATGTGACCGACAAGGCGGACGCCACTCACTTTGTTCCCATCAAGACCGCCGATGCACAGGGCAGAATCATCGTCAAGGGTCTGGAGGATGACACCTACACCATGACCGAGG
>ERZ1026772.1086-NODE-1086-length-16115-cov-3.860959_pt1 | contig 16115 bp, 20 predicted proteins | sample MGYA00380124_ERZ1026772 | MGnify/ENA primary metagenome ERZ1026772 (study PRJEB33269, sample SAMEA4719760) | human gut metagenome | biome: human-associated habitat; feature: organic feature; material: feces | place: Cameroon | collected 2013-10 ...
ATGAAGTTGGACAAGTTCAGTTCAGAGTTCATTTTATTCAGGTTGAAATGAATGAAGAAGGAAAAGTAACTACTCCTGTTAGACAGACTGATTCATTCATTATGACTGTTATTCCAATTTCTGATTGGTTCAGCGCACCAGACGAACTATTAAGTGCATTAGATCAAAGATTAATTGCTAATCAGCAAACAATTAAAGCGTTAGCTGACTTACAGAATACTCTCTCTGATGAAAAACTTGACGATATTAAATTGGATATAACATCCAATGAGATTTATGGTACATCCAACGGTGAAAAGAAAGGTGAGGGAATTAAACTTTCCGATCTAGGAGATGCAATTGCTGACAATACCGAGGATGGAATGGTCGTTATTAACACCTACGATGATGAGGAGGATGGTTCATAATGGCTGTGAAACAATCTACTCAAAGAGCTAAATTTGCATATATCAAGCGTGATGAGATTCAAAAACTTATTAATGCAGGTAAGATAGATGCAAATGATATCATTTATACAAACGATTCTCATGAGAATATTTTTATTGGTGCTGACTTATCTATCAATCCTGTTCGTTCTAAAATCTATCGTTTCCCAGATGAAGATACTGCGAAAGAGAAATTAAATGAATCATCTGACACTTATACAGGACAGCTTATTGCGATTTTAAATGATGGTATTTATAAAGCTTATATCGTAAATAAAAATCAGGATGATAAATATTACATATCTCGTTTATCAGACAGTACATCTAAAATTGATTATGATAGCTTAGGTAACAAACCTATTGATAGTCTAAATGGCACTCTGGATAATCCTGTTACAATTTCAGAACTTGAATCTGGTATTTATAAAGTAAAAGGACAATATAAAGTTTGTTCAGAAGACACAACAACTTATCTATCTACCAATGATAATATTTTTATTGTTGGTAAAAATGAAGATTCTACAACATCAATAAAAAAAATCACATCTTTAGAAATTACAGATTATAAAATTTCTGAAAATCAAATTGAATCCCAAACCACTATTCCAACAAAAGAATGGATCGAAGAACAAGGTTATGCAACTGAAACTTATGTAAATGAGAAAATTGCAGCCTTAGATTTTATTACAAAAGATGAAGTTCAGCAATATGTTACTCAAGTAATTAACGCTGGTCTTGATTCAATAATTGACGAAAAAATTGATACAAAATTAAATGAAAGCTTCGCACAAGTCGAAGATTCAGATATTAACACATTATTTTAATTTTAAGGAGGATTTGCTTTATGGCAGAAACAACAAAATTCACTTATGTATCTCTTGACAACCTTACTCAGTATACTACTCTTTCCAAAAAATATTTCGAAGGAAAAATTTCTGAAGCTGATGCTAGATCTTTAAAGACTGTTGCTATTGACGGTCATACTCTTAAATTCTACAAAGTTGCTGAACCAGTTGGTGACACAGCTCCAGCTTACACCATTGAGTTACCAGAAACCGACCTCAGCGACTTTATGCACCTGATTAAAAATGCAACCGCTGGTGATGTAGTTATTGCTAATGATGATGGTTCTGTTGCTGATGGTGGCGTAAAACTGGCTGATCTGGCTAAATCTGCCGATGTAACCAAGGAAATCGGAGCTGCTAAGACAGAATTAAATAAAAAGGTAGACGCTAACACTACTGCTATTGCTAAACTGAATGGCGCAGAAGATGCGGAAGGCTCCGTAGCGAAGGCTGTTAAGGATGCAAAGGATGCATTACAGGAACAGATCACGGCTAATAAAAATGTGCTGGATAAACTTGATGGCGCTGATACTGTTGAAGGTTCTGTAAAGAAACAGGTTAAAGATGCTAAGACTGCTGTTGAGACAAAGATTGGCAATCTCGAAAATTTAACAACTAAGGCGAAAGATGATCTTGTAAGCGCTGTAAATGAAAACAAGGCTGCGATTGATTCTGCAAAAACCGCTGGCGAAATCACGGTTGATACTACCACAACTACCGAGGGTATGGCTAAGTCCTATACAATCAAACAGGGTGGTAAAGCCGTAACGACCATTGATATTCCGAAAGATATGGTTGTTAAATCTGGTGTAGTTCAGGAAAATCCAAAAGGTCAGGAAGCAGGTACATATTTAGTTCTTACTCTGGCTAATGCTACAGAGGACACCATTTATATCAATGTTGGTAAACTGGTAGATATTTATACAGCAAAAGCTAGCGCTACTCAGATTCAGCTTGCTATTGATTCTTCTACAAGAGAAATCAGTGCAACTATCGTAGCTGGTTCTGTAGGTACTGCTGAGTTAGCAGATGGTGCTGTTGTAACGGCAAAAATCGCTGATGGTAATGTAATCAAGGCTAAATTAGCAAAGGCTGTTCAGGATTCTCTGGATAAAGCTGATACCGCTCTTCAGGAAGCTGATATTGCCGATCTAAAAGCTGATGTTGCTGCAAACAAAGCTTCTCTGGCTGAAGGTGGTGCTACCGCTAATGCTATCAAAGCTAACAAAGAGGCTGCGGCTAAAGCACAGAGCGATGTAGATGCATTGGGTACTAGAGTTGAAACCCTTGAGTCCGTAGAGTATGTTGCTGCTACAAAAGCAGAAATTAAAGCTCTCTTTCCAACTGCGTAGTCAATAAAAATATTAGATTCGCGGGGATGAAATATTCCTCGCGAATTTTTACTATGGAGGTATATGATTAATGAAATATCTCAATTTAGAGAACTTAAAAACGATTATTGCAGAATGCCAAAAAATTTTTGCTGGAATTAAGCACAAACATACAACATCTGATGTTACAGGATTGGATGAGGCATTGGAAAACGCAGCAAATATTGTATATACAACCCGTGATGAATACGATCAATTAGAAAAGAACGGAACATTGGATTCTAACGCGACTTATGTTACCACTGATGAATCAGACAATATCACAGATTCTTCTGTACAACTTTGGAATACATCATCTTCTCTCGCTCAACAAGGTAAATATCTCTCCTATTCAGATCAGAATGGTGGGAAATACTTATCTCTTATGAATGCTAGTGACAATACTACTGTAGCTCACGCTAAACTCATGGATGGTGAATCTGGCGAAGGAATGGATGTAGACGCGGATAAAGTAAAAACCGTAGACTCAAAAGGTATTCTTGTTGAAGCGTTAGGCGAAACCACAGCACAGGCTTTGATTGATGAAGTTGCAAAACGGGTATTAGATTTAAGCAAAGAAACAAGTAATTTAAGTAACGAAACGAATGATTTGACTGGTCGAATGAAGAGCGCAGAAAACTCAATTACTTCGTTAAATAGCAATATAGAATCATCTATAGTTGTAATACCTTCGTCTACTATCCCAGATTATAAAACTGGCTCTTTATGCTATTTGAGAATGGGAAAACTCATTATTATCGTATGTCAAGCACTTGGTTTCACGACTCAAACAAACGGTACTACACAACGCACAATCGCAGGATTTCCAGAATCAATAAATGACGTACTTATTAATTCTTCATGTATAAGTGGAAATGTTAGGTATGGAGAAATTTATATACATGGCTCTAGTCTTTTGGTTAGGACATTTACAACAAATCCTGTTTATGGGACCGTTTGTTATCTAACATCATAATAAACATTTAACAAAGTAAACTTCGTAGGTTTCCTTTTAGGAGAAGATTATAGTAAGAGAACTTATCTCTTACTATATACTTAGGAGGAAGCTTTATGTTAAATAGAATTGTAAAAAGTGTGGTTCAGGCTATGAGCGATACATTAACATCTGAACAGTTACAGAAATTACAGGACGTATTATACATTAATTTTCAAGGAACAAAAGTTACGAAGGATGAAACAGAAATCGTTCCTTTAGATAACAACAATGATACTCAAAAATTGAAATTATTTAGGATGAGCAAACTCGTTTCTGGCAGACAAGAAAGTACACTTAAACAATACATAAGAGAAATTGTTAAATGTAGAAATGTAATCAATAAAAACTTTGAGGATATTACATCCAATGATCTGCGATGCTACTTTGCTATTCTGCGTGAACGTGATAAGATCTCTATGCGAACACTTCAAAGCAGAAGAAGATACCTTAACAGTTTTTGGGAATTTTTAAAAAATGAAGGATTAGTTAAATCTAACCCTATTAAACCAATTGAATCTTTTAAAACTGATAGTAAATTAAAACAGCCCTTTTCTGGAAAGGAATTAACTGATTTACGTGCATCTTGTAATGGTATTCGTGAAGTCGCATTGTTAGAGTTTTTATATGCGACAGGATTGCGTGTGTCAGAATTATGCAAGCTGAATATCGGGGATATAGATATGCAGAAACAGGAATTTAAGGTTGTGGGAAAAGGAAATAAGGAACGTATTGTGTATATCCATGATAATGCGTTAAGATGGATGGAGAAATACTTTATTTGGCGAATGAAAAAAGAGAATCTTACATTTTCAGAACTAGAAAGCAGACCATTGTTTGTAACGTCAAAGAAGCCATATGATAGACTTACTATCGCTGGCGTACAGTATCTTCTTAAACAAATTGGTAAACGGGCAGGTGTTGATAATGTTCATCCTCATCGCTTCAGAAGAACCTTTGCAACAGATTTATTAGGTCGCGGTATGAGAATTGAAGAAGTCATGGTTTTGATGGGGCATGTAAAAGTGGAGACAACTTTGATTTATTGCAACATTAAACAGGATAATATTCGAGAATCATATAGAAAGTATGCTGCTTAATATCTGACTATCTACATTTTTTATGACCAGCGATGAAGTGGTCTTTTTGTTGTGCCAAAAAATACTTATTGAAATACCATCTTCTATTCTAGGCAAATTCATGAAGAAAATATTTCAACAAATACTTTGTTAAATGTTTATTATATTAGGCAGTTAGGTAGCAAATTGTTCCGTATATATTAGATGTAGTAAAGGTTCGAATATGAAGGGTAGTTCCGCCAATAAAAATTTCTCCATATCTTTTATCGCCACTAATACAAGACGAATTGACAATCACATTGTTTATGGAACGAGGGAAGATGTCTAAAGTTTTTTCTTTATATCCATCTATTTGATCTGTAAATCCAAGACCTTGACAAATGATAATTACCAATTTACCCATAGTAAGATAGCATAGTGTTCCCGTTTTATAATTTGGAATTTTAGAAGAGTCAATTACTGTTATCTTGCTATTTTACCCAACATGAAGACCAGACGAATCAATATAAAATACAATCTTACCTTGTCCATCGCAAAAATTATATCGCGCTATTTTTTTATTAGAACCACGATAATTCAAATAAAATGCATCGCTATTTAAACCATAACATAAATTACATTCATTATTATGTGCAATAGATAATTCTGCTGGATTTTTTGCATTTTTGATATTGCTATTTAACGTCTTTTATTCCATGTAGGAGTGTCTGGTGTACTGGTAAATACACTTCCTGTAGTAGAAAATGCAATTATGAGATAGTTAAAAATAAAAGCGATACATACGTTTGCATCAGGTGCAATTCCAACATCCCAATTTATAATTCCTATGACTGGAATATTTCCATAGGATTTATATTTTTTAAATATATCACTTATACTAGACATTGAAGAAATATTTATAATATTGGCTTTATTGCTATTTTACATTCCATGACAAAGTATCTGCATTTACATCATACGTACCAATCGCAAGATTTCTCGTCCCACTAAACCATAAAATATATACAGTATCCCATCTTCTAATAGCAATTCCTGGTGCGTAAGCCCATTGTTGGGTAGAGTTTGGCTGATCACCTGTGTAAGTTGAACCATTTGCAAGAAAACAAGAAGTTTGCTTTACTGAGAGGGATTTGCAAAATGCTTTTATATCGGATATTTGTGAAGTATTAAGAAAATTGCTATTTTACTCTATAAATAACACCCCTTATTTATAATAATTTTATTTTAAAATTTTTAACTTTGAAAACAAATCCCCTACTCTCCCATCATAGAGAGACACAAGGATTTCATAATAAATTTCTGAGCGGATGAAGAACAACCTTCGTCTGCTTTTTTATTGCCTAAAACCCTATTAAATTCAACACAAGGAGGACTTTTAATGATAGGATCTACAAATTTAAGCGGTGGTGGCGGTGTCGGCTCCGATGAATTGACTGCTACCGCCGCGAACGTACTCGAAGAAACTACTTATGTCGGCGCGGATACTGATGATGAGCTGGCAGAGGGTACAATGCAGCATCTTTCTAACCGTGCTACGATTACTCACACAACAGAAAATGCTACGAAAGTAATCGAGGGTGATGCAGCTTTTACATCTACTAATAGTGATGGAACGGCGCGCGCAGAAATCAGATATAATGGCACAGAAGGTTTTATTACACCGAATACTTTATTTGCCGTGCCACAGGGAGATATGGCTACTGCTGGCGGACTGACTGCCGAGAAATTATTACAAGGACAGAGTGCGTTTGGAATCGCTGGTACTGCCACTTCTGATGCGACTGGTACAGCTTCACAGTTACTAAGTGGGAGAATCCTATATGGTAAGGGTTCAAAAATTACAGGTACTATGGGCGATTATAGCGGCAAGACAAGTACAAGTAACTATGTGAGTAGTACATTTAGGTCTGCGACATCTGGATATGTTTTTGCTTCTCCGGGATCAACTGGATATTATACAACTGGATCTTATTTGAGAATACCTGCTTCAAACCTCTCTGCTGCTAACATTAAGAAAGGTGTTTCAATAATGGGTATTATCGGCACATGGAGTGGTTTTGTTGCTGAAGCATCGGATGTATATAACAGAGGTACATGGAATAGATATGGTACAAACATTATATCAATGGAGTATGGTAGTTTTGATGCAGCCGAACCATCCGCTCTTCGGTTTAAGACGGGATTTTATGATTATAGCAGCTACTATGAAGCATACACAACAAAGAAAGCAAGTGTTTATTTGTGGAAAAATGCACCAATAAATTTTACGCCATATTCGAAATTACAGATAACTGTTAGCGGTGTATTGGGACAAATGAACAGAAGCGGAAGTGGAATCTATAATACAAATCTGATTTTTAAGTTATTAAATCCTTCTGGTGGTTATATCTCTAATCAAAACTTTACTGGTACTGGTAATCAGCAGATTCTTACAATGAACCTATCAAGTATAAATGTTTCTGGATATGTTTATTTGCAACTGTATTTGTATGATGACAACAAAGGAATTAGTAATACCTCCCCATCGTATCCGTATATTTACGCTATTCAGTTGTCTTGATAATCTGATTAGTAATTGGTCATATAAATTTCAGATATTCTACCATCATCTATATCTGATGTAAAGCTCTTCTGATAATGCCACATAGAATATTGAATATAAAACCAGGTATTTATATTTTCGATTGGAATACTAATTAGACTCCATGCACCTCTAGCGAAAGTTTGAGCATTTGACAATAAATTCGACCCGTTCGAAGACGAAAGCAGTACCAAATTAAATCTAGCACTTCCATATCCAGCTGCCGCCCAAAGATTAAATTTCAAATATTTATAACCAGTTCCATTTATTCCGGATTTTGTAATCACAGTCCTAGAGCTATTAACGCGTATTTCTCCATTTGTTTCTGTTGGCGGAGTAGAACCATTAACACCCGTAAATCCAGAAGTTGTCATGTTCGACCAAGTGCCATGATTATATATCCATAAATCGTTTCCTACATAGCCACTCCATGTGCCGATAATACCCATTTAAGTTTTATCATTGAAAATTGGGTATTACAGGAACATTCAAAGGAGGAGCTACAGACCCTTGTTATATCTATAATAAAGGAACTTTTGGCGCAGTTTTACCAAATGGTTTTACGAGTCAAACTTCTGCGCCAACCAACTCTGGTGGTGTGCTTACTATTAATGGAAATACAGCTATATATCCAATTATATCGACATCTGGTATTAATCTGACTGGATACAACTATTTAAAAATCAATGTATGGGTGTCAAATTATTATAGTCGGTATTGTACTGTAATATTAAAAAGTAGTCCAAGTGATCAATCTAATATTTTTACATCTTCTGTTTATGTTGGAGATGAGACATGGGTACTGGCAATATATTCCGTAGCGTCTATCAATCAATGGGTATATCTTGAAATTATGATACGTGAAGAAAGATCTAATGTTGTTTCCTCGATTCCAAATAATAAAATTTCACAAATTTATCTAACTACAACCTAAGATAACATCATAGATAATAAAGTAAAACCATGAAACGCCAAAGTATTATTTCTCCCAGTATGAGTTGCTTCCATGAGAAAATAAGTATTAGTATTAACACTTGATATATTTATTGATAATGTATATTCAACACTGGTTCCTGATGTAGTGCTAATACTATTACGTGTAATCATATTTTTTCCTGTTCCATATATTTCTACTCCAAAACCACAGTTACTATAACTACTTGCAGCATCTACTAATACTTTTATAGTCATTGTATTAAATGCATTTAATACAATAGTTTTATTAGAATTTCCAAATAAAAAAGACCCATAATTTGATGCTGGGGCACTAGCGGCGTTAAACTTAATAGAGGTAGATGATTGAGTAAAAGAAGAACCAGAATCACTCGTATATGCTGAAAACCAACCGATATTATATCCCGAACCCCAAGAACCACGATTGTATATGATTCCATTGCCAGAATAATAACCCTCAAATGTTCCCGTAATACCCATTATCTGAACAGCATATACACAAACATATGTTCTGCAAAAATCTTGACAACTTAACCAGCTTGTATTATGATGTGTTTAAAATCATAACGCAGGAGGATTCAATAAAGTATGAGAATATCGCGTCAAATGAAAAATTGTTTTAAATGTGGTCAAGTGTATATGAATTCTACAGGTCAGAACCTTTGTCCAAATTGCAGAATAAAATACTATCAACCAAACTATGACAGACACCCCATCAAACGCACAGAATTAGTCCTTGAACGCGGCAAAATACTCTCATTGAACATTTTCTCGTCTAACGAGTGAAAAGCCCCAAATAAGGCATTCTGAGAGCTTACCACGTTACTACCTTATCTATGATCGCCCTCTGTTCGGTTGATGTCTTTCTGAGATATATTCTGGTTGTATTGATATTTTCATGTCCCATCAAATCTGCAAGTAAAGCTAGGTCATTATGCTTATCCAAAAAATTCTTGGCGTATCTGTGCCGGAATGAATGTGGATATACTACTTCGGCTGATACTTTTGATTTTTCTGCATATCTTTTAATCTGCTGCGCCAATCCGCGTGTCGTAATCTGATTTCCAAAACGATTTAGAAAAATAAAACCACTCTTCCGCCCTGTCTTTTCAATCCATATTAATGCTTCTTTCTGGAGTTTTGCTGGGATAAAGATTCTGCGGAGTTTGCCGCCTTTGGTATATAAATCTACATATCCCATCTCAACATTCTCACCTTTAAATCTGATGAGTTCGCTGACACGCGCACCTGTCACAGCCATGAACCAAATCGCAAAATACCATTGTTTATTCTCCATTTTCTTAAACTTTCGTTTTAAATAGATATAATCGGCATTACTGATTACGTTCTCAAGAAAGGTCTTGCGCTGGATTCTCACAGTCTTCAATCTAAGCTTTTCTTTTCCAAGATACTGTAAATACTTATTGATTCCCAAAATTCTAACATTGACAGTGCTGGGTGCATAATGCTCCATTAGATATTCTTTGTATGATAACAGATTTGTTTTATTCACTTCTGGATAATGTGTATTAAAGTAATTGGCTGTCCAAACATAGTTCTGGATTGTGCTATCGGCTAAATTTTCTCTTCTTAAAAATGTCTCATATTTCATAAATGATATTCTCCTTTTTCTTCCGTATATCATTTATATTCCCTTATTTCTCATTGCAATATAGGCGAATCGCGCCAGAAAGGAAAACCACATGAAAATTTATGTAAACGAATTATATGAAATTGTGGATGTGAACTCCACAACTGATGAAACCTTGAAAGAATACGAAATCTCCGATGGACAGTTTAAAGGAAAATGCATCGGATTTATTCGTGGCTATAAATATGAACCAGTTTGGAAAATTGCTATTGATCCTGAGACGAATCTGCCAAAAGTCGATGAAGAAGGCAATCAGATTTATGAACTGGATGAAGATGGAAACAAAATTAATGCTGGATGGAGTTTGTATCCATTCTGGGATTACAACCAGCTCTGCCAGATGCAGCTTGAATACGAGAACAAACAGCTTGTGTTGGCTATGGCAAATATGATTGGAGGCGTTGCAAATGATTAATGATATGCAAAAAAAGATTCTGGTAAAGGCAATCGAAATTGGCGTTGAGGGTGGTAAAGATGCGCTTGAAATCTTGAAGTCCTACCCAAACTTATCCATCGCAGAAAAGCAGGATATCGGAAAAGAGGTTGGTGTTGAATACTCTCCTACTCTCGCGGAGGCTCTGGCGGAGAAAATAGCGAAATTATCTAGTGCTTGCAATAAAGCAATCGAGGACGGTGTAACGATTCAAATTAACGGAGTAGATGAACATTTTTCTTATGGTATCGCGTCAGGAGATCAGAGCAATATTGATTCCTTATTCCAGCTCTCAGCAGCGACAAAACTTCAACAGCCATATCACTGCGATGGAGGTTCTTGTAAGTTATATACACCAGAACAGATCGCATCTATTTATATCGCTGAAAAAATGAATGCAACTGTTCAGACCACATACTTCAATCAATTAAAGCGCATGATTTCTGATACGTATAAAGAGGAATCTGATGTTGAGGCTGTTCTTGGTATTACCTATGGTGTTTCTCTGACCGGAAAATATCTGGATGACTACAATCAGATTATGGAACAGAGCAACCTTATCGTAAAGGCGGTGACAGCAAATGAGTCAAAGGATGCAGAAAACGCTGAAGCTACTGCTTAAATATACTTTCCTCTATTGTGTAGGTGGAAGTATTTATTATGGCATAGAAATTCTCTGGCGCGGATATAGTCATTGGTCTATGTTCTGTCTGGCTGGAATGTGTTTTATCTTCGCCGGACTACTCAATGAAATAGAGTCATGGGAGACACCTCTATGGAGACAAATTCTACAAGCATTAGGATTTACTCTGATAGGGGAATTTTTATGTGGTTGTGTTGTGAATCTATGGCTAGGATGGGATGTTTGGGATTACTCAAATGTCCCATTTAATTTAATGGGACAAATCTGTTTACCATATGCACTTCTATGGATTCCACTTATTCTGGTGGCAATTATCCTTGATGATTATTTGAGATATTGGTTTTTTGGAGAAGAGAAACCTAGATATAAATTGATTTAAAACGAAAGAAGGAATTTTATAATTGCAAATAGATTACAGAGAAGATAATTTATGGACATTATATCTACATATTGTTCCAAAAGAATTATCTGGTTATGATTATGATAAATATTATGTTGGTATCACAAAACAACGTCCTCAAAAAAGATGGGGTGGAAATGGAGTTAATTATAAATCCATGCATTTTAGCAGAGCAATAGAAAAATATGGATGGAATAATATTCAACATATTATTATCGCAAATAATCTAACCCATGATGAAGCAAATAAATTTGAAAAAACATTAATATCTAAATTAAATTCAAATGGAAAATATGGATACAATGTATCTGACGGTGGAGATGGTGGAAATAAAAAAGTTATGTACCCTGTAAATCAATATGACTTACAGGGTAATTTTATAGCCTCATATGAAAGTGCGGCAGAAGCAATTAGGGCTTTAAATATTGAAAATGCTCATAGAAGTAGAATTACGCATTGTTGTAAAAAGGGTGATCCATTTACAACATCAACATATGGATATATGTGGTCTTATTCTGATTGTAATATTCCAATTCATCCATATAGAAGATCTAATCAAGTTCCCGTTAATCAGTTTGATTTAAATCATAATTTTATTAAAAGATGGGATTCTATCTCAGAAGCAGCATCTTATTATAAAATTCTCCCAGATTCAATTATTAAAACCTGTCAAGGAAAATATCATATGTCATGTAATTCTAAATGGGAATATGCAAAGGAGGTAGCATAAATGGAAATACATAAACTATTAACACCCTATAATTACGATGCTGGAAATATTTCAAGAATTAAGTATATTGTTATTCATTATGTTGGCTCGACTGGTTCTGCACAAGCCAACTGTAAATATTATGCAAGTCAAAAATTAAAAGCTTCCGCTCATTACTACTGTGATTTTGATGGTTCTGTGTGGCAGTCTGTCGAAGATAAAAACATAGCATGGCATTGTGGAGCAAAAAAATATGTTCATCCAGAATGTAGAAACGCTAATTCGATTGGAATTGAGTTGTGTGTTAAGAATAAAGGTGATAAAAGAGATACAAGTAGAGATTGGTATTTTGAGGATGCTACTGTACAAGCAGCTATTCAATTAACTAAAGAACTAATGGCTAAATATCATATTTCTCCAGATCACGTTATCCGTCATTATGATGTAACAGGTAAGATTTGTCCTAATCCATTTGTTTATAATCATACTAAACACACATGGACTGAATTTAAAGCTGCTATTAGCTCAAATACGACTTCTACACCATCACAGCCAGAATTAACCACCTATGATATTAAAACAGGTATTAAGGGTGTTTCAGTGAGTGTAGACGGTGGTTTAAATATTCGTTCTTACCCTGTTTCTGGAAATGTCATTGGAACTGTTCAAAATCAAATCTTAGTTCATCCAACTAAAAAGACTTTTGTATCAAATGGAGATGTTTGGTATTACCTACCAGATAAAAATGGATGGATTTCTGCTAAGTATATTGATGGTGGATGGGTATATGAAACGACAGTTTCATCGTCAAGAAAATGGTGGTATATCCATAAAGGATACACCTGTACAACCAATGGATTCGAGGTAATTAACGGTTTAACCTATGCTTTTGATAAAGATGGTTATATGTATGAGAACGAAGAGATTCCAGTTGAAGCTAATGCAGATGGTGTAGTAAAGATTAAATAGTATAATAACAGAAAATAAAATACTTTGTTAAATATTCTTCTTATAGGGATAGTTGAGTTTAAATCCTCTTCTATACCTATTTTTTACGATTTTAAAAGGTATTTTCACTTGACTATGAGAAAATACTGTGAGATACTAATTTGTGCAATCTGCCATTTCTGGGATTCAAACAGATTGCTTTTGGGGAATGTCAATAAATGGCGTTCCCCATTTTTTACGATAAAAATATAGTACAAAATATAATTGTTTTTATCATACTCTCTACTATATTTTTTTCGTACATTTGTTCGATTTTCTTCTAATATTCTGCATAAGGCTTCTCTGTTTTCATGTACCACTCATGTACCAATTTTTGTGATCTTATGTGAAATTATAATAATTTACGTGAAGATGATATTTCTCGAAAAAGCTAGTAATATCAATGCTTTACTGGCATTTTATTAGTGTTTTGAATATCGGCAATTTTAGGAGCGTTTATTTTATACTATAATCCAATTGTTGTCAATCATCAGATGTCGAAAACACTTGATTTTATTAGTTTTTTGGACATTTCAAACTGCTTAAAATCGTCTCAATGTACCAATTTTGTACCAATTTTAGACGATATTCAATGCTTTTGCTACCATATCCATCTCTTTTTGTTTTTGTTCTTCAGTCGTGTGAACATATAGATTCATAGTGGTAGAGATGTTAGAATGTCCCATTATTATCTGTAAAGTTTTTGATGACATTCCACCTTCGTTACATCGTGTAGCAAAAGTATGCCGAAGTATATGCATTGATATTTTTGGTAATTCTGCATAATTACATATTTTGTATAATGCTGAGTTCATTTTACTAAGGCTTATTGGTTTACCGTTTTTGTCTAAGAAAACTATATCAGCCCATTTAATGTCTACCATCTTTAATAATGAGTTTTTTCTTTTTTGTAATTTCAATATTTCAATAGCTTCATCTGTTAATGGTATAGTCCGAACGCCATTTTTGCTTTTAGGTTCATTTACTTCCCAATTATCAATAGGCTTATTGTAGATCATTGTTCTTTTAACTGATATAGTTTTATTTTTTAAGTCTATATCATCCCATCTTAATCCAATTAATTCTCCTGCACGTAAACCTGTTTGTAACACGAATTTGTAATTCAATTCAAATCTGTGACCAATTAAAGCATCGCAAAGTTTTTGTTGTTCTTCTACTGATAATGCTTCTCTTTCCTCAGATGATTTTCCAATTTTATGTTTCACTTGCTTCGTACAAGGATTACGAGATATAATATTATTTTGATAAGCATAATCAAGTATATTATATAATACAAGTCGTGTTATCCCAATTGTCGAAGACTTGTATCCTTTATCTGCCATTTTGTTCAAGACCATCTGACAGTCCATAGTAGTAATACTTGATAAAAACCTATTGCCAATAATCGGATCAATATCTGTTTTGTATCTATCCTTATAATTCCTATAAGTATTCGAACGAACAGTTTTTTCTTTTATTTCGATCCAATATTTATACCATTCTGAAACCGACAAATTCTCTGGCTTGTCTAAATTGGAATGTTGACAAGAAGATTCACCATCAATAACCCATTTCTTACATTCTTGAAGCTTATAAAAAATTTTTTGGTGACGCTTTCCTAGATTATCGGTATATCTTCCGATATAATATCCATCTTTACGTTGGCTTATGCCAGTACCTAATTCTTTACCTTTTAAGTCTTTTCCCATAAATCTCTACTCTCCTTTCAACCATGAGAAAAGCCTTATGCAATTCAATATTAGCACAGAAGATGTCAAAAGTCTATAATTCGATATTGTTAGACACATATTTTTCAAATTCCTTTCTTTTAATTAAGCACTTCTTTCCTACATAAATTGCAAAATTACAGTTTGAACTACGTGAAAGCTCTCTCAGCTTATTAACTCCAATATTGCTATAGTCTGCTGCTTCTTCTATAGTTAATGTTAATTTCTCCCATATAGGAACATTTGTTCTCATATTATTTTTCTCCTATTAAATTTATATTAATAGGGAATACTCCGAAGAATATTCCCTAATTTTTACGATTTTAGTAACAATAACTGTGCCACTTAGTTCTCAGATAGAGTTTTCCTTGTCTACCACCAGATTGCCATACAACTTTCTGTGGTAGGATGCTACCATTTTCAAGAATCCATCTGGCATTCATCCAGTTCCGCTCGGTCGGAGTTCTGTAGAAATTACCATCTGAGATACAAGCGTATTGTCTTTTCTCGAAAATAACGCCTTCTAATGAGTTTGGAAAGCGACTGTCCGCTACCCGGTTAAGTACAACTGATGCCACATATCTCTGCTCCATATCATCACATGGTTGTGCTTCTCCAGCGATTAGATGCGCTAAGAGATATAAATCATGTTCTGTATATGTATTACCATGATACTCTTCTGAATAAAGATTAGCTGTTTCAATGAATGCTACTCCTGATTCAGTTAAGATCATAGACCAACCATCTACTTCATAAGCAACATCAAATGATGTGTTCATCATAGATGTACCTAAGACTTCAGAAGATTGATCTGGCTGTGCATAGATATTCACTTCTCCATGCGTATACTTTGTTACTGATTCTAAATTGTCCTGTGCTGCTAACTCAATAGCAGTTTCTAATGTAATATCTCCTGCCTGTACCGAGACAGGCATGACAAACATTGAAGCGATCGCAAATAAAGCGACTAACGATTTCTTCATGATACCTCCTTTGTGCGTGTCAACGAGTTACTATATATCAAACCGATTAAGGTGTGATAATCTGTTTATTTGGTGTAATGATATTAGAATCAGTCTTTTTCTCATTCATCACAGATTCATAAAAATCAGTAGAATATTCATTTTTCACATAAGAAATTTCATCTACATTTCTTGCTTCAAGAATGATTCCTGCATTAGTTTCTGTATTCTTAGATACAAATACAAACATATGTTCAGTGATGTAGAAATCATTACATTTACAATCAAAATTTAATAATTTTCCATCTTTTAGTCTGCATTCATAATGTGTTTTCATTGCCATCTATATATTCTC
>ERZ1026772.1087-NODE-1087-length-16109-cov-91.542482_pt1 | contig 16109 bp, 14 predicted proteins | sample MGYA00380124_ERZ1026772 | MGnify/ENA primary metagenome ERZ1026772 (study PRJEB33269, sample SAMEA4719760) | human gut metagenome | biome: human-associated habitat; feature: organic feature; material: feces | place: Cameroon | collected 2013-10 ...
TTTGTCCCCCAGTTTAAACCCCCAAGTTACAAACCCCCAGAAAATTTGATTAGCCGAGAAATCTAGTTTTTTTGTATAATGAAGATAACAAGGAGGTTCCTTATGAAAAGAAAGTTAAGTCAATTAATATTTGTGTTCTTATGCATGATCATGATGTTTCCTATTGGCGTTAGTGGAGATACTGGTCCAAAGCCTTCTGTAACGATAAAGTTTAAGAATATGGGCGATGAATTGTGCTATGGCACTTTGCTGTCTAAAGAAGAGTCTACTGGTCCTGCATGGGCTTGGGATGGAAAAGAAGAGAATATTAATTTAGACTTTGTGGATAGAGATATTTGGGAAGCTTTTGTGAATTATGAAGATAGTGATGGCTTTCATTTTTTACAATGGGCATGGAATGTAAGTGATACAAAGGAATTGTCTTGGACTTATTATCCACCTAATGAGTTTAAGGTTTTATTGTATTATCCTGAAACAAATACTTTTGTGGTTAGCGATATTTGTAAAAGATATGCCTTTGATACCTATTACACAGTGGATATGGATGGTGTTGATATAGATTCTATTAAATATGATGAAAGTTTAAGTGGTAATCAAAGACTTGATATGCATAAATCGTATGAATTTAAAAATGAAGTAAAGGCTTTAGTTTGTCGAATATTGATTACTGTTGTTGTTGAGGTGTTGATAGGTTTATTGTTTAAATTCAGAAATAAAGAATTATTGTATATCTTGTTGATCAATGTGATAACTCAAATAATTTTAAATGTCTTATTAAATGTATATACAGGATTTGGCTATTATTTTGTTTATTTATTACTAGAATTATTAGTGTTTGCGATAGAGGCTATTTTCTATTGTCTTGTGTTTAAAAAGAAGAAATGGCATTGTGTATTTTATGCACTAGTGGCTAATGTATCTTCTTTTGTGATTGGTTTATATTTGGCTAATTTATTTCCTGGTCTTTTCTAAAATTTTGTACTTTTTCACAAATATTGTAAAATTTAAAGGTGCTAAATTATAAGAAGACTTTAAGTTTTATCTTTTTAATAGTTGCGATTTTTGTGTTCGCAGCTTTTGATGTGCACGCAGAAGATGAATATACAGTATACGATGCATCTAACGGTGAAGTTATTGAAACTTTTGGGCGCTATAATTCGGCTTTAAGTTTCTACAATAATAATTTAGATAATTATGAGAATTTGGTGTTAGCTCAAGGAGATACTGTTTTGTTTATGGAATATGGTATTGTTGAGTTTCAAACCAATGATGAATGTAGCTTGAATGTGGGTTATCGTTCTTTAAGAAGAAATGACACTACTTCTATTAATGGCTGTTACGGTAAGGATGGCTTATATCTAAATAGAAGTGATAATAATGTAAAGTTTGCCTATGCAGGAGATGTAGGCATTACTAGTTTTGATTCTGTTATCTTGCGTCCTTTTGATTCATTAAATATAAGAGTATCTTTGTATCGTAATTTAGAGGGTGATTTAGCTCATTTAATTAAGACCCAATTAAATAGTGACTATTATGCGAAAGTTTATAAGTTAGATAAGGCTCCTGATTTTTTAGAAGAAAATAAAGATTATTATAGCTATGATGGTCATTATTTTTATGAAGATTTCAAAGTAATGAGCGATGATTATCGAAGTGGTACACGTGTTAATGCGGTTAATAGTGAGGCTCCTTTTTATAGTTACTTCCAATATTTATCTTTTAGAAGTTTGTCTAATTATAGCGCTAAAGAGCTTGATGATTTCTTTAAGAATGAATTAAAGATAGTGGGCCACATGGATAAATATAATGATGATATTAATGATGGAGCTAATAATATCATTAATAGAAGTGAATATTATGATAACTTAGATTCTTTCTTTATCTATCAAAACATCTTTGGGACTAATGCGATGAATTCTTTGGCTATTTCAATGCGTGAGAGTTCTAGTGCTAAGAATCTCAAGGCTTATGTGAATCATGATTTATTTACTAATAATGCCTATGATAATGATGAGGAAAGAAATGATAATGCTTATAAGAGTATAGATAAGTCTATCTATTCTTTTGATAAGTATATTTTGTCTAATCATAATGGTAATTATCATTCTTCTTTATATGGGGGAACTTTCTTGGGTGATAAGTTATCTGGTTATACTTTGTTTAATACTTTGGATGCTTATTATGGCGAGAACATATCTTCTAATTATTATTTGTTCGATAAGGCCTTAGGTGGTAAGGATTTGGATTCTTATTGTCTAGGTATTATCTATGATTTAAATCGTTTAACTTTCTATAAGGATGAAGAATTAAGTAAACGTATGTATCGCTTATATGATTTACATAATTATTCTTTAATTATCCTAGGTGAGAATGAAAAGTCTTATAAGGTCCAAATAGATGCGAGTTTAAGTGCTGATTACAAGTATGACTTTGAAAAGAACGTGGCTTATGTTGATAAGGAAGTCTTTGATTTATTAATTAATGAAGATAAGATGCATGAAAATAAGCTTGAACAAATTGCTTATGACTTTGGTGATGGCTTGTTTAATAATGAAAGTTCGTTGAATTTTAATAATTTAGAGGGTGTTGAATCACCTTTGATTAAACCTGTTAAAGATGGTTTTGAATTTGTTGGTTTTGATCATGACAATATAGCTCAATATAAGGAAATAAAGGGTATCAGTGTCTATGCCTTTCCTAATAATGAGTTAGATGTAAATTCATATTTAAACTTAGAGGACGCAAAAATTAGAATCAATTATGTCAATGGTTCTAATAGTATTAAGGATATTACTAGCGATATGATTAGTGGCTTTGATAATACTGAGGTGGGCGAACAAGAGATTACTATTACCTATTGTGGTGAAAGTGTTAGTCAAAAGATAAATGTTGTAGAGAATAGTAATAAGACCATAATAGCTGATTTAGTTAATAAAAATATCAATTCATATAAGGAAGATGGTACTTATGATATTGATGAGTTAGAGAAGTTAAAGGGCTATTTAAAGGATACAAAGTATTATTTTGGCTTTGATGATTTAAGATTGTTGGATGAGATGTTGTTCAATGAATACAACGATTATTTAAATTTCGTGGTTTTCCAAAGCGACTTAGATGTATCTATTTCAGGACTATGTGTTAATGTGGATACTAATTTAGCTAAAAGGACCTTGTTTGATGGGCTAATTAAGAATACTTATTATGTGCATATAAGGGATATTAGTAGGTCTTCTTATAATAAGCTAGAAGAAATTGGTGAGGCTTATGGATTTGAGAGTGTTTGTGCCTTTAAGTCAACTTTCTCATTGAATTTAAGAAAAATTGATCAAGAAGGTGAAATGATCTATTCAATTAAGCCTAAGGACATGGATCCAAGTAGTATCTATAGTGTTTATTGTCTTGAAGAAAACGGTGATATTGTTAAGTGTAAGACTTATTGGTCAAAGGATAGTGTGACTTTTATTGGACAGGGTCAGGGTTCTTATTTGTTGCTTAGAAAAAAGAGTGTTAATACTTATACTTTCGATTCTATTGACGAGAGTGTTAATCATGAAAATAATGATCCAGATACTCAACAATTTATCTTGTTGTTTGTGGCATATTTGATTGTTGAAGTGTTTGGGGTTATCAATATTCTTTATCATTACATCATTGAAGATAAGTTAAGAAAGAGTGCTTTAGAATATAAGAAGTTATTAAATTTAAAACGAAGTTCATAAAACTTCGTTTTAAATAGCTTTTATAATTATTTCGTCATCTAATTCTGGGTCAATAAAGATAGTTTTATAGTTCTTTATAGTCACAAAACCAGGTTTAGTTCCCTTTACTTTCTTAAGATTTTTCGCAAGACAATAGTTAACAGGAACACTAGAAGATAGTCTACCATTAGAGAAGTAGGCAGCTAGATTAGCGCACATTCTTAATACTTCTTCACTTGGATTATCGGTATTAACTACAAGGTGGGCACCATGATAATCCTTGGCATGAAACCACATGTTATTAGGCTTGGCATAAGTAAAGCTTAGATAATCGTTTTGAGTGTTGTTTTTGCCAAAGGTGATAATAGAACCCTTGTATTCAACTTGATAAAGATTAATTTTCTTATTCTTTTTAGGCTTATTAACTTTCTTTCTAAGGTAGCCATATTTAATCAATTCTTCTTTAATCTCTAGGGCATCAGTATAACTTGCGATATCCAATTGTTCCTTTAAAGCATTGAAGTATTCAAGCTCTTTCTTGGCAATGTCTAATTGTTCCTCAATATAAACTTTACCTTTTCTTTTCTTGGTATAGTTAGTGAAGTATTTATTGGCATTTTGTTTAATTGAAAGTTTTGGGTCCAACTTAATCTTTTTAGAATTGCCATCATAGTCAATAATTTCAATTTCCTTTAAGCCCTTTTGTTCAAGATTAGAATAAGTGTATAGTAAATCACCGTTTTCCTTATCTTCATTTAGATTTTCACTATCAATAAGACTTTGATTAAGTTTAATTACCTTAGTATCAAAGTGTTTGATTTGCCTTTTCACAAACTTATAAATGTCTTCAGTAACTGTCTTAATTCTTTCTTTTTCGTTAGCTTGATAATAAAGAGTATCAAAACCTTTTTCGATTGAATATTCTTTATATCCCTTGTTTAGATAGGTTAAGGGAATAATATGATAATCGTTGTTGTCTGAGATATATAGTTTATTAGAATCTTTAATTTCATTTAGTATATCCTTATATTCTTCACCATTAGACATACGATAACGTATTTCTTCTTCTAATTGTTTAGAAAAGCCTTGGATTTGTTTAACTAACGATTCGTTGAAATCGATAGTTTCGTTACTAAAAGGATCTATCTTATTTTGGTTTTCAGGTAAATCGAAATTAGCTCCTTGTAAGATAGTTCTCTTATTATTTAAATAAGGTGGTATCTTCTTAAGGGCATCAATAATCTTATTGGTTTCTTTATCAATAAGAATCAAATTTGCATACTTACCCATTAGTTCTACGCTTAACACATAATTTTTTTCATCATATAGTTCGTTAAGTGCTCTTATTTCTAGAAGTAAATAACGATCATAATTGTTTTGTGTTATCGAAGTGATAATACCATTGGTTAAGTATTTTCTTAGTACCATTACAAAAGTAGATGGTTCTTCAAAGTTAGTGTAATTTTCATTAGATAGAGAAATATGGTTATATACACTGTGTAAAGAAATAACCAAGTTTGTACGTACTCTATCTGCATGTACATTAAAGATAACTTCAGTGTTTGAAGTAGAGTTAATTTTGTTTATACGCATTGGTAAGTGCGTTTCAAGTTCTTCTTTTACTTTATTTAATATAATTCCATCAAGTGCCATAGAATAATTATACTCGATAGTAGTACAATGGTTGATATGAAAAAAGGATTACTTATTGTATATAGCGGGCCAAGTGGCGTTGGCAAGAGTACAATCTTGCATGAAGTATTAAAGGATGAATCGTTAAATCTAGAATTTTCTGTTTCAATGACTACAAGACTTCCTAGAGAGGGTGAACTTGATGGTAAGGATTATTTCTTTGTGTCTAAAGAAACTTTCGAGAAGGCAATAAAAGATGATAAGTTCTTGGAACATGCTAGATATGTTGAGAATTATTATGGAACGCCAAGAGACTATGTTGAACAAGAGAGAAATAAGGGGAAGAATGTTATTTTAGAGATTGATGTTCAAGGTGGTCTTCAGGTTATTGAAAAGTGTAGCGATTGTATCAGTATTTTTGTTATGCCACCTAGTATTGATGAATTAAGAAATAGACTTAGTGGTAGGGGAACTGAGAAGGAAGAAGTTGTCAATAAGCGTATTGACCAGGCTCGAAGAGAAATCAAGCAAGGCAGTGTTTATAAGTATCATGTTGTTAATAATGAAATTGAAACTTCAATTAAAGAGGTTAGTGATATCTTGAAGAAGGAAATGGCTTTATATTAATTTAAGCAGAAAACTCGTAAGTCTTTAGCTTATGAGATGTATGCATTAACCTTGATTTTCTATATAACGTTTGATAGTTTCTGGGTTTGCTTCACCTATGGAACAAGCAAAATATCCATCACTTTAAAAAGTATGTTCTTTCCAAAAATGTTTAGATAAAAACTTAGAGTAATTTTTCCATAAGTAAATGGTAGATTCTTGTTTCAATTTCCTGACTATTGATGTAACTGATAATTTTGGTGGATACGATATTAACATATGGATTATAGTTTACTGAATAATAATAAATCTAGTAAAATATGATATAATTATAATAGGGAAAGGAGGTTAAAAATAATGTATCTTACTGTTAAACAAGTTCTAAAACATTTGACCAAAGAAGAATATTTAAGTCTAAAAGAATTAAGTCATATTGCGAAAAATCTAAGCAATGAAGCTATTTATAATGTAAGACAATATTATTTTAATGAAGGCGAATATCTTAATTACGAAAAGAACTATGCCTTATTAAAAGATAGTGATAACTATAAAATGCTTAATTCAAATATGGCTCAACAAATACTTAAAGAAGTTGATGGGTCTTTTAAAGCTTTCTTCGGTTTACTTAAGTTAGCTAAAAAAGGTAAATATAATTTTAAAGATATTAAATTGCCACATTATTTAAAGAAAGATGGTTTTACTACTTTAGTAATTGGTTTTGTAAGAATTAAAGATAGTGTATTAACAGTGCCTTATTCTAATGCTTATAAAAAGAAACATAATTCTATTAGTATTAAGATGCCACCAATATTAGAAGACAAAAAGATTAAAGAGATTAGAATTATTCCTAAATCTAATGCTAGGTTCTTTGAAGTTCAATATACATATGAAGTTAAAGAAACTCAAAGTAATTTAAATAAAAACAAAGCACTAGCTATAGATCTCGGTATCAACAATCTATGCACTTGTGTAACAAACACTGGTGAGTCATTCATTATTGATGGAAGAAGGCTTAAATCTATTAACCAATGGTTCAATAAAAGAAACGCTTATTTACAAAGTATCAAAGATAAGCAAGATATTAAAGTTAAGTATACTAAAAGACAAAACAGTAATCTTAAGGATCGTAATAATAAAGTTAACGATTATATGAATAAAACAGTACGTAAGATTATTGATTATTGTTTAGATAATGATATTGGTAATATTGTAGTGGGCTATAATGAAACATTTCAAAAAGACGTTAAGCTAGGAAAAAGAAACAATCAAACATTTCTTAATATTCCATATGGTAAATTAAGAGAAAAATTAGAATATCTATGTAAGTTATATGGCATTAATTTTGTAAAACAAGAAGAATCTTATACATCCAAAGCTAGTTTCTTTGATAAAGATGTTATACCTATCTATAATGATGATAATCCTAAAGTGTATAATTTTAGTGGTAACCGTATTAAACGTGGGTTATATCAAACAAGAACAAATAAATTAATTAACGCAGATATAAATGGTGCATTAAATATACTTAATAAAAGTAAAGTTGTAGACCTTAGTGTCTTATACCATAGAGGCGAAGTGGACACGCCTGTAAGAATAAGGATTGCTTAATAAAATTAAGTACGAAAGGTTCTATCTAATGATAGAATATCAAACTTCTTAAAAATAGATAACATTGTTATCTATACGAAGCCCATAAATCTTTAGTTTATGGGTGGTTCACAATGCAAATTAGCAAGGAAACTGTTAATAAAGTATTGAAGTTTAGGGATGATAGGGATTGGAAACAATTTCACGATCCTAAGGACTTAGCTATTTCTATTTCTTTAGAAGCTAGTGAATTATTAGAAATATTTCAATGGTCTAGGGATGATGTCTATTGTCTTGATAAGATTGATAAGATTAAAGAAGAACTTGCGGATGTCGTCAATTATTGTATCTTAATGGCTGATGCGTGTAACTTGGATCTTGATAAGATTATTATTGATAAGATTAAACTAAATGCGGCTAAGTATCCTGTAGATAAGGCTAAGGGGACTAGTACTAAGTATAATGAACTACAGCTTTGAAGTAGCTAAAATTACAAATAATTATTCTTTTTTGTTATTATGAAAAAGAGGGGGGATAATTATAATGTTTAAACACAATTCTCATAGGTTTAAAAATGGCGATTTTATTTAACACATGTCTTTGATATGTGCTTTTTATTTACTTTGACTAAAAACGAAAGGAATGACAAAAATGAAAAAAGTATTTAAAATATTTCTTGTTTTGGCTATTATGGCTTGTATGTTTCCTGTTTCTATTTCTGCAGAAGAACCTGAAGACACGGAGGTAACTCCTTATTGGTGGCCAGGGAATCCAAATCCACAACCGGGCACTGAAGATTGGTTTTTTCAAAATCCAACATACGGAACAAATTCTCCAGATCCAGTGGCCAGAGAATGTGGTAAAAAAGCAATTTATGATGCTTTAGTACCTTCTTTAGCAATAGATGCATTTATAACATGGTACGCTAAAAGAAAATTTGATTTATATACGTTTGGATTATCGTTTGTAGCAAATGTAACGTATAACTATGCGGCGTGCTTATGGAGCTCAGGCGTGAGATGAAAAAGCATTTAAATTTGTATCTTGTTATTGTAGTCGTAATATTTTGTTCGATGATAATTAATAACGTAAGAGAAGCTCACAGTATTCTATCACTTTTACATCTATTTAATCTTTGTTTAATTTGTCTGGTTATTGGTGGTTTATATTTAATCTTTCAAATAAACAAAGCATCTATAGATGATAAGTAGAAAATGCATAAAAAAACAAGAATCCTAAGATTCTTGTTTTTAAAATACTTATTACTTTGAGTAGTATTCGACAACTAGTAATTCTTTTACTTCTTGGTTTAATTCTTTTCTTTCAGGAAGTCTTACGAATTTACCTTTTCTATTGTCTTTATCAACTTCAACGAAGTCCTTGTATGCAACTGTAGCTTCTAGTGCATCAGCAATGCTTGCCATGTTTCTTGAAGATTCTTTAACTTCAATTGTTGCACCTGGAAGAATTCTTGCACTTGGGATATCAACTTTCTTACCATTTACAAGGATATGTCCATGGTTAACAAGTTGTCTAGCACCACGTCTTGTTCTTGCAAAACCCATACGGTATACAAGGTTATCAAGTCTTGATTCTAGTAATACAAGTAGGTTAGTACCTGTAACGCCTTCCATTTTTTCTGCTCTTAAATAAGTGTTGTAGAATTGCTTTTCATTTAAGCCATAAAGATTTCTAATCTTTTGCTTTTCAGCTTGTTGTAAACCGAAGTTTGAAAGCTTAATTCTCTTGTTTGCACTACCGTGCTGACCTGGAATATAAGGTCTCTTGCTTAATTCTTTACCTGTTTCTAGGATAGAGAAGTTAAGACGACGAGATATACGCCATACTGGTCCTGTGTTTCTTGCCATAATTTTTTCCTCCCATTGACAATTCAGTTAGAGGTGTAAATCATTCTAAGGATGTGTTAGTATGCAATGTTCACCCATTACGCTAGGCTACTTATATTCCCAAATGGGCTACTAACGCGCTTCTTTAGAACTTTACATGCGTCCTTAAACTGCCTATTTATGTTATCAAATGTTGATACTAGAGTCAATTGAAAAATATCTATTCTGATAGTAAAATTATACTGTTTAATCAAGAGGAAAATTATGAGTGAAAACGTTAAGTATGGTATCATTGCCGGTTTGTTGTTGCTGGCTGTAATAATTGTTTTGGTTATTGTGAATAACACAAAGAAGACCAATATTAAGAAGTCTATTGATGATTTAAATGTCCGTTTTAATAGCGTTAAGACCATTCCATTAGCTTTTAAATTGTCTAAGGCTCAGGCAATGGCAAAAAGAAATGATGAAACCGCTACTGAAGTTAAAGAATATTATGAGAAGTATGAAGAGGCTCAAAGACATATCGATTCTATTGCGGATATGTTAGAGAATATCGAAGATTCTTTCGCTTGTAGAAACTATAAGTCTTGTAAGGAAGCTCTACAAATTATTTCTGAGAATATTGATGATAGCGAAAAAGAAGTTAGAGATATCGATAAGTTTTTGGAAAAGTTTTCTAAGAAAGAAAATGATCAACGTGAAAGCTCTGCTAGATTAAAGGAAGATTTTAGAGAACTAAAATTATATATTAATAAGAATAAGGTTGCTTTATCGATTGCTAATGAGGGAATCGATAAGAAGATTCAACATATTGAAGATCTTTTCTCAAAGAGTGAAGAATTCATGTATGTTTCTGACTACATCAGTTCTAAAGAATGTTTAGATCAAATTAGTGAAGATATTACTTCTATTAGAAAATGTCTTAACGAGATTCCTACTTTGATTACTGATTCTAAAGGTGTCTTGCCTACAATGGCTGATGAGGTTAATAGACAATATGCTTTATTAAGACAACGTGGTGCTTATACCATTCATTTAGATATTGAAAAGAAATTGGAGAATATCAAGAAGGGCATTAGTGAGAATATTAAGGTTTTATCTGATGGTGAAATCGGCGGCGTTAAGGAAAATAATGAAACATTAAGGGCTGAGCTTAATGAAATCTTAGAGAATATTAAGGCTGAGGGTGAGGCATATAATGGTGTTAAGACTGTTTCTGATGATATAGCGAATAAATTGAATGAGCTTAAGTCTTTACATAATTATGTAAGTGTGGCTTATAAGAAGGATTCTAAACGTTTTGGTATTGAGGATTTGACTGCTTATTTAAAAGAAAAGGAAAAGTCTATTGATAATTATCAGGCTGATATTATCGAATTAAATCAAGATATCGTGACTAATGATAGCCCAAGTACTCTTCTTTTGGATAGAGGTAATAAGATTTTAGAGGCTATTGGTGACGATGCTAAGTCATTAATGGAATATAAGGCTATTTTTGATAAGAATACAACGGTTGAATTAAGGGCAAAGACGCAACTCATGAAGTTACAGGTTGTTTTAAATGAGGTTGAAGTTAAGGTTCTTGAATATCATTTGCCTACAATTGCTGATTCTTATAATGATGATTTGGCAAGTGGCAGGGTTAAGATTGCGAAGATTAAGGAACAATTGGCTATGGTTCCAATTGATATTGATGAGTTAAATACTACTTTAGACGATGCGATTGATTTTATTTATAAGTTCTACAACAACGTAAATAATATCGTGGGAATGGCAATTATGGTTGAGAATGCGATTGTCTTTGGCAATAAGTATCGTTCTACTTATCCAGAGGTTGAGCGTGATCTTTCTAAGGCAGAATTTTCTTATTTGAATGGTGAATATACTAAGGCTTTGACTATGGCTATTTCTTGTATGGAAAGATTGTTCCCTAATTCTAGTGATAATGATTATTTGGAGAATATTTAGTGAAGAAGATTTATTTTGATAATGTGTCTACTACTTCTTTAAATCCTGAGGTATTAAAGACATACAAGACTTTATTAGATGATTATTATTGTAATAGCGATGCTTTGTATGACGATGGCGTCGCTATTTATAATATGCAAGAAAAGGCTAGAAAGCTTATTGCGGATAGCTTTAATGTTGGCAAGGATGAAGTAATTTTTACAAGTGGTGCCTCTGAGGCTAATAGTTTAGCTATCAAGGGCCTATGTTTTAATAATACAAGGAAGCATTTGATTACTAGTATCTATGAGCATTCAAGTGTTTATAATTCTTTTAAGCAATTAGAAGAGCATTTTGGTTATGATGTTACTTATTTGTATCCAGATGAAAAGGGTATGATTAGGCCTGATGATGTTAAGAAGGCTTTAAGGCCTGATACTTTATTGGTTAGTATAATGCTTGTTAATAATGAGATTGGTGCTGTTAATGATATTAATGCCATCAAAGAGATTGTTAAGAAGAATAGTGGGACATACTTTCATTGTGATATTACTCAGGGTTTGGCTAAGGTTGATATCGATATGAGGGATATTGATATGGCCTCTTTTTCTGCTCATAAGATACATGGTTTAAAGGGTTCTGGTGCTTTAATCAAGAAGAAGCATGTAGAATTATTACCTATAATATCTGGTGGTCAACAGGAATTTGGTATTAGGGGCGGTACAAGTAATGCGCCTACTAATATCGTTTTGGCTAAGACTGTTAGGCTGGCTTTAGAGGGCATGGAAGCTTACAATAAGCATATCTTAGAGCTTAATAAGTATTTTATGGAGAGAATTAAGGAAGTTGATGGTGTTACTGTAAATTCTTTCGATACCTGTCTACCAAGTTTAATTAATATTTCAACTCCGATTAAAAGTGAAGTAGAATTAAATGCGTTGAACGCAAGAGATATTATGGTTTCTTCTAAGTCTACTTGTGGTTCTCGTAAGAATGAAGGTAATCGTACTTTGAAGGCTTTGGGTGTTGATGAGGATTATGCGTTAAGAATTTCTTTTGGTGAGTCTAATACCAAGGAAGAGATTGATTGTTTAATAGATTGTTTAAAGGAGGATATTAAGCGTTATGACTACATTTAATTATGATCATATAGTTGTTAGATATGGTGAATTATCTACTAAAGGTAAGAATAGAAAAGATTTTACTAAGGCTTTAACTAATAATATTAAGAAAAGGCTTAGGGCTTATCCTGGATTATCTTATCGTACTTTACATGATGGCTTATATATTGAACTAAATGGTGAAAATTACGAATTGATTAAGGAAGATCTTAAGCAAGTATTTGGTTATGCTTATTTTTCAGGTGCTATTTTGGTTGATCGTGATATTGAAGAGATTAAAAAGACTGCCTTAGAGCTTACAAAGAAGAAAGATTATAAGACTTTTAAGATGGTTTCTAAAAGAAGTGATAAGTCTTTTCCACTTAGAAGCGATGAGATTAATAGACAGGTTGCTGGTCATGTTTTAAGAAATAGTGATTTGAAGGTTGATGTACATAATCCAGATCTTAAGATTTATGTTGTTATTAATCAAGATAATGCTGTAATCATGGATGAAAAGATTAGGGGTATTGGTGGTTATCCAACAGGTGTTAATGGTAGAGCTATGCTGATGATGTCTGGTGGTATCGATTCTCCTGTTGCTGGTTATTTAACAATGAAAAGGGGTTTAAAGATTGAGTGTATTCATTTTGCCTCAGAACCATATACAAGTGCTCAAGCTAAGGAAAAGGTTTTCGAGTTAGCAAGGCAATTAAGTGTTTATCAGGGTGATATCATCATTCATGTTATTCCTTTTACTGAGTTACAATTGGCTATCTATAAGCATGCTAATGAGTCTTATGCGATTACTATTATGCGTAGAATGATGTATCGTATTGCAGATAGAATCTGTAAGGCACGTAAGATTAACTTAATCACAAATGGTGAGAGTGTTGGTCAGGTTGCTTCTCAGACTCCTGAGAGTATTTCGGTTATCGCGAAGGTTTGTGATACACTAATTCTTCGTCCTATGTGTATGATGGATAAGATTGAGAGTATTGAGATGGCTAAGAAAATTGGCACTTATGAGACTTCAATTCTTCCTTATGAGGATTGTTGTACTATTTTTGATCCTAAGAATCCGGTTACTAAGCCAAAAGAGAAGGAATGCTTATTCTATGAATCAAAATTTGATTATGAGTCTTTAATTGAAGAGGCAATCAAGAATGAGGAAATAGTTAAGGTTTCTTATTTAGATAAAAAAGATGATGAGATATTTTAAGGAGTGATTTTAGATGAATTTATTTTCAGTTAGAAGAGAAAGATTGGTTAAGGATATTACTGGTAATTCTGCTTTAGTTTTATTTTCAGGCAATCCTATTATGAAGTCAGAGGATGAGGCTTATCCTTTTGATGTTAATCGTAATTTCTATTATTTAACAGGTTTAGAAAAGGAAACTATGGCCTTGGTTGTGACAATGATTGATGGTCGTATTAATGAAGAATTATTTATTTTGCCTTATGATGAGCTAATGGCTAAGTGGGTAGGCGGTAGAATGCTCAAAGGTGAAGCAAGTGATGTGAGTGGTGTGGCTAATGTTTCTGATTATAGTGAATTAGAGGGCTATTTAGCTAATGTCTTAAATCGTCAACGTCATAATAGTGATTTTAAGGTTTATTTTGATTTGTGGCATTATGATGCAAGTCAAGAGGAAACTGTTGCGATTAAATTTGCCAATAAGTTAAGAAACAATCATCCTTCTTTGGTTATTAAGGATATTTATCCATTACTTGCAAAGTCTCGTATGGTTAAGGATGATTATGAATTGACTTGTATTAGACAAGCTATCAATATTACAAATGCTGGTGTTAAACAAATGATGACTTCAATTAGACCTGGTATGAATGAGATGACTATGGAAGGTTTGTTTAACTTAGTGTTGGCCCAAAATGTTTGTAATAAGAATTCATTTAAGTCAATTTGTGCTAGCGGTAAGCGTGCTACTGTTCTTCATTACAGTGATAATAATCAAGTGATGGAGGATGGTGAATTGTTCTTGTGTGACTTGGGCGCAACTTTTAAGAATTATTGTGCTGATATTTCTAGAACTTTCCCAGTTAATGGCAAGTTTAGTGATCGTCAAAAGGAAATCTATGAACTAGTATTGAATGCTCAAAAGATTGTGGTAGAGAATGCTAAGCCAGGAATTACTTTAAGAGATTTGAATAAACTAGTTGTTGATTACTATACAAGAGAGCTTCCAAAGCACGGTTTGACTAAGGATGTAAGTGAATATTATTTCCATGGTGTTTCACATCATTTAGGTTTAGATACTCATGATGTTAATGTTGGCAATGCACCTTTGGTGGCAGGTAATGTTATTACTAATGAGCCTGGTCTTTATATTGAAGATGAAAACATTGGTATTAGAATTGAAGATGATTTATTAATCACAGGAACAGGAGCTACTATCTTGTCTTGTGATGTTCCAAAAGAAATAGCTGATATCGAGAGGATAGCAGCTAGATCTTAGTTAACTTATAGATTACGATTTCAGCATCCGCGAACATACGGATGCTGTTTTCTATCATGCCAATACCGCTTGTAATATCAAGTCTTGTATCGTTTACCGTATATTTCTTATGATAATAGTTTTCAGCACCCTTTGGACGATAGAATAAATTGAATAATGGAATATATACTTGGCCATTTAATGAATGTCCTGCCAACATATAATCAGTTTTTGTGAAGTCTACTTTATCTAGATTGTCTGGATAATGACTTATCGCAAAAGTGAAATTACTAGGGTTAACACCATCATATGCACTTGTAACATCAGCGTTAGTATTTAAACCAACTAGATCAATATAAGAACCATTGACATAAATCTTTTCGTTTTGATTATCTAAGATTCTAAAGTCAGTGTCAGTTAGAATGCTTTTAACTTGTTCGATATATTCGTTGTCTTTGTCACCAAGTATTGCGTATTTACCATATTTAGCTTCAAGTGATCTTAAGAAGTCGCTTAATTTAGATTGGTCGTTGCCATTTAGGGCACTGTCGAATAAGTCACCTCCAAAGATTATGATGTCAGGATCAAACTTGTTGATTTTTTCTTCAATAGTTTCTAAGTGCTTTTCGTTGATAAAAGTGCCATAGTGAATATCAGAGAAATAAGTGATTATTAAACCGTTAGTATTATCGTCAATCTTAGAAGATTTGATGGTTTCTTTTCTAACGGTAAAGTCATAAGGGTTTACATAAGTGATGTTGTAGATAGTTAATCCTACTAAGATTAATATAGATAATATGATTAAAGTAATTCTTTTTGTCTTTTTGTTCATAAAAGAATTATAACAATTTACATTTCACATAATTTAACAAGTTTTAAACAAATTAATTAGATACTCTTTGTTTAGTATATAGGTGTAGGAAGTAAAAGACCTACAAATCATAATTATCCCCTAATTTTTAAAAGAAAGATGAAGTCCTTAAGTGGACTTTTTCTTATAGAATGCAAACACATAATTTAACATAATTGAAACATATTTTGTTGATAGTATTTGTTTACTATATAGGTGTAAGGAAAAGATCCTTACATATAATAAAGTATCCACTTCCCCTATAATAAAGATACTTAATAAATGTCCCCTAACAAAAAATATGAAGAAGTCCTTAAGTGGACTTTTTCATATGGTATTGAACGCCAACTTATTTACTAATATTCTATTCAAATTAGTCAAAATATATT
>ERZ1026772.1094-NODE-1094-length-15947-cov-16.022968_pt1 | contig 15947 bp, 12 predicted proteins | sample MGYA00380124_ERZ1026772 | MGnify/ENA primary metagenome ERZ1026772 (study PRJEB33269, sample SAMEA4719760) | human gut metagenome | biome: human-associated habitat; feature: organic feature; material: feces | place: Cameroon | collected 2013-10 ...
TTTCTATAGGTAACTCTATTAAAAGTTTTTTGGAATTAAATTGCGACTTATAAAGTAGGCTGTATAATTTATTGTACCCACTTTTTGCTGTTTTCAATCACTAAGTGCTTGATATGCAATACTCAACCTTAGTTGAAAGCATGTGATACAGCAAAATGAAAATAGTTGATAGTTTTTTTTAAATAGTAGTATCTATTATTAGTTGATTATCAGTATTATACGCTCTAAACAGTAGAAAAGTGACTGTGTGGATTCTGTTTAGATACGAAAGGGTAATAATTTAACGTCTTTAACTTTCGCTTACATTAAAAACTACCAAATAGTGTTTGGATGGGAACGTTTCAACCGAACTCAAAATGTGACAACCAAAGTTATCAAATGATATTTTAGAGAGGTAGGGGTGAAACGACTTCCCTTAAAGGATATGATTGCCAATCATCCCCTTTTATTCTATAAGAACCAATAGAAAAGTAGTATATCATACTGTTTTTCGCATAGAATCGTTGTAAGCAGTCCGAAGAAAAGGCAGAGAGTCTACAAGTACTCTCTGCCGTCAGTCTCGCTTCTTTTTCTTTTTGGGTAAGGCATCGCAGGCAAAAGAGTTTCAATAATCTCAATTGCCTTGTCATTATGCTCTATATCAAGAATATAATGTTCTTTGGCACCATCCAAAATCAAATGTGCCCTTTCGCTATCATCCTAATGTTTCTTTGTTCCAATATGCCTGTAGGCTCTCTTTGATGCACTTCATCACAACTGAAAAGTCTATCTGTTCTTTCCAACGTATCTTTTTCAAGAATGCTTTCCACCAAATATTGCGTGTGGCATCCGTTGCAAACTTGTCTGTGAAAAGGGCAAGGTTCTCCCGGTAAGGAGTATTCCTGTTCTTAAACGTACCGACAATGGCTTCCGCAAGAAGTTCCTTGTCTATCTAATGGTTGGTAAACAACTGATACACATCAAAGAAATCTTTCATGCGACTATTGCTTTCGTCACGGTCAACCATTGCATGAAACTTCCCTGCTATCAAAGTTTCCAATGAATAGGCATACAGTTCCACGGCAGGAACATCTGGTAACAACAACGGATAGTCTAATGACAGAGGATAAGGTGTTACCACATCACCGAAGCCTATGTCAACTGACACTTGTTGCACTATTGTATCTAAGTGTGCCACCACTTTTACACAAGTGCCTGGGTATTTCTTTTCAACGGCTATTGGCTCCAATTCAAGTGAAGTTGCATCGAATCTAACTCCATCGTCCTCACATTCAATGGCGCACACTTTTTGAAAAACCTCTTTTAGGTTATCTCTATCATTGCTGATGCGTTCTCCCAACAGGTCAATATCAATGGTTGGACGAGCCTTGAACCCATCCAAGGCAAACAACAGCGAACTGCCTTTCAGAAGAAAGTGGCTCTTGTAAGGACTTGCAGAGATACGGAACAACAAGCGTTCATGCAAGTATCTAACCAATACTTTCATATACTCTTGCTTCTCCTCTTTGGCGAGGTTCAGCAAGCGTGTCCTAATGGACTTCCCTATATTCTTTGTCATAGTCTTGTCTCCAAATATGTAGTCAATATATTTTTCACTCTTAGTTTCTGTGCGTATTCATGGAGTAGAGATATATTGCGGTTCTCCTTTTTGAGATAGTTGTCTATCACCTCACCGCACACATCAAGCCCTATCTTGTTTCGGTACTTTACAGCATCACAGACCGTTCGCTCCATATCTGTAATGAGTACATCATAGCCAGATATACTCTTTTTGATTATACCAAACTCCAAATTCTCCTTTTTCCAATAATAGAGGTCAATAGGAGGATAGTCTGGCACACGCACCTTTCGCTTGGCTTCAATGGCTATGCAAGTAGCGGAAGGCACTTGTGTGGAAAGTCCATAATGAGCAAAAGCACTATACAAGCAAAGCACCCCATGCGGAACTATACGTTCCACATCTATCATGTTGTTTGCCAACGCTGATATTTCCACATAGACACCATTACGAAGCCGCACAAGCGTTCCATCTTCTATTGCACGGCGAAGTTGCTCATATTCACCACGGCTTTTCACTTCACCTGTGGTTATGAATCCACCTCGCTGTTTTAGCGTGTCAATGACTGTATTTCTATTCATGTTATTCTTATTTGCGTGCAAAGATACAACTACTTGTTGAGAATAAAGAATGTTTCGTGTTAAAAGTTACGGAGAATACAAATAATATCCGTAATATTTTACGTTTTATCAAACTTTGACCGTTTGCCTTACAAGTCACCTTACATTCATAAATGTGTTAATCAAATCTTAATTCCATGTCAACAAGTTCTTATATTCATTATTTTAACTTACATTATTCATAGCCTTGCATAAAAGACCGATAAGTTTCAGACCCAGCATCAAGTTACGCATACTTTCGTGTGTAAGTCTCCGCAATATTCAGTCAGCCCCCCCCCAAAAAAAAACAATGCAGATGCGAGAAATGACATGGTCCGTTCAGAAAAAGGCATGAAATATCAGTCCTCACAGCTTGCAAGGACACCTATATATATAAGTCAAACGTTTTACGATGCTTTTCGGAGTGCCATCCTCATTATGGCTCTTATGGGGTGATCTCTGACAAACTCGACTTTGATTTTTGTCTTGAACTCTTTGATACGTACAGCGGTAAGGTTATCCTTTCAACCACGCACTGATTCCTTCTTCAGAAGTACCAAAATCCACTAAAAAACCAACGGACGTTTTGTGTTGAAAACTGATACGGATTCTGCCCACTTGGGGCAACGTGCTTGCCCCAAGTGTGAAAGCAGCTTACCCACATTGGGCACGCTACTTGCCCCAAAACAGGTATATAATGGTACAGAAATCGGGTGTTTATGTTCTCCTGACTTCGTCACTCAAGAAACACTTATTTTATAAGTGATTGATAAACAATATTTTTATCATTGCGTCACCTGATTTTGGGTGACGCAATGACGAAGTCAGGAAAAAGTTGACACAGTCGGCTTGTCATCAGTTGGCAAATACAAGGGCAGCTGATGCAAGCAATCCGAATATAAACATATTGCGTGCCGTCATTCCAAGCACACGGTTAAGCTCGGCACCTTTCCTTATATATCGCATCTCGTTGAACGCCCATGTATGGAATGGCGTGTATATAATTAATAGCGATTGTGTCCATTGTCCGTCGTGCCAATCGAGTAACACAACACCTACAATAGCCAGAATGGTGCCTACAAGTCCGAGCATAAGATACAAAACCAGTCCGCCGCGCTCGCCAATGCGCACAATAAGCGTAAGCTTTCCTGCACGCCTATCGTTCTCGATGTCACGATAGTTGTTCACCACGAGCAATGTGTCAATAATCAGTCCGCAAGCTATCGACATCAATACCACGGCAAACGGAATAGACGTAAGCGCGGTAGGAGGAGCTGTGAGCCAATAGGTCATGCAAACAGGCACAATACCAAAGAATACGAGCACAAGCAAATCGCCAAGTCCGATGTACGAGAACGATATGGTATACAGAAAGCAGAAGACAACGCATGCCAGTCCAACCATTATCATCTCCCAACCACCATAATATACCAGAGGCAGTCCGACGATGCAAGCCAAGAGAGTAGTAACGAATAAACCACTACGCATAGCCGATGCCGTTATCCATCCTTGTGCGCAGGCACGCTTCGGACCAAGACGTTGTTCGTCGTCAGTACCTTTCATAAAGTCGAAGTAGTCGTTAATAAAGTTGGCATCCACCTGCATTATCAAAGCAAACAGCATGCACAACACAGCTGGCACAACCCTTATTCCACACCATCCATACATAGCCACGGCACAGGCAATACCTATCATAACGGGCACGGCAGCACCGGTGAGCGTCTTGGGGCGTGCGGCAAGAATCCAAGCCTTAAGAGAATTAACCCTTACATTTGTTTCATCCATTATATTTGTTTTAATCTGTTATTGGTCTTTTTATCAATTGTTTCTTGCAAATTTAGCCATAATAAACTGATTTTGCAAGTAAATATCTATATCATTCAATTATGGATACACGAAACGTAAGCCTCGACCTCATGGAGCTTGTCGAGCAAAACATACTGCCAAGGTCCGTCAATTTGCAAAAGCCAATTACAAGAACTTCATTGAAATTAACTTTGAACAAATGCCTTTGGCACGTCTGGCGTTTGATGGAAATTCATAGAATGATATTCCCGTCGCATCATCTCTTGCTCCCCAAATAGGCACCCAATGCCCATCAAGCCTCATTGTCAATCACCTTGTCTATCATTCCTACATAATAGAATGGTAGGTTTATCAGTCTGAATGTCTTGCCTTTGGGGGTGGTGACTTCGTCGATTCCGTATTTGCCGGGCCATATTCTGATGGCTACATCAGTGGAGTCTGCCGTGTCCATAAACGAATGCAGCGACCGCAGGTGGGCATTGGTGCCGGATTTCACTTTGATAGGTATGATAGAGGTGTTGTGCTGCCATACGAAATCCACTTCAGCCGTGGCCCCCTTCTTGTCTCTGACCCAGAAAAACTGCTCGTTCCTGTAGTTTCGGTCGAGGGCGATGCGCAGTTCCTGGGCAACAATCTGTTCGGCGGCATGTCCTTTCCATACGTCTGTTAGCGACCGGTTCTGCAGGTATTCGGTCTGTATGTCAACTGAGAAGTTCATGATGCCGGAGTCGAGCCAAATAAGTTTAGGCTGTCTTGTGAGGGCAGGGATGGCAGGTGCCTTTACCGTCGTTATCGGATAGTCCAGACTGAGCAGGAATGCCTTCTGCAACACCTCGAGAGCCTCGTGCACTACTTTGCTCGTATAGTTGCTTCCGCCAAACCGGCTGAATGTGATGGTTTGTCCGGCTTCCGCCCAACCATGCGTGAGCAGATGACGTATCACATTGGTCTGATTGGTGTTCCTGGCATATTTTTCAACGTCCTCGTTGTATCCGTTTATCAGCGACCTGTATATCGGCGACAGCCTTGTTATGTCCTCGTGGGCGGCATATTCAGCAAGAGCCTCAGGCATTCCTCCAACGAGAGTATATCGGTTGAAAAGACTTGTCAGCATATCGTGATATACGGGCGAAACGTTTAGCTGGCGTATCATTTCAGCCAGAGGCTCGTTTCCTGTGGCGTTCAGGAATTCGAGAAACGAACAAGGTCTTAGCGACATGTATTCCACTCTTCCCACCGGAAACGATATGCGTTGTTTTATGAGCGTCTGAAGTCTCGACCCGGCTGCGATGATGTGCAGCCACGGCATTTCCTCATAGAAATAGCGCAGCAGCCCCACTGCTTTCGGCTCATTCTGTATCTCGTCGATAAAGAGCAGAGTGCGCTTGTTTTTGTCGACAACTATTTTCTTTTGCAGACACAGATATTGGAATATCTCAGCCACATCATCGGATATGCTGAATGCTTTGGCATCGGCGCTCTGTTCGAGATTCAGCTTTATATAGCAGTCGTACTGTTTGCTGAATTCATCAATGAGAGTGGTCTTGCCCACCTGGCGTGCCCCGCGCAGAACGAGCGGTTTGCGGTTTCCGCGTCTGCTCCATTCTGTCAAATCTTCAATTAATTGCCTGTATATCATGATAGTTACAACGTTGTTTCGCTTTGCAAAGATAAGGATTATTTCCTAAAACATAGGCAAAATCGTGATATTTCTTACCTAAAACATAGGCAATACCAGGCGGAAACTTTCCTAAAACATAGGCAAAACCATGGCAGTTCTTTCCTAAAACATAGGCAAAAGCGGAAGGGAACAGTCTCAGAGCATAGGCAATATAACGAAAAAAGTCTACTGACCATCGGGCTTCATCGCTTACCGGTCTGTAGACTTATAGCGGAAAGAGGGGGATTCGAACCCCCGATACGCTTTTGACGTATACACGCTTTCCAGGCGTGCCTCTTCAGCCACTCGAGCACCTTTCCTTTTTTCTTTTTGAGGCTGATGTAGACTCCAATGCGGTCTGGAGTCGCTTTTCTGCTGCAAAGGTAATACTTTTGCATGACATAACCGCATTTTGCGTTCACATTTTTTCTTCATGCCCCTGCCGTGGATGGGGGGGGAGAGGGCATAAAAGGTTTTCGGAGTATGGTTGCAATGACATTTTCTCTCTTCTCCTTATTCCAAACTGTCTGATTGCCGATTTGGGATAAAGAGAAACTATCTATATCCGGACTTAACTCTATTTTGTTTCTTTCTTCTATAGTAGTATGATTTTATAGTTTTAGTCTCTCGTCTTGCATCTCCATAATAGCACATGCGTCTCCATGTGCTTTCGTGGGCAAGCCATTTTGGAGACATATATAATGATGTATAGCTTGTTTTTGCAAAGATAGCGTAAAGTTGTGTCAAACAATGAAACTTCCGCAAAAAAACAAATAGTTGCAAGGCTTGTTTTCTTGATTTCGCAAAAGAATGCATATATGATATGTAACTTTGTAGCGATATTTCAATGTTTTATTAAACAAAGCATGGTTATGGACGTGAGGGTTGCAAATGAAAAGACAAAAATCTTTTGGGATAGGGCTATATTTATTGCCATTCTGATTGGCAGATTATTGGATGCAGAATTATCTTAATCAAAATTGACTGACAACGTATGTAAACATTATATGCGAAATGCGATTACATGGATCGCGAAAACAAGAGGGCTAAGGCGGGCATCATGCATGCCCTAAGTGCGTGCGCCACATTGGATATTTATTGTGGTGTTGAGAATGGTATGTGGGGAATCTGGTATGATGCTAAAGGCGTCAAATACCTTGTTGATGCTTTAGATTTAATCAACTCAATCTTTATGGATGACAAATACTGGATTCTGCAGGAATACAACTCGGAGAACAAATATGTTGTAGATATACAAAGAGACAGTTACTGTTATGCCTGGCGTGTTGGTGGTGGCGTATTTGACGATGGCAAGCCTCTGTATTTCAATTTCGAAGAATATGTGAACAAGATCAGGGAATGTATCAAGACCCTATATGCCGCATGGTTATCAGGAGAATCAGTAGTTTATAGTTCTAAACATGACTTTGATTGTGAGGCTATCGGAATTGGATTAGAGCAACTTAATGTGGTTGCGACTATGCCAAGTTATTACAGGTTCATGGCCAACAAAGTAAAGGAAGAAGCTTTTGTGTTTAAAATTGAAAAAGAATGTTATAATGAACATTATACGATAGGTATTGGAAACCGTATATATACAACTTGGTTGACACATTGGGATAATAGTTTCGACAGGATCAGGTATCAGTTTGAATCCTTTGTCCACAATTGTGAAGCTAAAATAGAGCTGTTTTTTGATACGTCCGAAACGGTATTGATAATTAAGCACATCAGTGTGCTGGACCAGATAGACGGATCTGAAGGTGGCTATTTCTTTAAATATAGAGACTATGCACTTGTGGAAATTCACCCAAACGAATTTGTTCATGGTCCGATACTCAAGGGATATTGTGACTTAAAACAAACCATCAAAACATTTTACGAAGGTCTGCTCACCCTTGCTTTGAACCACCCGATTGATTCTGATGATCCTGATGATTCTGATGTTCCATGTCAGTTAGAAGCTTATAATATGTTTAAATCACCAATCATCGAGCGTTACATCTCTGATATCAAAGAAGATTCTCAAAAGGCAGAACTGAGACAAATACATGTAAAGCGTATACTCATAGTTATTCCTGACTATGATGAAGTCATCATTGATTCAGAAGGTGTTAATGTCGATTCAGAAGGTGGATATTTTGACGAGTTGTATGACAAAGAGAACAATCCAATACGGATGCCTGAACTGGTAGGATGGCAGAAAGAAATCTTCAACGTAGTGGTTGATGGTGCAGTCGGAAGAGAGGTGTCCTTCGATTGGGATGATTATCACAAAAGGGGACTCGAACTTGCCCGGAAACTCAGGACCAGGCTGTCATCGGATTTCGATTTATGGTACATTGCTCCGGTTGAAGACAAAAGTGGACTTATAGCAAAGCCAATCCTTATATATGAAAAGCCTAATGATGAGGAGGAGTAGAAGTACTCTTCATTATTATGTATGAGTTTATGTAGGTCTAATCACGCCCAATGAGTTGTTTCATATAAAAAACACTTAAAAAACATCGAATAATGACGAGCAGATGAATATATATCGAAATATTTTCACACCTTTGCCTGTAAATTCAAGACACCCTTCTCAATATTTATGCAATAAAAGCATTGATCAGATATGGCAAAAGAGTTATCATTCAGGAGTCTGCCATTCGTTCCAGCCGAAGGACAGGTGATATATGTTGAACAATCTTATAACGAGAAGTTCAACAAGTTTATACGTAACAATTATGATTGGCTGCGGAGTACATTCCGCAGTCAAGGTCTTGAATTCTGCTTTTTGCCATTACTTGCGGAAGAAGCTATTGGCTACAATGCTCCATATCTTAATGATGTGGAAAAGAATATTAGAGTCAATCAAATACCCTCTATTGCCAGTTGTCTTGTAGGAGATTCTCTGGAAAGACCTTCCTTGGTATTCGGACTTGATGTATTGGTAAAAGATGATAGCGGGAACTCCGTGCTTCAGGTTGTGCCGATAGAAACAAAATGGTATGTTTCAACTAAGTCTACATTTGCAAATCTTGCAAAAGATGTCAAAGAACAATCACGTCTGCAGAGCCGAATGTACCATAATATAGAGGTGAAGCGCAAAGCTGAAGAAGAAAAGAGAAAAAGAGAAGCAGAAGAACGTGCTGAACATGGTTGTGAGATTCCAGATGATGTAGGGTCCGAAACCGATTCAAATCCATGTCTACGTGTTAGATACAGCTTAAAAGTTCATCGAGACGGTGACATAAGATTCCGCATATCTGAGGCTCCCGGCTTGTCAAGCACGGATGAGGTTAAGTTTAGTCTGAAACAGAGACCTGATGTACGGTCCTCGATAAATGATTCTATAGAGGAACGCAATATATGTTCCCGTAAAAGAAATGAAGAAGCAGACAACAACTTCGATTCCCAATCACAGTTGCTAATCGATGAAATCAGACAAAGAATCAATGCCTTGCGTAACAGAGGCGTAAACACTATGTTTCTTCATGATCTAATTGATGAAGGTGAACATCTGAGCGGGTTGCGCATTACAAAAGACTATCGTATATTCCTTGTTGACTATAACAACTTGGAAATTAAGTTGCCGGTATTGCCTAAGGCTGTCTTTTTCCTTTTCTTACGCCATCCGGAAGGAATTCGTTTTAAGGAGTTGTCTGACTATTATTCAGAGCTCTTGCAAATATATCTGAAGATGAATCCAAACGGAGGGCGAAAGAAACAGGAGCAGAGCATACGGGATATCACAGATTCATGCAAGAACAGTATCAACGAGAAATGCGCCCGTATCAGAGAGGCTTTTGTCAGCAACTTTGATGACAGGCTTGCCAAGAACTATTATGTGACCGGTAAACGTGGAGAAGCAAAGCGGATAATGCTTGATGAGTCAATGATTATATGGGAAAAATAGAAATATGGCATAGTTGCAAGGCTTGTTTCTTTATTTCATTGGGCGTTTAGATTCCAGGACAGTAATTTTGCAAAAGAATTAAATCTGTTCTGTTATGATTGGGCAAAAAGAAAAACAGGTATTCGCTGAATTGATGCAATACGGCTATGACAGAAACGTCATAGCACTGACTAACATGAAAGGTAATCCCGAACTGGAGGAACAGTTTGAAGAGCTTACTCAAACTGTCATCAAATCTTGCTGGGACTGGTACAACTCCTCGAATGAACAATTTGATGAGGAGACCAAGCATATAACTGTGATGCGTTTCTGTTTCACGGTTGGAATCGGTGCAGCCTGGTTCTGGGAGAACAAAAAAGAAGAAATAACAGCCAAAGGGCTTTATGGATGTATGGAGCAACCTCGTACTGCATTCGAGATGGACGAGTACATTGAGGATGTGACAGGTATCTGGTGGCATTCTCGCTCAATTGACCATAACAAAGGGCTGATGGTTGTTGGTGATTGCATTGACATACTCAAAAAATATTTTGATTTTGACGACAAAGAGCATGAGCAGAATGCCGGTCATCTGATGATGCTTTTTGGTATGTACTATGGCTATACCAGAATATACCATGAAAGAACGATAGAACCATACAAGGGAAAAATGCCATGGCACTGGGAAGTGTGGGAATCGCTTTATGGAAAAAGTGAAGGAGAAAACCTTGATGAATTTGAAGAATGGGCATGCCAAGCCATAACAAAGGGTAAAATGGGCCTTGGTGGAGATGTAATCATGGACGATTCTGATTCTGAGTTCGGTAAAGTCAACAACTTCTATCGTCAGTTTACCTTGAACGAAGAGGCAGGAATCAGATCTCTGGCTTCTATAGAAGATAAAAAGATCAAACTGCTTACTGCAACGCCAATCTTTGATACTTCAAGAAGCTATTATCTTGTTCTTGACAAAGTCTATGTTTGGGAAAATGGTGCAGAAGCAACTGTCAAAGCTCATTTCGCAGATGATAAGGACTGCCATGTCATTTTCTATGACACGAACTACCTGGAGAATAAGGATAGATATTTTGCAGGTGTAGGTTATATGTTTGACCTTTATGCTATAGCTTACCAAGCAAAGGCCGTCCCTGAAGACCAACGCTCATTTACCTTCGAAGGAGAGAAGGCGATTAGCTTCAAGAAGAAACTGGGTGAAGAACCGGATTATGACGAGAATGGTAATCCTGAACCGGTTGTGTTTAAAACTGCTAATATGCACACTTTCTTTCAGGTGAACGACAAGATTCCGGAGGATGCCAATTTCCGTGCTCCTATAATGAGAGTCTATGATGACGTTGACTTTCTTGGCAAAAAAGTATATGATGTTGAAATCGGCATACCATATAGGGAGCTGGACAATGAAGACAAGAAACATCGTATTTCTGTTTATATTGCATCTGATTCCGAAGATAATCTCACCAAAAGACCTGTTGAAGGAGAACCTATTCATGGAGTAATCTATTTGCAAGGCAAAATGCGTTGTATGACAGATTGGCAAGAGAAACCATCAACTATCCTTCATACCTTTGACGCAAAGAAAGAGGACGGTTCGCCTTCGATATTCACACATGTTTGCGACGAATCAGAGAAAGGAATGGCTATGAATGTGGAAGAGGTCCATGAATTTGCAAAACAAGTATATTTCCAGCAGTTTGCTGAAACACTTGACATCAGAAAAAATGAATCAGATGAGGAGGACAAACCGGATTTTAATGCGGGTAGAAAACGCGATGTGTGGGTCAAGGCTGATGTCAACTATACGGCAGATAATGATTTCATTGCAGAGAAGAAGGATAAGTATCTCATCAGAAGCTATATAACCCACCGTATCCCTGTCATTGCATATATCAGTCTATATGACGTAGAGGGTAACGATTGTAAATGGCTGAAGGGTGGAAAGTACAGAGCCAAGATTCGTTACGGCTCGGTTTTGCCTGGTCAAAAGATGGACATCATGATGTATCGTAAGACTCACGATGAACTTGTTGAAGACTTGTATGAATCTTTCAAGAACCTTGATGCCAGTGTCATTTGTAGATACTTACATAAAGACCTCGATTTCCGTTCTGTTAATCTTGCTGATCCTATCATCTCGAGAGATGAATATCTTGTAAGAACAGAGAGCGTTAACAGAGCAAATCGAAAGGCTAAGAATGGCCCGGTAAAACCTGTCCTTTGCTACAATGATTCCGAAGGTGCTTATATTGAAATGAAATATCCAAAGGGCGAAATAGACATCGTAAAGATTGAAACAAATGGTGGCTTCATTACAGCTATAAAAATTGAAAACTCAGTAAAACAAGTAAGTCAATGATGCGTAAGGTAATAAACGGCGAACGTGTGATGCATTCGAAAATCATTGAGCATGCCCGCAAAGAGTGATTGTTGGGCCATAACACGATCGTTTTCCCCACATTCCGGAGATCATGGCCGAGGGCAAAACGGCCCGTGAAAAGATATTTCAAGACCTTGTAAAGGAAGAGGATGGGCGCAATCCGATATGTTGGCTTGTATGGGGCGCATATGCAGGCATTGGTGCAGTGTATCATTGGAAAGTTGATTGGAATGGTCTAAAATCAAAAGGTGTAGCAGAGACCTTACTTGAGCCTCGCGGTTCATTCGCGATGGATGAATATGTACTCGACTCCATCGGTATTCCATTTGATTCCTCCGACGGTAAAATTCTGAACCAAGAAATTTGTAATCTTGCCATGTGGGCTTTCATTGAATTTCTTGATGATGCATCAAGAGAAGTTGCTATGTCTATAGCTGTGGAAACTATGCAGGCTATGTATATTTTTGGTATGGTATATGAGATGGAAAAACTTGGAATGAGATAATCGGAAAGACGCATCACCTAATATGGGCGGTGCGTCACTTGTGTAGGTATGTTCGGCACGAGCATTGTTTGACGGGTTAAGTCCCGAGTTGGCTTTAATAGCGGGAATAGACTCTATTCTGACTGCTTTTCAAATATTTTCATGAAAAAAACTTGATAATCATTTACAAACATCGTATCTTTGCCCTGTATAAACCCTGAACGGCAAAATTACCGTTCTGGGCTGTATCTAATGAAAGAAAAACGCGACACTACAGGTGACAGAACCAGTCTCCTCACTTCAAGACATACACACACTTGATTCCATCGGCCCTTTGCGGCAGATGGCTGACAGAGACAAGGCTGCACGCTGTTATATAATATCACATCGAACGGCGTGATGACCGTTTGGGATTTAATATCAAATATCATAAAAAACAAAAAAGATATGAGTAAAGTATCAATGCGCGGACAAGAGATGCCTGAATCTCCAATCAGCAAGCTGGTTCCACTGGCTGCCGCAGCGAAAGAAAGAGGAACGAAGGTGTATCACCTCAATATCGGACAGCCAGACCTGCCTACACCGCAGGTGGGACTCGACGCTCTGAAAAACATCGACAGGACGCTCCTGGAATATTCCACTCCGGAGGGCTATCTGAGCTACAGAAAGAAGCTCGCCGGATACTACAAGAAGTACGACATCAATGTGGAGCCCGACGACATCGTGATAACTTGCGGCGGAAGCGAGGCGGTGCAGATAGCATTCATGGCCTGTCTCGACCCGGGCGACGAGATAATTCTCACCGAACCTCTATATGCCAACTATCTCGGCTTCGCCATCCCGGCAGGAATCAAGGTGCGCACGATAACCACCAAGATTGAAGACGGATTCGCACTGCCGGCAGTGGAGAAATTCGAGGAACTCATCAACGAGAAGACCAAGGCCATCCTTATCTGCAACCCCAACAACCCCACCGGAAGTCTCTATACCCCAGAGGAGATGGACCAGATAAGAGACATGGTGAAGAAACACGACCTGTTGCTCTTCTCCGACGAGGTGTACCGCGAGTTCGTATATACTGAGAACCCGTATATCAGCGCAGGCAGTCTGGAGGGAATAGAGCAGAACGTGGTGATTCTCGACTCCGTGAGCAAGCGCTACAGTGAGTGTGGAGTGAGAATAGGAGCTCTCGTCACCAGAAACAAGGAAATCAGAGACACGGCGATAAAATTCTGCCAGGCCCGCGTGTCGCCTCCTCTCGTAGGCCAGATCGTCGCCGAGGCATCGGTGGACACTCCCGACGAGTATTTCCGTGAGGTGTACGACGAATATGTGGAGCGCCGCAACTGTCTCGTTGAAGGACTCAATGAAATCCCCGGAGTCTTCACACCAATGCCGATGGGCGCTTTCTACACCGTGGCGAAGCTGCCCGTTGACGATGCCGACAAGTTCTGCAGCTGGTGTCTCTCATCGTTCAGCTATGAGGGCGAGACGGTGATGATGGCACCTGCCAGCGGCTTCTACATCACCCCCGGTGCCGGCCGCAACCAGGTAAGGATCGCCTACGTATTGAAGAAGGAAGACATGGAGCGTGCGATCATCGTATTGCGCAAGGCTCTCGAGGCTTATCCGGGCAGAGTGGAGGAATAATACCCCAAACTGCCATTAGGCCGTTCTCTTTTAATACTAATATATATAATCCCCCATAATCCCCTCTCCATAGCCGTGAGGGAATTATGGGGGATACCGATTATCCCAAATTGGGCATTAGAGTTATTCTATATTCAGTCTGCCCTGGTCATTACTTCACAACCACCTTGAAGCTCTCCGTTCCAACCTTCACGATTACCACCTCGCCCGACAGAGCCTTCAGAGTGGCGATGCCGTCAGTGGCGTTCTCACTGTCGAGCAGCTTGCCGTCGAGAGACACCAGCTGAACAGTGGCGTTGCCGCTGAGACCAGACACAGAGATTTGTCCGTCCATAGTTGTGATTACAGGCTTCTCGACGATCTTTGTCTTTTCGATGCCAGTGGTGAGAGTCTTGATGTTGCCGAATCCGCTCCATGGGTCGGTAGTATTGTATGCATTCATCGACTCGCTCGGCACATAGAGAGTCATGTTTTCTATCGGTGTTTTATCAAATATGTCCTTTTCCGTGATTGGAACATTTACCGCTTGACAATAGACATCGGTCATTGATGTACAGCCACAGTATCTATTATTAGTTGATTATCAATACTATACGCTCTAAACGGTAGAAAAGTGGCTATGTGGATTCTGTTTAGATACGAAAAGGTGAAGATTTAACGTTTTTAACCTTCTCTTACACCGAATTTACAAAAAATGTAGGTGATGTGAGGTGGTTAGTAGTCACTCCATATACCTTTTATTGCCACAATGGTTCGTTTTCCCAACCAGAAGGAAAACCAAGGGCAGCCTTATCTATTTCTGGAAACGTAGCAAAAAGTCTGTTCATCTTGTCAAGCATATCGTTATTTGGAGATATGATGTCAAGAAAGTACTTGATGATGCACATATCAAAGTACACTTTCAATGGATCTGTCGGCAAGGTAATCCAAGGACGCGACATTCTAATTGGCATGGTAGCACGAATAGAGAATACCCTATTCCATACACGTGCATGATGACAACATGAGTTTCTTGTTACAGTGATAATGGTAAGCCAAGATTCAAAAGGTGCAACTTGCAAGCCAAATGACTGTGCAATACGCTTCTTTATCTTCTTATTCTTGATGTTAGAATAAATATTAGTGATTACACCAAATGGCAATATCTCGGTCAGCATCCATGAAGGTGGATACTGATTAGTATATGTCTCTTTGAAATGGTTGATGAAATCCTCTTTTGTATGGTTCAGTTCATCTTTTATAAGACGTATAGAGCGATTGAACTTGGACGGATTTGAGAAATTGTTGGCATCAGTCATCCAAAAAGGGTTGCCTGTCATTTCCGTTCCAAAGTTCACGATTGCACAACGCACTGCGACCTCTATCTTTTCAATTTCATTGAATAAAAGTAGGCGTAGCTTCTTGTCAAAGCGATACAACATCATGACCTTACCGAAAGTTACTCCTTGCTTGAATAAATGTTGCTCTTTGGGAATAGAAAGCAATGGGTACATATAGGCAGACAAACGATAGTAACCGATGTGGGAAAGATAATGCTGAGCCTTTTCTTCATCGGTTATCTCCATACCTCTTGTTTTGAGTAGTTGTACTAACTCTTGGGGTGTGGAATATGTTTTTATGAACGGAATTTTTGTTGCCATATACCTATATAAACAAAAACGACCCGCACATTTGAGCATCGTTGAGAGGCTTGGCGGGTTCTCGTGCTGCAAAGATACGAATAATCATTGATAATACAAACTTTTCGGCAAGAAAAATCACGCAAAAGTGGAATTCTTTGACATATTTATATTTAATAATGTTAAATCAGACCTTAAAATCATGTTTTGTCAGCTAAACATAGTGGTTTCCAAAGTAAAATTGTTACCTTTGTAACGTCTATACCCATACCGAAAGCCCCGATGGGCAGAGGTTGGGC
>ERZ1026772.1095-NODE-1095-length-15941-cov-6.699673_pt1 | contig 15941 bp, 17 predicted proteins | sample MGYA00380124_ERZ1026772 | MGnify/ENA primary metagenome ERZ1026772 (study PRJEB33269, sample SAMEA4719760) | human gut metagenome | biome: human-associated habitat; feature: organic feature; material: feces | place: Cameroon | collected 2013-10 ...
TGGCTAACTTTCACTACATTTATGGCTAACTTTCACTACATTTATGGCTAACTTTGATATTCAACTTATTGATAATCAATAAATTAACTATCTCGGAATATAGAATATTAAATATAGAATCTTTGATATATATATAAAGATGAACTCCTAGATATAATATGTTCCTTCTTCTATATTCTATATTACGGAAACGCTAACTCATTATATTTCAGATAGTTAAGTTTCAAACTTAGCCACATTTGTAGTGAAACTTAGCCACATTTGTAGTGAAACTTAGCCACATTTGTAGTGAAACCTAGCCACATTTGTAGTGAAACCTAGCCACATTTGTAGTGAAACTTAGCCACATTCTGACTTTTCGTTTACCTGCATCAATCATCCTTGTGTCTGTCAAGATACTCAATGACTGCCTGAAGAGCGATGTCTTTAATAGGCGTACCCGTCTCCATCTTCATCTGCAATATCTGCATATAGTACTCCATCGGCACATAGATGGTGATGCCGTTCTGAGTCTTCTTTCCGGCTTTTCTCGCTGGTGCCTGTTCTGGCGTAGGTGCTGCCGGAGCAACTGACAGAGCAGGAGGGGCGGAAGGTGCAGCTGCCTGGGGCGCAGGTTCCGCTTCTGCGGTAGCCTGCTCACTCTGCTGCTTCTCCAACGCTTCGGCAACTCGCTTCTGGCGAGCTGCTTCGTTGGCCTCGTAAATCTTTTCTATGCCTTGGATGGCTGGTGAGTCTTCCAGCCCATTAAACTTGTTTATACCATTATTTTTTGCTTGTTTTGCCATAATCTTAAACACTAATCATTAATCACTAATCACTCATCACTATTTCGGCATACTTGTCAGTATCTCCTTCGTAAAGTTCTCGTAGTCCTGCCCTACTCTGCTGTAAGGAGAATAAGAGAATATATCCTGGTTGATAGCTTGCGCCTCTACCATCTTGGTATCACGTCGGGTGTAGGAGTCGAACATGTAATCATCAAACTTATTGCCCAGATACTCCTTGAACTGCTTGGTGGCTCTCGTCTGGTCGTTACTCATCACCATAAACAAGCCACGAATATCAATATCATGGTTCAGATCCTCACGCGTTTCCTGCACGGCATTCAGGATTTCGGCAATACCTTTTGTTGCCAGCATTTCGAGCTGGATAGGTATCACTACACCCGATGCAACCGATAGGGCATTATGCGTGAGAAGTGATAAGGCTGGTGGGCAGTCTATCAGTACGTAATCGAAAGCCTCCAGGATAGAAGAAACTCCTTCCTGTATCAGTTCCTCGCCTCGCATTTCCGTCAATGGTTTGCCGAATAGCTTAAACAAAGCCTTGCGAGGTACCGGCATCTGATTGAGAAATGGTTCGATGTTGATAAGTCGATAAGATGCAGGAGCGAGATAGATACCCTCTCTTACCTGATAGACGGGCAAGCGAGATTGCTGTATCATTGCATCATATACAGTAGGCTGCCCGACGTTCTCAGCCTCACTCCACCCAAAGAGAAACGAAAGACTGGACTGAGGATCGAGGTCGATAAGCAGGATGCGTGGCTTGCGCTCCTTGCCGTCTTCACCCAAACCAAAATGCCCCTTACCATAACGGCGAAGGCCTGTTGCCAAACTCTGAACGGTTGTTGTCTTGCCAACTCCTCCCTTGTGATTTACGAAGGCGAGGATTTCTTTCAATCTTGTTTCTGACATAATCTTAAAAGTATTAATTCGTTTATTTATATATTAATGTATTTGTTTCCATCCACACACAAACGTGTATTTATGTATTTATGTTTTTATGCGAATGTGCAAAAGCAGAGTCATGCTTTTGTGCATTTCTACTATGCTTTATTATTCCGTTTTTTAAATCCGCTACAAAGTTAAGAATTTAAAATGATACCACCAAATTTTTTCCCAACTTTCTGCATTTATTGGTGCATTTATTTGTTTATTGGTGTGTTTATGGGTGTATTGGTGGGTTTATTGGTTCGTTTATTAGTGTATGCGTGAGTTTATTCCTGGATGCCTACATTGGTTTATTTGTTCGTTTATTCGTGCATTTATTTACTCCTTTATTTATTCATTTGTTTGTTGGTGTGTGTGTTTGTGCATTTATGCGTTTATGTATTTGTGAGTGCGTTTATGCTTTTGTGGTTTTATGGAAATATGTTTTTATGGTTTTGTGTTTTTATGCTCCTGCATTTTTGCATCTACGAAACCGTTTACTGGAAGATAAAATGAAAGAGGTGCAAACGTGCGATAGTACGAGAGTACCAAAGTACGAATGCACCTTTTATTAAGACCAGCGATGGAATCGCTGGGAACGGGGGCGAGATTAGATATTCACTTCGTTTCCGTTCTTATCCCATTCCGCCTTCAGGGAAAAAGAAACGCCCGACTGGTGGTTGTAGTACTTACCCTTAATCGTAGTAACCTTGTTGCGCTCGAACGGAACGTTCTGCACGGTGAACTTGGAATACGGCTTGTCGCTGCCCTTCTTGCCCAGGGTGAAGGTAATATCCGATGAATAGCCATCCAATGGCACCAGCACGAAATACGTAATCAATAAACCGTTTCCGCCAGCATACGTAGTCATATCGTAGGTTCTCTGATTTTTCACAGGCTCTATAACGTCGAAATCCTCCCACGAGAAATGGCAGTACTCATCCAGGTTCATCACCAGGTTACTGCAATCAGCAGGAATCACGTCTGCCAAATCCAGCACCAGCTTCGCCACGATGCGTTCCATCTGGATATTCACCGCCAGCGCCTTGCCGGGCGTAACGCTCACATCCTTGGTAGCCCCGAAGCTATCCGAAGTCTTGCTGCTCGTGAGTATGGTAGGCTCCGGGGATGCACTGATAGGCATGAGCACATTATCCTTTGCAGCCCAAACAGCTGAATCAGCATCCAGCAGGGTAGGGGAGGAGCTGCGGGTAGCTATCACCTTCAGGGTGTGGTCGCCATAGGCAAGCGTCATATCGGGCTGGGCGAAATCCTCTGCGCTGCTGGTCTGATGAAGCACCTGCAGCAGTTTGCCGGAAGACTGATCGTAATCGAAGATATAAATATCCGTCATGTTCTTGCCGTTGGCAATGAGGGCTGCACGGGTGGCGGCATCGCCAGCCGTACCATCGCCCAGCGTAGCCTCCGGAGTGGATAAGTTCAGCTTCACGTGCTCCACGCCCACGGCTTCCTCCGTCTGCTCGCCCAGAGGAGCCTCTGAAAGTTCATCTACATACTTGCTGCATGAAGTATTCATCATGCACGCTGCCATCATCAGGAAGGTGGTGGCAAATAAAAACGTCATAGTTTTCATAAGCCTAAAAGTTTAAAAGATTTGATTATAATTTTGTCGCATCGGCGAAAATCTGTGATGTTTCGCCGATGCTATAACGTAGAAATTCCTACATATCTTTAACATACTTACCGCCTACATAAAGCTTATTGCCGATATATTCTATCTCGCCTTCGTAGGTTTTGCCCTTATAGGTACATTTTCCGCGCCCCTGCTTACCCTGCATAACCATTTTTCCGTTCGCGAAAACCAAGTTCTGGTGTTCCTGGTAATCCCAGACAAGCACATCGCTGGCAGGGTCGTTTTTGAGAAATTCAGAGAACTCCTCGAAACTATCAAAGGAATGCCCTTGGTAGGTGATATAAGTCTTAACCTTATTTTCCATGTTTTTTTGTTTTTTAAACTCTTATGTAATCTATAACGAGAGGTTTCCGGAATTATTATATACCTCACGTCTTCTTTTATCTATTCTTATGCACATGCACTCTGAAAAGATAGGGCATCATCTAGCCTGGTGGCGGCATAGCCTGGGTAGCTACGCCCACCAAATGGTGCATTTTCTTCGCCGCTGCACTTTTCTTCCGCCGCGATGGTACAATCATAGGTGATGCGGGATGATACCCGCATGTAGGCTTAAATCTGCCATCATGCGACGATGGTGCAAGCAAGAATATAACTGCTGGCTTCTCTTGACCAGCGATGGAATCGCTGGGAACAGTAGCGAGAGGGATGACTTCGCAAAGCTTTTCCTCTTCGCTAGGCTTCACCTTCAGCGCCTCCTTAAACATCTTTTCCAGCTTCACTCCCTCGTAGCTAAAGAAAGCGCAGCCGCGATAGCTGTTAGCCTTATTCCGTCGATTATCTGGCATGAACTCCTTGCAGAAACCGGAAAGGGTATATACCTTGCCCTGATATTCTATGCGGTTATCCTCAGTAGTAACTACCTGCTGCCCGCCGTGGATAAACGTAATCACGCTGCCTGGCTTGATACCGATAGCAGCAAATGTAAACTTGCGGCTATCGTCCACAGAATTTCTTTTGCTGGATGATGTAGCCTTTTTCTCAGATACAGCAGGAGCAGTGATTTCGCTGCACTTCTGTAATAGCTTCACACCTTCACCTGGTTTACCTGCATCATAAACACCATCGGCCACCTTCTCGCCGATATACGAATTGCCATCATTATGTGGGCATAGCAAATAGACGTTTCCGCTCTTGCTCTCAGTCATCTTCGGAACCTTTGCATCGATACCCAAATAGAGAATATCCAACTGAGGAATAGCCAGCAGATGATCTGCGCCGAAACTCAGGGCAAAGCTATGCTTCAATACATCATCAGTGGCAAAGGTAGCCACGTTCTCGCCCACCTTCACCTGGATAAGCTTCTCGCCCTTCTTGCCTGAAAGATAAGCGTATTCCTCGCCCTTGCTGGAGCGGATCATCTTGCGGATAGCATCCCAGCTTCCGCCGATATGGGCGCAATAACCATCAAAGATATTTCCGAAGCAGGATGCCCAGTTGTAGTAACGATACTCTGAAGGCTCATAGGATGTCATTCCTTCAAACTCTATCACGGTAGCCTCTATCATATTGTCCAGCTTCACGGCTACCAGTTCGTAGGTTTCACCCTGCTTCATCTTTGCGCACATCTTCTTCCAGGTCTTCGCATTGATGAGCAGATTTCGGGTATCTCCTGCCTTGTTGGTGATGGTAACGGGCATAGCCAGCAGCTTATGGGAATCGGTAGCCACCAGGCGATTTCTCTCAGCGTCTATAAAGATGCTTACCAAAGGTCCCCTATCATCCTTCCTACACACAAAATCGCAAAGTTCTGCCATTTCCCTTGTAGCCTGGAAGCACACACTGCCTACCTCCTTGTCACCTGTCATCTGATAAGTAAACGTGTGTGCATTCTTGCCGATGCTGGCAAGGCTCTCAAACTTCGTAACGAGACGGAAGATATTGCCCGCCGTAAACTCGCAGCGGAAGCTGCCTACCTCCACGCAAAAAGGCTGATCCTTATCCACGTCGCCCCAGAAAAACATCTTTTCCAGGTTTCTCGTAATCTCGCTGGCACGAAAAGAACCAGGGTCATTGCTTACCATCTTCTGCCATATCATTTCTGCTATCTCATACAGCTTGTTGAGGATAGCCATGTTCAGTTCCTTATTAGTCATAATCTTATAATCTTTAAAATTGAAGTATTAAATTGGTATATCTTATTTGAATGCTCCTGCCAGCAAAGGGAGGAAGAACACGGCTACGCCGATGGTGGAGAAGAGCAGCACGGCTACGCCTACCAGGGCGATGGCTGCAACGGAATAAGTAATTACCTTTTTCATAATGCTATAATCTTTAAATGAGAAGTATTAATTATCTGTTATTTCATGTCGCTGAGAACCCAGTTCTTCATCATGGTTGCAATATCGTTTGCAGCAAGAAGCCAGATCAGATTAATGAGAACGCCTACATAAGGCTTCTGCTTTTCCAGCGGCTTATCTTCGAGCTTGTGCGAGTTGAACCATTTTACCACTGGCTGCATCGCAAGGATGCAAGGCTGCAGGGTACCGCACTCGTTTACTATATCCGTGATGGTAGCCTGGCGAATCTGCATTTCATTATAGTTAAGATCATTTGCAAGCTTCTTACAAACGAGTTCCTTAATTTCTTCTTTATTCATAATTCTGATATTTTAAAATTGATGTTTATTATTTTGTCGCAGCATCAGTGAAAAATCACCGATGCTATAACGAGGGGATGGCTATACCTGCGGAGTCACTGCGATGATAGCGCGGAAGGTATCGGCGATATATCTGCTGCCACCGTGACTCATTATCCAGGCATGCACATCGTCGGGGATGATGTATTGGCGCTTCTTGCCTTCTGCTGCAGGGCGGCCACCCTTATTTTTATTATCTGTTGGTTTGATGATCTCCATATAAAAATCCGCTTAACCGTGATGCGGTAGGGCTGAAATGATTATATTACTTTTTCTTCTTTAACCAGGGAAATAACCAAGAACCTTCCAAACATTGTTGCGCCCTAATAACGGCATACTCCCTGGTATGTATGCGCAAATCGGACGGAATCTTCTCTATTATCTTCCCTTCCAACTCGTGGTCATAATTCACTCCGCACTCTTTCAGAAACTCATAGAGAGGATCATCGAAAAATGATGCAAATATATGCTCCTGAGTGTCGAGGTTCAGAAACTCGAACGAGCAGAAGGGATAATCAAGAAAGGCATGCAATATCTTAAACATCTTTGTTCTCCTCGCTGTGCCCTTCCTCATCTTCCTCGTCGATTAATTCATCCACCTCATTGGCTGCATCCTCCTGCTGCTCCTTCGATAACCAGGCTGGCCACCAGAGCAGATCGCTCGCCCATTTCTCTATCTCTTTCTGCTCGCAGTGCTTCCAGAAGGTGTAAACGATATACACTACCTCCATCGCCTCGGCATCACTCAGCATCGATACAGCGCCCAGCAGGTTGCTCTTCTCGGCAGCGTTCAAAGTCTGGTCCTCCATCGCCAGGTAATCATCTATCTCAAACTTCAGATACATGGCATACTTCTCGGGCTCCCAGTTTACCAGCAAGCCATTTAATGCTCCGGCAAGGGCTATCCAGTTCTTCTCGTTAGCCAGGTTCCAGATGGCACGGCAACGGGCATGGAGATTGCATACTGCCACCTCTTCGTGGTTCTCCTTCAGCCAGTCGCCTATCTCTCGCAAGTGAGTAGCCACCGCCAGGGCTTCGTTCTGGCTCTTGAACTTCTCGGGAGCATCTATCTTCTGAGTCTCATTAAAGAGACCTTCACGAAATTCTACACTGATACCCGACTGCTTGTCGGTAACTTTCCACATCAGGTTCTCGGATGGAACCAATACAAATCTTTCTTCGTTCATAACTTTCAGGTGATTTAAAATTGTTCTTATAATGTTTTGTAGAGCTGACAATACAGCTCCGATCTCATGCGCTTGATATAGAATACTACTTCGCCCGGTGCAGGCTGATAGTCTGATTTAACAAACATCGTATTCTCGCCGTCGGTGGCTACATACTTCTCCATCCCGTAAGTATTCTTAGGGATGCTACCCTCGTAGTAGCTTTTGGCTGCCGAAGATAGCTGGAGGGGTGATAATATCGTTTTTTCCATATTGTGTAATTTTAAAGTGATTCTATAATCTGTTCATAACGTAACGGATAACACGCTCGGTGTATTCCTCGAGACCAAACTTCTTGCCATACTTGCGAAGGTCGGCAAGTGAAATCTCGGTGGCTTCGTGGCCGATAGCAGCCTCGTAGCGGTTTTTGAAGTTCTGAGTACCAGGGCGACAATTTCCGGAAGCCAAAGACTCCTCAAAGGTGAACATGTGATTTCCTACCTTCTGATAAACGAGCTGATTCTTGCTTCTGGCATTCAGCAGGTCGATAGCTGTTTTATTTCGCTTCTCCGCATTGATACGCTGTGCCTCCTTCAGTGACTTGGCAACGATGTGCTCACCCCTTACCAGGAAGCCCTTCACAGTCTCAATATCATCGATAGCCCTGCCCTGCTCAATCCACTCGCAAGCCATTCCGCTGCGCTTGATTTCGCCACGCACAAAGGTAATCAGACCGCCTATAATATGGATATTATATCCCTTCTTTAAGTACAGGCTAAATGAGCGGCGTATCATAGGGAAACGGCAACTCTTGCTATATCCGTCGAAATCCCTAGATTCATAACAATTTATGCCATTTCCTCTTCCAATATAGGCACTTAGTTCGCCCAAATGAGAACCTGTGTTCAGACGATCGATAACCTGCTTGTAAGCTTCCGATTTCCATTTGTTCTGAATGAAAATATGGTCGTTGATATAAGCCAGTTCCTTAACTCTCGCTTTCTCAGCCTTCTTCTCAGCCTTCTCAGCCTCTTTCTTCTCTGCTGCCTTTCGTGCAAGCATATCCAGGTACTCGTTGCCGTTGGCAAGACCGTTCTTTTCCAGATACTTCTTGAATGCCTTCTCAGCGAAGCCGATGTACTTGTGAACCTTCGATGCACGCTTGATCTCATCTTTCTCGCACTCGCCGATACAGATAGAACCATCCAGGAACTCCACCTCGTTCTTACCCTTCAGGTAATTGGTAAGGCGCATCCAGGTAGCACAAGCCACGGAAACAGAAGAGATGACGTAGTTATTGATGCAGCAGTGCTTATAATCGTTCTTGCGCTTATAAGTCTTCTCTATATCAGCGAGAAAGTCAGGAGCGATGATAAAGAACCTATTGGCATTGAAATCTACGGGAGTGTCCTCTTTTACGTAGTAAGTTCCGTAATAACTTCCATAACCACGATACTCATGCTCAGTATATACATCCATCTTATAACTATCTGTAAGTGGAAGGTCAAAGATGCAGGAAGCAGTACAGAATTGATACTGCGTACTCTTACCGAAACGATGGATAGAAACCTCACGTCCCTTGCGCTCTTCTGCCTCGTCAAATCTGAATGAACCAAAGCATACTAAAGCGTTGTTACGTACATTGTTCTTAAACTCCTTGAAAGTGATAATCATAATTCTCTGCTCATGCCCTTGAGACTCATTTGGCTATCTGGCACAGCCGGTTATTATTATAGTTTTTATTTATCTTCTTGTTTTATTTTCTGATGCAAAGGTACGAATAATTTTTTGAAACTACCAAATAAAATACACATAAAATGCGAGTTTAGGTGTATTTTTTAACTTTTGTTTTATTTGCAAAGTAAATTCCGATACCTTTTTTGCATTTCTTTTCTTCTTGTCGCCCACCGGGGAATCGGACCCAGAAAGATGATTTTTACCATCCTCGCCAGTCGTGGGCGAAATTTCGGCTGCTGCTATCCTCACGGACCGCAGACAGCCTATAAAACAAAAACGCGGACGCTTCCGCAGTCAAACATTTAAAATTTCAAAGTTATTGAAATTCTATGTACCCCGTGGCGGTGATGATCCACCCTTGCCGGTCTGCCGGACGGGGTAGGGGAAGGCTCTCAGGCTTCCCCTGTTGTATTTATGTTTCCCTTTCTAAGCATGATTATAACGCTTATCGCGGTACTCCTTATATTCTGCTTCCGTCATACCTTTCATGTTCAGAAAACTCTCCCAGCATCCTTGTCGAATATATTCCGCTTTCATTTCCTCAAAGGTATGAGGAACAAAGCCGTTGGCATTATAAAACGCCTCGTTTTGTAATTCGATAGCATCGCCTACATACTGCCCTGATAAGATTTGGTTCTCTTCGTCCGGTGTCTCTTCGTCCTCATCCAGTTCCTGATCGAAATGCTCGATACAATGCTTAATGATCGTGCGGATGTCTTTCGCCCATGAGCAGGTGTCATCCGGCTTGATATTGCATTCCTGCAGTACCATCTTCACCAGCTCATCGATACCCATACGGCTCATGATATAGGCGTTATGGTAGAAATCGAAAGGGATAACGTGGTCCAGCTTCCATCCCTTCTCCTCGTTGATGGATGGTCGGCCGTATGCCTTGCGGCTCTCTTCTGTAACTTCACACTCGATAACTTTATTCTCTATAACGTTAAAACCGTTCTCTTTATTATTCTTTGCTTCTATAATTTTCTAATTTTTAATTGTTGTATAATATATGATTTGTGATTTCCGAAGCCCTCTATAATGAGGGCTTACGGCTTTTTAATGTCTCGCCAAACCTTACGAGCCTTGCACTGAGATACGCTGCCGATCGCCCAGCCTTTATGCTTGGCGGCAATCTGATTAAAGCGATACCAGATATTTATATCGGTGAACTCAAAGTGCATCGTACCTTTTTTGTAGAACTTCACGCGGAACCAATCGAAATAGAACCATTTGCCGAAGTCGGTGCAACTCTTTACAATCTGCTGCTCAAATGGTCGGCCGTAATCATTATTTAGCGGCTGACCGGTGAGAAAACTCATGGCTTTATAAAAATCCTCCATTTCTCCCTGTCGACCATAAGAGGAAAACGTACTATAAGACAGATAACCTCGCCAGATTTCACAGTCCAGATAATCTACAATAAATTTCTGGTTCACCATATAGTTGCTATTCGTTTTCCATTTCTCGCCCGCTGTCGAGTTCTCAGCAGACAGGCTGCAAATGGTGTCGAATGCCTTCACTACGCACTCCTCCATGATATTTCCGATGTTCTGTAATACGGAAGACACAACCAGATAGATATTTTTGAGATTGAACGGGCGAGCCTCTGAGGTCTCAACAAATCGGGCGATCTTCTCCTGCAGTACGTTGGTTGTGTACTTCTGCATGTTGAGCAGGTCAAAAATGCTGCTCCATGCTGCGTGCTGCAACTCCTTGCGGAAACGGTCGCGGGTGATGTTCTGGAACTTGTTGCCCTCTCTGTCTGACCCGTGAGCGCCGAAATGAATGCGGCAAGATGAGAAGGTTTTTATATCTGCGTTTATCTTTTCGCTCGCCTCCTGCACTGCATCAAACTGAGCCAGGGCAGCGTTGTAACGTTTCACCATATCGCGCACAGCATCGTATTTTATTACGCCTTCCTGTCCGTTGCCCATATCCTCCCAGCCTTCCGGGGTCTCGTCAAAATCGAGGTTTTCAAAATCCTCTGTTTCATTTGATGGCTTATAAAGACGAAGGAGAGAGATTTCCGCATCTGTTCTGCGGTCTGCGGTTGCGATATTGAAGACATCGCCTAATTTCTCACAGCTTCCATAAAGATCCGCCAGCTCCTTTAATTTCTTGTCTTCGCCATAACAATGAACGAAACGAGAGGAAGGGCAAAGGGCGAGGATGGTGCAACCATCTGGAGCAATCTCCCAAGCGTGCAAAATATGCTTTTCTACGGTGGTAAATGGCGGGTTCATTATAATATGGGTAACGTCTGCCACCTGCTCGCGCTGTACCGTCAGAAAGTCCGGCGCAATCACGTTGCACTCATTATATAGGCTATTTCTTAGGGTATCGTTTATCTCGCAAGCCTTTACGTATCTTGCGCCGTCTTCCTTGCAGAATCTTACGATATTTCCCGAACCTGCGGAAGGTTCCAGTACTACGGCATCCGCCAGGCTCTCGCCCTGGGTCATCATGTTGTAAACCTCGCGGGGCGTGATGTAGAAATCACGGTTAAATATATTTTGATAATCTACCATTTTATTTTTCTGTTTTAAAGAGTGAAACAAATTTCTTTGCGGCGAAAATTTCAGTGAAGTTTTGCGCACGCTATAACGTAGGATTTCCGAGCTTTTGAGGGGTAGGGGTGAGGGTGTGACCCTCACCCGGTGGCCTCCGGCTTCGATTTATGCCGCTTTATTACTGCCCGGCTCGGTGCCTGAGCGAGAATAAAGAGCCTGCAGGACTTCAGGAGATAAAGTAACCTCCGCCCGGTTCGCTGCGAACTTTCGCACCTCTGCGCACTTCGTTTTAACTTCTGCCGGCTCGCTGTCTTCGCTCATAGCTTTTAGTCTGTCGATGAGGTCGAGAACATCGACGCTGCAAGCGCAAAGGGCGTAAAGTTCTGCCAGGGCTGCCCGTTTATACTCGCCCGCCATCGTGAGCCGCTGCGCGTCTTCTGCTGCTGCTCTCAACATTGAGAGACTGACACCCGAAGCGCTGCCACCTTCCGGGCGATCCTGGGCGATTTCTTCGCTCTGCTGGGCTGCTGCTCCATCCTCGGCGGTTGCGCCCTGCTGCGGTTCTTCTGTCGCTTCCTCGCTCACGTCCTGCCCTGATTCTAGGGCGTTCAAACGTTCCAGCATCTTGGCGAGAGTGTCGGACAGGCTCGCCACCTGCTCAGATACTTTCTTTATCTGATCGCGAAGGATGGCGGCCGCCTCCTTGCGCTTCTGTTCTCGCTCTGCTGCTGCATCCTGTGCAGCTGCTTCTGCTGCGCTGGCTGCTGCCTGATCTGCTGCCGCTTTCGCTTCCTTAGATGCTGAGATAACAGCATTCAGGAGAAAAGAGAGGGCAGACGCAAGAGCGCCGACCGCTTCCACCTGTTCGCAGGTTTCGGTATCTGCTGCGGTCGTTTCGTCCTGCTGTGGCTCGTCTGCTGCGCTCTGCTGCTCGCTTTCGCTTGCTGGCTGCTGCTCATCGGTTGCGGTCGTTTCGTCGTTCTGTGCGCCATCCTGCGCGGTTTCGTCCTGCTGCTCGGTATCTGCTGCGCTCTGCTCAGTCATCCCGAACCATTCGCAAAGCTGTGCGACTGCCTCCGGTGTGGTTGCTTGCCACTGCTGCGCGTCCTTATTCCATCGCGCGCCATGTGCTTTTATTGCCTTACGGTTTTTATAAGTCGTGCGCTGATCGCCTACAACTGCCACGCCCTCGGCGATTTCTACCAGTTCCAGACCCTCGGCAGGTGCTGCGGCCATGTCCACATCCTCGGCGGTCTTTTCGTTCTTCGCTGCCTTCTGGTTGCGGTCTGCCTTCGCTGCGGTCTGCTTTCCGCTCTTCTGTTCCTCTTCCCACTGCTTGCGCTGCTTTTCTACTTCCTCGGCATCTTTGCGAAGCTCTGAGATAACATTCTGTGCAAACTGTAATATTTCTACGTCCTTATAACTGTTATAACCATAATTTGAAATCTGAATACCTACAGCCGCGAACTTGTCGGCGCGCTTCTGCTGAACCTTAGCGCCGCCAAGGTTTACGCCATAAATACATCTTTCGCCGTCATACATTGAAGGCTTGCCAAGGTATATCTTTTCGCCCTTCGCTACCATCTCGGCGGCTTCATTAATAGAAATCTCTTTATAATGGTATGAGCCATCTTCAGACATGCAAAAAACATTTGCGCCCAGTGCCTTTTTTATTGCCTGCCAGGTCTTGCCGTGCTTTGCCTCAAAAACTGGCGCGGCTGCTGCTTCTGCTGCTGCCTTGGTGGTTTCTTCGCTGACGGTGTAAACCTTTAAAAAGGCATCGATAACACAACCAAGAGACGTATTTTTATTATAATATGATCGCGTACTTTCCAAATTATAACAAACTTTTTGCTGTGTTTCGAAAAGGTCATCATGTGCGCGCCTTGCCTCTCTCTCTTTCTCGCTCAGATCTGCCCAAGCTTTGCCCGTCTCCTTGTGACAGAAGCCCAGAAACTGACAAAGACGGAAAGTGTCATCAAAAGAAATAAAAGCGACATCGCTTTTTTTAGTCATCCCTGCGAATTGTGGGAAAACCTCGTAAATCTTCGCCATTACTTCAGCCTTTCCGAGGTCTGAAAATGTGCGGGTAAACTTGAAACGGTCTGCCAAAATTTGGCCGTACTGCTCGCGCCATGCTCTCGTGCTCTTCATTTCCTCGTCGTGTCCGTAGTCTTCGTAAGGGCTGCAAGTGTAATAATGAGAGATAAAGAGATTTAATTCTGCCACCTCTTCCACCTGCTGAGTAGTTGGGCCATCAATCCAGAAAATTTCGGCGGATGAGCTCCAAGTTTCATTTTTTAATGAAACTTTGAAATCTACACCCGGGAAATACTTTTTTAATATCTGCTTAATATTATATTTAACCGCTGCGAGACAGTCGGCGGATGGCTTTTCAAACCATCCGCCCGCAGGCTTCACGGTCTTTAATTTTCCGCTCCACTTGGCGATAACGTCGCGGAGTGCCTCGGCTGCCTTGCGTGCCTCTTCCTCTTCGCGCTTGCGTTCCTCTTCTGCTTCCTTGCGTGCTTCCTCGGCTGCCTGGCGTGCCTCCTCTTCCTCCTCGGCTCTTTTCTTTGCCTGCTCGAAGTTCTTTATAATGCCGTTATATTCCGCCATCATCGCTTTAAACTCCTCAGGATCTCCGCCCTTGTCTGGGTGCATGCTGACGCAATAAGCGCGAAATTGCTTTTTTATTTCTTCTGCTGTTGTAATATGATTAAAGTATTTCATAACTCGTAAAATTTTAAATGTTTGTATATATATTGTATATTATTAGAACTTAATTGCGAACAGGAGAAAGCAAGCGATTGCAACCGCCCCAACTCCCAGATATTGCCAGCCCGTCAGCGTGACCGCCTCGGAATCATCGCCGAACAGATGGCGAGTATTTAACCAGCGCCATGCGATGCGGGTGAACCTGCCCGCCATCTTTGCCGCTTTCGCCGTGCCCTGAATGATAAACAGGGCGCAGAGGGTGAAGAACTCCACGAGGGCGGCGAGCACCTCGACAAAAGAAATATTATTGCTATGAATTGTTTTTGTTGCCATGATGTTATATATTTAATAATTGATACTTTCTTTTCCTGCTGTTGTCTTATGTAGTCTTTATTAGTACCTCTTTCTTTGCGTCGTCCCATTCATCGCCAGCCATGACGAAACCGCCGAAGGCAAAAGCAAAAGACAGAAGGCCAAATAATACGATACCCTCCACGGCTCGGCCCATATCAGGACATGCGCCAGAAATCAGCATGTAAACGCAATTGACAACAACTGCCAACATTACAAGCGAAGGACCGAAAAGTATAAAAGAATACCATTCCATCTTTGCGCAGATGACAAAAAATGCCTTAACCTTTGCGGCTGCGGTCTCAGCCTTCGCCAGGATGCCGGAGAGTGCGGAAGGCTCGCAAGTTGTTGCGATTTCCTCGTTCTCGTCCTGCTGCTCATCTGCTGCGGCTGCTTCGCTCTGTGCGTCATCCTGTGCGGTCTCGATGCGATATACATTGTACATTGTGCCGGCTGCATCCTCTGTTCTGTCTACGAGTTCGCCGTGATTAATTCCGCGAGCTTCGCACTCGTAGATGTAAGATACAAACAAGTCAAAATTAATTGTAGCCTCTCCCTTCTCTGCGATGCTGTCCGCCGCTGCCTTGACTGTTGCGGCTTCCTCTGCTACTTGCTCCAAGAACTCACCCGCAACAAACTCGGCGCGGTCGTAACTGCTTGCCAAATACTTGTTATTGTCGCGGTCGATGAAGTAATAACGGCCTCTGATCTTCTCGAACTTCATTATAACTTCGTACTCGTTATTGCTAATGTTATAAGCCTGTACGCCGTCAACGTGCAATCTTACGAGTTCTGCAACTGAGTTATTAACTAACTCTTTCAACTGCTTCATATTATTATTCTTCTTCATAACTTTTATTTTTTAATTGTTTGACTTATTATTTTTATTTTGTGCTGCAAAGGTAACAATAAAAAATTGTTTCTACCAAATATTTTGAGAGGAAAAACACGAAATAGTGTGTTATTTAACGTTTGTTTATAAAATTATATCGTGTTTTCGTATAAATATAATAATTATATCGTGTTTTATTGATAACATTATATTGTTATTATATACTATAGCTTTTATATTATATACCTTATTATATAATAAGAAAGCAAAAAAGAGAGAGGGAACGAAACAGGAAGAAGAGAACAGAGCGGGAAGAGATGCAGCCAGCAGCCCCCCTAGGTGATGCTATCGCCACCACATCGCCACCACATCGCAGCAAGCAAGAACAGGAAGGGCGGACGGGCTACCCATCATCACGCCCGAGCCTCTGCCCGTTCCTTCCTTCTGCCTTCCCGTTCGTGTTCCGTCCTCTCTCTCTCCTTCCTGTTCCTCGCTTCCCTTCCTGCTTACTGACCGCCCAGCCATCGCCAGCCGCTCACCCCTGCCGACCCTCTCCACCCTGTCGGGGTGTGCGTTCGAATATTCCAGCCCATCCAAGCAGGAGGATGCACCCCGAGCTACCT
>ERZ1026772.1099-NODE-1099-length-15884-cov-7.018005_pt1 | contig 15884 bp, 14 predicted proteins | sample MGYA00380124_ERZ1026772 | MGnify/ENA primary metagenome ERZ1026772 (study PRJEB33269, sample SAMEA4719760) | human gut metagenome | biome: human-associated habitat; feature: organic feature; material: feces | place: Cameroon | collected 2013-10 ...
AACCGCCGTCGTTACGCTAAAAGCACTATACTTGACGATGGCATCGATGCCATCGACGAGCGACGACGATAAATGTTTTGCCGACCCTACGGCATAACTCAATATACACACGTCTTTGCCCTGATGCGATTGCGGGGCGGTTGCCACATCTTTGCCATCGCCGTCGTTGACCGTACAACACTTATTCGCACCGCACCGCCAATTCTCCGCATCCGTTTGGAACGCACATACGGGGACATAAGCGCGCGTCTGCTTCGACGTCTCTTTGAGCTGATCCAAATGCTTATCGTGCTTCGTATACACTGAAACGACGCGAATCCCTTTGCTCGCATAAGCCGCATGCACTTCATCGCTATAATGCGCATTCTCAACCCACGACGGATCATAGGGTTCGTATTCTTTATCATGCGCCGTCGCATCGGTAATGTGCAATACAACTGGAAGCGATTTCTCGCGCCATTCTACGCCTCCCCAACGACCCGTTTGCGCCGTCACATAGTCGATCTTACCCGTCGCAAATTCGGTATAGTTCTCGTATGCACGCCACGAAACTTGAGGCTTGAGCTTATCGTCGCCCTTGGCAATCTGATACAATGCCTCATACCCAGCCTCCGACGTATCGCCACCTTTATTCAATTTGAGCTTGTCGACCGCCGCATTGATCGTCTCGATCGCTTTGTCGTCGCTTGCGGCTATTGGCATCGAAAGACGCTCGTATGGCATATCGCCATTAACCCCATAACCCGTTTTTTGCACCGACGCTCCTGAATTGTAGTCCCACTTGGAACCAGGTGTTCCACGCGTCGGGAAATCGTCGAAACGCGTTACACCAAATGCCGTATCCGCAACGCGAGCACGAATATCAGGCACGAGCTTCGTCTTAATGTTGTTCTTGAGATTCGCGATTTCTTCGCCCATCGATTCAGTCGTGTCGACGTTAAACACGACGTCGAGCTTCGAAATACTCGGCTTAAATAAAAGCGCATCCGACTGCTCATCGCCCCCATAAGGCAGGCTAAAGTAAAAATCAAAGACGTCTTTCACGCGACGATTCGGATTGCAGATATATTCCTTCGGTTCCCCTCCAGCATAAATCGCCGCAGCATATTCCGTCGCATCATCATCGCCATCGCCATCCGTGTCGATCTTGTATTTGCTATGACCAAATGGCTCTCCACAGTCGACTTCCAATCCATCGCTCAACGAATCTCCATCCGTATCGTAGAGCTGATAATCGGGAAACACATTTCCAGGCGCCGTATACGGCGGCGTCAACGGGTTGCTATCCGTTCCTTTCTCTTCGCGATCGGGCACGCCATCGCCATCGCTATCTTGCGAATAACGATCTAGAAATCCATCGTCATCGCTATCCCTTCGCCCCTCATAAATATCGCCTATCGTATCGCCATCGCTATCGAAAGAAAGATAATCGGGAATCGTATCACCATCGCAATCAAACGGTGAATCGACTGTTCCATGCTCATCGGGAATAGTGTCTCCGTTGCAATCTGCCGCCACGGGCGGCTCCGAATACAAGAGATACGACGTGTGGATGATCCCGGCGATCTCTTCTGCATCCGATATCCCGTCGCCATCGTTGTCGAGCGACGTACTATCGAGAATCGTATCGCCATCCGTATCAATAAACTCATAGATCGGTTGACCATTCTCGTCGACGCCTTTCTGGCGTTTGCCCTCAATCGCATCGGGTATCCCGTTGGAATCGCTATCAAGCGACAAAAAGTCGTATACGCCATCGCCATCGGAATCTGTCGGTTCCTCTCCAAATGGGGCATAGTTCTCCATGCTATCGGGAATCGTGTCGCCATCGCTATCGAGATCGCGACAATTGGGTACTGTGTCACCATCCGTATCGACATCGCAACGATCGTAGTAATCGACTATCGTATCGCCATCCGTATCGATCGACATCAATACGTCGCGATTGTCTTCGTTATTGGCATAACAAATGCCCTCGCGGCATTCGCCATCTTTGCAAAATACGAGAGAAGACCGACACGAACCACCGGCTAAAATGGGCTGTAGACATACACCGCGCCGACACTCATAGACTTCAGGGCATACCGACGTCGTACTACAAGCCTGCCCAGGGCCTACGCTAATCACGCAACGCCCATTATCGCAAGCTCCTCGACGACAAGCCGCTACACCCGCCGCACAACGCTCGCCCGGACCTACTTTCGGCACGCATTGCCCATCGCTACACGCATACTTTGAGTCGCATGGCACCGTTTCCGAACAATTCAGTTCGGGCGTCGTTCCGTCCGAAACGCAAACGCCATCGACACAATTCGAAGCGATACAATGCGCATCCGACGACACGCACGAGCCTTCGGGTAAAACCGGACGCAAACAAACGCCCGAAACGCACACCAAACCATGACGACAACTGTCATTGCACGTCAATAATTCAGGATCCGTCGAATTCGACGAACAACTCATCGCCAATGCCCCGACAGCCAGCACCGCGATCCAATGGGATTTTTGCATACATACCTCGCAACATACAAATCACAACGCAAATGAGCGTCAATCCATGCCCAAACGCCACTATACCACTACCAATATGTCGTTTTCAATCGTACATTCCCCCACAAGAGCACAGCAGTCGCCAAACGTCTTTCCGCCACATCTTTTTCCAAATACTCAGAAAACCACTCCAACGAATCCATCCATGCCCCATCACAGTCGCTATCGAAACTCCCAGCAGGCAAAAAACGCCTCAAAAAAACAGACATTTAGGCGTTTTTTTCTTCGAACGAGACATTCCATCGCGAACAAAAGCGACGGTGCATTAAAAAAATGTAGAAAAATCAATCATTACTGAAAAATGAAACGACGAATTTTGACCATCAAAAAAAAATTCGATTTTCCTTTCTTTTCCTAATCGACTTTGCTAGAATCATAAAGGTTAGAAAATTTATTCTCTTGGTAGTTCTGCACCCGATTCATTCGAGGTAGTGATGAGTAGTCCAATGGTGTTCTATAACCTGATTGACGAGAGCTTATGCGATACGCGTATGCGCCTATTTGCTGGCAATCCCACATGTAGGCACAACACCGTTTCATTCGCACCTCCGACGGAACAAGAGGTAGGTTCCTACGCCATGCTTGCATAGCGGGGATGTAGGTTTCATATCTACATACCCATATCTCAAGCCCACCCTAAACATGGGAACGTCATATCATCATCAGTTTTGAGTAGTTTGTGTGAGGAGTTGAACATTCTTAAATGACGAAAGGAGTCCGTATATGTTAAACATGGATCGTGACTATTTTTTCTCTCATAATTATCGCAAGATCATCGCATTGAGTCGACGCATTTGCAAGAAAGTCGCTTGGTCATTTGTCATCGACGATAAAGATGATCTCATGTGTTATGCGCTCGAAGGCGCCCTCATGGGGCTTCGATATGTCAAAAGCTCATACGGACATTGGGAAGCGTACCTGAGCAAACACATCAAATCAAACGCGATTAAAGGCGCAATGGAAATGCGTGGCTTAAAACGAGTTCGTTGTAACGGAAAACAAACGAAATCAAGGTATTATTCGCAATACTTCCAAGAATACCATGACCGTCTCTGCGCAGCACAACAAGACCGAATCGACGATAATCTCTTCGACTCCGACGGATTTAACAGGATCTTATTCCAATCCGAATCGAAGCGATTACTCGATTTATTGAACCCAAGTCTCGAACACGAAGTTCTGCGCTTATTATTAGATGGATTCGAAATCGTACAAATTAGACGCAAGACTAAACTGTCCTACTACTCCTTTAATAAAGTCATGCAAAACCTCTTAAAGTGCGCCGATACCGTCAAAAAATGCGATTCTAACGACGACGTATTCTTGCCGAAGTTACACCCTCTCAGTACCCATATTCAAGAACAACCTCAATATCGTTCAAGAGTTCTTTCCGTCGCCAGAGAAAACGAGCATCCAAAAAATGACATCAATACCTAAATCTATTTTCATCGATTGTATTTTTGCTTTGATTCGAAAAAAGCATCAAAGCATCAATACAATCAACCTACCACCACCGACGATATAAGGAGTTCTTTATGTATAACAGTGAGTTCCATTACTTTTCTCCCGAGAGCTATCATTCCATGATATCGATCTCTCGCGACGTTTGCCATCAAGCATGCCGTACATTCGAAATCGATAAACAAGATTTCATATATCGATGCTTCTGCTGCGGAATCATCATGGGATTGGCTTTCGTTCACAATCACGCCAATTGGGTTCCCCATCTCTACGATCATATCCAATTCCACATCCATCGATATATCCGTTACGAATTGGGCATAACTAAAATACTAAACAAATCAACCATCGATCTCGACGTCGTCGAAACACATATCAGTTGCGTCGAAGCCATATTCACCCAACACAAAAACAGACTCGATTCGTCGCGTATCCCTAATTCCCACATACGCCCTAAAACTCTATATAAGATATTCGAATTTCACCTATCTCGAAATCCCTCTATACAGACCGACTGCATACGCCAGCATTCTACCAAAGACGTAAAGAAGACATATCGATTATGCCAACACGCTATCGTCAATCGACGGCGTTTGTTCAGTTCGATTTCACCCGCATCGCAAATTCTATTCGCATCGGGCAACTATCATCGACGAAACAAGCGCATTTCAAACTATCGTTTTCGAAAAATCGTCAATAAAGTCAATGCATTAGACACGAATCTTACACAAAACAACCAACCCATAACAGAAAGAAGCCTCAATTCCACCGATACCATCGACGTCGATGCGATGACCGCATCACCCTCTGATTTGAAGCTCAATTGTGCTTGTATTCCAGAAGAAGGAGACGAAATTGTGCAACAATCGATACCCGATGCAGTAAATGTGCCGCATGTAGCTGGTAACTCACCCATTGACGAATTTACAGATGAATCGCTCGAAGAAGCATCCATCGAATTGCCGCCAATCTTCGACGAAGAAATGCTGTTCGCTCGCGAAGAAAGGCAAAATGCGCAACTCCGCGTCGCCGAGCGAAGAATTAACCTTGAAGACGTCGAACTTGGCTCCGATTTCGCCGATTCAGCTCTAAGAAAAGTGCTCTCGGCAAGCGAACAAATGCGAAAACGACAGCCGCTCGACCCCGATTTCTACAAAATGGAGCAATCCGACCTACACATCGAACGCAGTTCTATGCGCATCGAACGACTTCCGCGACACTCTCCAAATCCCCATTCCAAAGCCCCCCAAAAGCATGAACTCGATCCCATCATTTGGCAACTGTCGGATGAATTGCTCGGGCTCTCTCTTTGTTGCAAAAAGAGAACTTCACCAAGCATCGTTCAAACGACGACCAACGACAATTTCTCAAACAGTTCCCCCGTTTAACCCATCAAAACGATGCAATTCGATCTATCGATGGCTGTGCTTTGCGGCACAGCCATCGTCAGTTTTTTACCCAAACTATTCGAGGTCACTCTCTCCTGCCATCGTCATAAACCTCGACCATAAATGCACCAATGACCAAAACAGTCCAAGACGCAGCGCAGATTAATCGAAAAGCTCATCGAACTCAGGTGGATCTGGAACTTCAAAACGCATCGATCGATGCGAAATGGGATGTTCGAACGAAATATTGCGCGCATGAAGTCCTAAGCGATGCAAATCGTTGCGCTGTGCGCCATATTTGAGATCGCCGACAATCGGACACCCAAGTGAGGCGACGTGAACGCGAATTTGATTCGTTCGTCCGGTTTCGAGATCGCAGATAATTCGAGAAAACTCGGCATTCTCGTCGACTACTCGGTAATGCGTAATGGCACGAGAACCCAGTTTTGCATCATCAGTCGCGTGCACGATTTTGCGAGAATCTTCGTATAAATAAGCATCGATCGTACCGGTTTTGGCGGGCATACGCCCGATGACGACTGCCACGTACTCGCGCTTTTCGACGACATCGTTCCATGCCTTGACGAGTCGATTTTGCGCCTCGCGCGTTTTCGCAAACAGCATCACTCCCGATGTATCGCGATCGAGACGATGGACGACATAAACGCGCTTTTCTGGATTCTTCTTTTTTAAATATGCATCGACGATCGAAGCCGCATTTTCGATACCGCCATGCGTAGAATCCACCGAATGGAGCCCCGAAGCCTTATCGACGACGACGATATCGTTATCCTCGTAGATGATCCGCAAAAGGTCGTGACGCAGTCCATACCGATTCGATTTCGCCGACGACACGAACACCGTATCGCCACGCTCCAATCGATAATCGAATTGCGATACAGCACATCCTATACCTGCGCCCAGCTCTCGCTCTCCTCCGCGATTTGCAGTTCCTGAATCACTACGCTCAACTCCCGATGCGACAGAAATACACCCATGCTTGAGCAAGTTCTTTATCGAAGAAGTCGACTGCGGCGCCAAGTGGCACTTCAAAAAACCGAACAAATCCGACGATTCCTCGACGACGAGTTTTTTGACGATAGTTTTCTGGTCACCGTCTCGAGGCTTTTGCGCATTTCTCGTGTCGCACTTTTGCCTGCGGCACTTATCTTCGGCAAATGTGCGAGACTGGTTACCGCCTTGCCGATGGCGTTCGCCGCATTTGTGCGGCGCATCTTTGCGAAATGACATTACAAAATATCATCCAAAATGCGATCCATCGTATAGACGCCAGGCCCTTGCACGGCGATCCATGATGCGATTTTGACGGCGCCGTGGGCAAAGATATCGCGATCCTCGGCCGTATGGCGTATTTCGAACTGTTCATGATTCCCAAACCACAAGATTTGGTGTTGCCCTGCGACCGTTCCGCCACGTAACGCCGAAATGCCTATTTCGTCGTCTGGGCGCGCCGAACGTCGTACCGTGCGATCGTAGACGAAGTCAGCTCGACGCAAAACGCTCGCACGTGCTCGGTTGACGGTTTCAGCCAACGCCTTTGCCGTCCCCGATGGTGCATCGACCTTATTGCGATGATGCGTTTCGACGATTTCGCAATCCCATTCTGCCAATACGGCAGCCGCTTGCGCCGCTAAGCGTTGCATGAGCGCAATCCCCAACGATGTATTGGCGGCGATAAATATGGGCTGTTTCGCCCCCAAAGACTCGATTTTTTCGCGCACTTCATCGCCCACACCTGTCGTCGCAACGAGCCAAGCCACGCCACGACGATCAACGATATCGAGGGCTGATTCCGTCGCCTCCGGTGTCGAAAAATCGACGAGTACATCGAATTCAGGCGCATCATTCAAATCTTCGATAATCAAGGGCATGCAAACGCCCATGCCCTCTTCTTGACGATGTCGATCGACCCGAGCGACGAGTTCGAAACGCGCATCGCGCGCAAACATCGACGACAAAATGCGCCCCATACGCCCGGCCGCACCCAATACCGCCACGCGGATCGGCTGTTGACTCATGATATCTCCTCTAGCCATTCGCGATATGGCGTACAAAAATCATCGATACATGAATCGTCGATGGCAAATAACGGCGATCGCAAATGAGCGCCATATCCGAGTTGAGTCTTGCTCAACATCGCCTTGAGCGGTATGGGCGACGTGTCGCTAAAAAGTGCTTTGAATAGCGGATAAACCATCTCGTGTATCTTACGGGCTTCGACAATGCGATTCTGGCGCACCATTTCGACGATATCGTGCATCAATTTCGGCGCGATATTCGCCACAACGCTAATCGTTCCAATTCCCCCCAAAGCGACAAACGGCATCGTCGTGCCATCATCACCCGAAAACATCAAAAACTCATCCGACACGAGGCGATGCGTTTCCGTCGCAAAAAGCATATCACCTGTTGCATCTTTAACGCCGACGATGTTTTCGTGTAGCGCAACGCGAGCTATCGTCTCGGGGTGGCATTTACAACCCGTGCGTCCGGGAACTACATAGACGATTTGCGGCAACGCAACGGCATTCGCAACTGACGTAAAATGGCGATATAAGCCTTCCTGATTCGGTTTGTTGTAGTACGGCGTGACGACGAGCAACCCTGCGACACCTGCCGACTGAGCCATTTTCGCATTTTCAATCGTCGTACGCGTGTCGTTTGTGCCAACACCGGCGATGACGGGAACCGCTCCAGCGACTGTGTCCAATACCGTCTCGATGACGATGCGTTTCTCTTCTTGCGTCAGCGTTGCCGCTTCTCCAGTCGTACCACATGCGACAATGCCATCGATGTTATGACGGCACAAAAACGACACATGACGACGCAATGCGTCTAAATCAAGCGATAAATCATCGCGAAATGGCGTGGGAATCGCCGCCCATGCGCCATGCCAAGCGCTATACTCCTTCATATTCATATTCCCTTGATTAGCCAGACATATCACTGGCGATGATTTGAGATTCCTATTCACCACGACTCGCTGTGACCGAGCAAACGCCCAAACAACGCGCCACGCGCGAAAGATCGTCGGCCGTCACTATGCCGCGCAACGACGTCATCGTCAGCGGCACGATATCGACCATCCCAGCATTCTTCAACATTTGTTCGATTTGCGGCATCGACTCCGACTCGCTGATGCGAACCGTCACCGAACGCGTTTCATCCGCACAAGCCGTGCGCATCCATTGTATAAGAGATACCGAAAGACCATCTTGCAAACGCGTTGGCATCATCTTCTCCCTCCATCGACTCAAAGAAGACCGCACCAGCAGAGCCAACTCTGGCGCATTGCGTCAATCTATCGAAATTCCGGACAATATGCAATCTTTGCAACTCGTCCTGTATTCAAACCGACAAAAAAAGCCGACTCTAGGTCGGCGTTTGCTGTTTTTTTTAATGCAAAAACGCCGACTCTAGGTCGGCGTTTCAGATTAATCGGCCAGCATGTCCTTTAAAGACTTGCTACATTTCTTGGCTCGCGCTTGGTATTTACTCTTCTTCTGAGAAATCGAATCCATAAACTCGATCGCTGCACGAATGCGATCTTTCTCGGTATCGTTCTGTGAATCGAGTTTTTGCGCAGCCGTACAATACTCGTCGACGCAACTGAGCGACAAACCTGCCTCACAGTTGGAACGCGCATCGTTTATCTTGGCGATGCGAATGCCGCTTTCGCAAGAAGCAATCAGTTTTTCGACTTCTTCGTAGCGCCCATTTGTCTCATCGATGCTCTTCAAGATGCGCAATGCATCGTTAAACGATCGCGTCTGCATCTTTTCTTTGGCACGCTTGAGGCTTTCTTCAAAGGCGATCTCGTTATCGATTTGCGTTTGAAGCTGAGCAACTTCTTTGTTATCGGGGTTTTCCTTGAGCAAAGCCATCGTGATATTCTTTGCCGCTTCGAAATGTTGTCGATCAGCTAAGTTTTTCGCTTCGTTCAAGCGGCTTTCGAATTTCTCAAGTGCACTCTCTTGTGCCACTTCTTGCGGCTCTTGAGTCTCCGAACCTCTGCTCATGAGCAAACCGACGACGAGCGCAACGGCAACGACGATAAAAATGAGCAACCCCAAGAAAAACCCGATAAACATGCGATTGTCGTTGCGCTTCGCTCCAGCATTCGCATAAGCCGCCAAATCGACGCGTTGCGTCGCTGGAACGAACACGAACGATACATCCGAACCAAATCGAATCAAGTCGCCACCGTGAAGCGGAACCTGCCCTTGGATCTTCTTGTTGTTGACGAATGTGCCATTCGAAGATCCGAGATCGACGACGAAGTAATTGAGATTGACGTTGACGATTTTTGCGTGGTTACGCGAAATCGAATCCTCGGTAAGCAAGATGTAATTGTCTTCTGTTCGCCCAATCGAGTTCGATGCCTCGGTCAACATAAACTCTTCGCCGGCGAATTTATCGCCTACGCGAACGAGTTTATATCCACTTTCGTTGCCCGAAACGATTTGAGTTTTGAGGACATCTTGTCCGGCATTCATCTCTTTCTGATCTTTGTATTCCAAATAGAGCGTGTACTCGCCGATGCGAATCTTCGAGCCATTTTTGATCTCAGTCTTATCCTGAATCAATGCACCGTCGACGAGCACGCCATTGGCACTCCCCAAATCGGTGATGTAACATTTGTTATTGGCGACGAAGATGCGTGCGTGCGAGCGCGAGACAGAATTCGACGGCAAGACGACGTCGTTTCCGTCGACGCGTCCGATGGAATAACTTCCGTGATCGAACGATATTTCAGCGGCAGACCGCCCGTGGCGGTCTTCTATGATAAGTGTATACATAAGCCCCTATTGCGGATTTATGGATTGAAGATAGATGGATCGAGCGCCATACCGCCGCGTTCGAGTTCGCGATAGAAGTTGGGAATGTTGCCAAGCGCCTTGAACTGTCCGTCGCCAACAGCCATATTTCCCATGCCCGATCCCGACCAAATGAAGATCGGAACGAGTTGATATTCGCCGTTTTGTTCCACGACTTCGGCAATCTCGACGATTCTGCGCTTCGCATCCGTAAAGGCCCGCACATTCACGACGATATCGATATTGCCGACGAGCGAAGCGACATTCGGGTCGGTTCCAACCATGCGTTTGAACTGTGCAAACCCCTCGCTTGCATTGAGACCATACGCCGTAGCAATCGAGCCTTGCGCTCCCGAGCAAACCGACGACACAAACGCCGTGGCATCCGATGCCGTCTGGAGCGAATCGGCGAGGACGCGTTCGGCTCGCAAACGACCGGCTTGGCGAATGAGCGAACCCAAATCGCCTCCTTGCCCAAACGAGGCATTCTGCGCTTCGAGACTCATCACATACAACTGCGGCATGACCAAAACGGCAGAATTCTCAACCGTGACAATGCGCTCACCATCGGGAATCTCGGCGCCGAGGGCGTTTAAGAGCGTCGTGCGGCCTGATGTTTGGGCACCGACGATGAGAATATTGCGACGCGCCTTGACGCAAAGATTGAGGAATTCCTCCATTTCATGCGACAGCATGCCATGTTGGCTAAGGACGTGTAGCGCACGATATTCGTGGTTCGGCTTGCGAACGACGATCGACGTCGATGCCACCGAAACGGGGGGAATGACGACTTCGATTTGCGTGCCATCGCCAAAACGAACTTCCGACACGGCTGGAGCATTTTGCGGCGTCAAACCGTTGAATTGCAACAAACGCTGCGCCACGAGATAGAGCGTATCGGCACTCGTAAATTGCAAACTCGAAATTTCGCGATGCCCTTTGCGCTCGACGACGATCGTCTCGAAATTGTAGACGTTAAACGCACTCACTTCGGTATCGTCGATGAGCGAATCGACTGCGCCCAAGCCACATGCCTCTTTGAGCAAGAAATCGACGAGTGACTCGGGATTGACACTGCCCAACTGACTTCTACAGCTATTGATGCATTCCATGAGCTGATTATAGCACGAATCCTGCGTTTCTGGCTCGGGCGGATAGGGCATCGACGCAATCGTCTGAAAATCGTTCATCGACAAATACTTATCCATGACGACGCGAGCTGCTTTGATCCATGCGTCGCTCTCAGGAGTGCGAGCATCGTCGACGACGATTTCTTCGGGCAATGCAGCAGTTCCAACGTTTCGCGCACTTTGCACGCCACGCGTACCTGCTACTGATTTACTCGCGCCGCGAAGCGATTTATCCATGATACCTTCGCTAGCCGGCGCACCAATATTGGAAGGCTGTTTGACGCTCGACAAATTCGACATCGAACGCGATCCCGACACGCCCAATTGGCTTGCGCCAAGCGGCGAAGAGACCAAGCTGGCGCTCGGCCCACCGATCTGCGACATGCTCGCGCCGAGATTCGGCACATGATCGGCACCGCCCATTGGAGTGCTCGATACACCGAGATTTGGCCCTTTCGGAGCCGAAATTGCCGGCGACGCACCAAGACTAGGCGCTACTCCGGGCCCCATCGGCGCCGATGATTGTTCCATACTATTGCTAGGTCCGGCGAGGCTAGGCGAAACGCCGGGCCCCATAGGGGCACCAAGACTCGGTGCGGCTCCGGGGCCCATCGGGCCTCCTAAACTCGGTGCCGCTCCAGGCCCCATCGGGCCAGCCCCAGGTCCCATCGGACTGCCAAGGCTCGGAGCCGCTCCAGGCCCCATCGGACCAGCCCCCGGCCCCATCGGACCACCTAAACTCGGTGCCGCTCCAGGCCCCATTGGGCCACCTAAACTCGGTGCGGCTCCGGGGCCCATGCCCATCGGCGACGCCATGTCCATCGGCGACGACAGCCCAGGCCCCATTGGGCCAGGCATGCCCGCCGTCGACGCCATTCCCGGCATGCTCGGACGCACACCACCTGCACGCGGACCTCCTATCGTTGGCCCTGCCATGTGTTGCGGATCGACGCCTCCAATCGACGGAAGCGATGCCGCACTCGGACCACTCGGAAAAGGTTGCATCGACGGTGCACCTACCGACGAACCGACTGCCGCTCCTCCACCTGTTTCGCGCACCTCTATCGTAAAATCACCGATAAAAATCTTGTCCCCTTCTTCTATCACTCGAGGACCCGTGATCTTCTCGCCGTTGACAAACGTTCCATTCGTGCTCTTAAGGTCGATCACGATGATCTTCCCATCTTTGACGACAATTCGAGAATGCCGCTTCGAGATATTCGATCTGCCTAGGACAATATCATTACCCTTAATACGCCCAATGAGAACCTCGGACTTAGTACTATCAAATGTCTGTACGGATGACGGACCGTCTTTCTCGGTAATGGTCACACTAAGCATATGAACTCCTCTCCATTCACTGTGAATAAGAAAAACAAACTGCGCTCTGTGAACGCTAAAATGCCGTTGCTCTTCTATTCCCCTTTGCAAAAACTGTCAAGAATACGTTGTTCTATCCATCGAGTTTTGCTACGCATTCCGGTTGCCTTTTCTCTCTTCCAACGACTTCTCCCATGCATCATTATCGGTTGAATTCTTAGCCACCTACATGTCATACTAAACGCCGACGCTAGGCCTCCTACAAGCCCCATGCCCGTCTAACTTCTCCATCCATCGAGTCATCATGAATAAAAAATTCAGCCAATCCATTAATTACTTGTCGATTCTTCTATCAATTCTGCTCATTGGCGCATTTTCTTCGTCGTGCGCGCGTTCCATACCGATGCCACAAGTCGAGCTAGCCGATGCCCAACGCCAAATCGTCGACGCCGTGCGACCTGTCCCCGAAACGATGAGAGCCATAGCTCGCGTCGATTACGTCGACGAAAAAAACAAAAAGCGAGCTGTTGGGCAAGAACTCATCCTCTCCGCCGATGACAATGCGCAGCTACGCATGACCGTATCGGCCTTCGATAAAGCAATTGCCGTCCTCGTCACCGATGGCACGACGTTCGGATTATTCGACGTCGGACAAAATGCCTACGTCACAGGGCGAGCAACCCCCGATTCCATTTCATCCATTCTCCCCGTCAGGCTCTCTGCTCTCGACCTGCACCGCGTCCTTTTTGGGTCATATCCAACCGACGAACTCGCGCCCAATGCCCATGAAACGGCCGAATTCTACTGGGATTCTAAGCTCGGAGGCTACTGCTATGCGCTCCCGCTTAAAAACGGTGCCACGCAAAAAGCATATTATTCATGGCCCGATAAAGACATCTTCCGAATCGACGTCTCCAATTCAAAAGGCGACATCGTCTATCGTTACGAAGCCTCTAATTTTACGTCGCAAAAGTCTGGCGACGTCGTCTATCGATTCCCCGACAAAATTCGATTTAGCCTACCCTTCGAAAAAGCCGATGTCCAGCTACGCATCGACAAACGCGACCTCGATGTCGAATTCGCTCCCGCTGTCTTTCGTCTCCTACCGCCACAAGGCGCAAAAGTCTTAGTCGTCGAGTAGATCGCCCGCCAAAGCAGGATCCCGAGCAAAAAGAAACCCGCCAATCCGGCGGGTCTCATGTCACTATCGATTTGAAAAATGATCCTGGCGGGAGTCGAACCTGCGACCTTTTGATTAGGAATCAACTGCTCTATCCATCTGAGCTACAGGACCGTGGCTTTTTTCTCCAAAAAGCTAAATCATTATGCTATAGAAGATTCAAATTGTCAACCGATTCGTCACCACCTCCTCCGAAAAGGATCGTTCAAAGATTTGTTTGGTGAACGGCGAAAACTGGTTTATTTAAGGATGTACATACGGGCTCGCCTGCAAATCGCGATGCCCGATTTAATTTCTTTTTTCATCTGTAAAATCAATCGTTTGGGGTATTCTTTTGTCGAACTACATTGTCATTGAAGGTTTGATTGGTGTCGGAAAAACGAGTCTCTGCCATCTCTTGCGAAAACGCCTCAACGCGCGCCTCGTCCTCGAGCCGTGCGAGGCAAACCCCTTTTTGGCGAGTTTCTATGCCGATCCAAAGCATTACGCATTCCCTGCGCAAATGTTCTATCTAGCTGGGCGATATCAACAACAAGTCGAACTCCTCCAGCGATCGCTCTTCGAAAGCCTAACCGTCGCCGATTACCTCTTCGAAAAAGATCGCCTCTTCGCCGAGCAAACGCTCAACGACGAAGAAATGGGGCTCTATAACCGCTTCACAGAGCTACTCAGCCACCACGTCTGTTGCCCCGATTTCGTCATCTATCTCGATGCCCCTACCGATGTCATCCTCTCGCGAATACACCGGCGATCCATCGATGCCGAACAAGTCATCGAATCCGACTACCTCGACGCTCTGCGTGCTCGATACCAAGCCCTATGGGATCGCTGGAAACAATGCCCCGTCTATATGCTCGACACGACAAATCTCAACTACGTCGACAATCCCAAAGACGCCGACTACATGTGCAAGCTCGTCGAGGGCTACATCGACGGACATCCCATCGAAGGTGCCCCCAAGCCATACAGCATCGAATCCCAAGGACGACTCCTATTCTCATAAACAACATGCGCCCTCTCGCGCCCAACAGCGACTTCATTCGTCGAAAGGACTGTAAAAATGCAAAGAGAAGAAGCCATCAAAAGACTCGACAATTGGCTCAAAGTACCCGTCGACTACGAGTCGATCCTCCCCGCTCTCGCCGACTTAAAGTACACCAATCAATTCGAAGACTACATCCAACGCGTCGCCGAAATCGAATACCGTTCTGCCTCAAGCATCGCCGATGACGTCGATCACTACATTACAAAAGTTCGATACGAACTCGAAAAAAAACAGCAAGCATTCGACCAACAACTCGACGATATGGCGGGCGGCGACCGAGTCAAACCCCAAAACTCTTCCTACGACGACGACATCATCGACGACACATCGCATCGAAAACGCCCATCGGCAAAAGATTCTGCTCGAGAAAAGGCTTTCAAAAACTACATCAATCAGTCTAGCGCCACGCGGAGCCGCAAACGTCGCAACGATGACGACGAATACGATGACGACATCGACGATGAAGAATACACCGATGCCATTCGCATCCGAAAAGGATACGCCTATTGCCCTTGTTGTGGCAAAAAGTTGCAAGCCAATTTCAAAACCGAAATCACTTCTAACGGCGTTTTTTGGATAATCATCTGCGTTCTCTTTTGCATATTGCTCGTTTTTATCCCCATCCTCTCATGCACCTATAAAATGGTCACGTTCCGATGCAAACATTGCCACCGCAAAAGCCTGCCACTCGACACGAGAGAACTCCCCGTTCTAAAGTAATTCCATTCTCCCCATAACTATTGGCTTTCGCACGAAACCCATCGCTAGCGACTTCCTCGCAAGCCAATAGACTTGCGCCCTGTTCGCCCTGGGCAAAATACAAAAATGCGCACACTTTCGTGTGCGCTTTTTTTTGCACGAAATCACTCCATATCGAGAAACGCCCCATTGCTACCGGCTTTCGCGCACCCCCCATCGCTTGATCTATCCCTTGTTTGGTTTACAGTTCAAACACAGGAGAACAGAAGTGAT
>ERZ1026772.1103-NODE-1103-length-15848-cov-6.003862_pt1 | contig 15848 bp, 10 predicted proteins | sample MGYA00380124_ERZ1026772 | MGnify/ENA primary metagenome ERZ1026772 (study PRJEB33269, sample SAMEA4719760) | human gut metagenome | biome: human-associated habitat; feature: organic feature; material: feces | place: Cameroon | collected 2013-10 ...
CGGTTCCTATTATGCAGCTTGCACGGACCTATGCGTATGAGCCGGATGCCTTTACGGAAGAGGACCGGGAAGTGCTGTTCCGGTATCTGCCGGAGGATGCCCTGCAGCGGTATACGCCGAAGGTATCCGACGGGGTGAAAATCTCTTTTTCCAATGCAGCCTATGAAGAAAATTCCGGAGATTTCTGGAAGCTGTGGGGCAGGACGCTGATTCATCATCCGTTTTCTTATGTGAATGCATGGCTGATGACCTCGTATGGATTCTGGTATCCGGATACAGTGATCGATGTATATCGTGGAAACACGGTGTTTACTTATACCTATGAGGACAGCTCTTATTTTGGTTATGAGGTGGAGGAACCGGGAGCCAGAACAAGCTTTCTGCCGGCACTTGACGAGCTTTATAGGAGGATGTCCCTTACGGTATTCCAGCAGAAGGTTCCGTTTGTTTCCATGCTGTTTTCACCGGGCTTTCTGTTCTGGTGTATGCTGTTCGGACTGGGATTCCTAATGAATCAGAAGGAGCAGGGAAGATATATGGAAGTGGTTCTGCCATTTCTGCTTCCGATATTGGTTTTTCTGACATTTTTGCTGGGGCCGACGTATCTGGTGCGGTATGTCGTGTTCTGGTGGGTACTGGTGCCGTTGCTTGCAGTACGAATCTATGTTATACTTAATAGTCAAAGATGAAGCGCGGGCTGTTTTATCTGCTTGTCATAATTAAGGAAGAAATATGAAAAAGGTTATTTATAAAAGTACGGCGATACAATTTATTATCCTGCTTGTGGCAGTGATCATTCTTTCGACACTCTGGCCGCTGCGCCTGTGGAAGAAGGATGTGACACTTTCGGTTACTCCGGCAACCGGAACCTGTACAGAAGCAGTGAATGAAGAGCATTCGGTGATGCAGACCTTTTTATCCCAGGGAGATCACCTTGCTTCTTTGCGCCTTTATCCGACAAGTGTGGAGTCAGATGGCTGCTTTTATGTGACAATTCTGAATGAAAAGCAACAGGTGGCGGCGAAGGAACAGGTCATTGTTTCTAAGGAAGCTGCTGCTTCCTATGTGGATGTCCCCATGGATTTGATTATGGAGGAAGGAAAGACCTATTTCCTGAATGTGCAGGGAACAAGACCGGATGGAATGGATCTTAAGACAGAGATTCAGGATGTTCCGGCAGCCAATGTTACCTTTGCCTATGAATTTATCACACCGGATACGATGCCAGGGGCCGGAATTCTTTATTATGATGGAGAACAGATTTATGGAGCCGGACTGGCAGCAGAGTATCATTACAGCGTCTCCATTGGCTATAAGCGTACACTGGCATTTGCAGGAGGAATCGTTCTTGCTGCGCTGTTATTTTTAGCTGTCGTCCGCAGAATTTATAAGGATCACGAAAAGGATTCGCTTATTACTGTGGAACGTGCATTCCGTTTTACCGCCAATCCGCTTGCTGTGTTATTTTTGCTTACCGGCTTTGTGATGGTGTTTACCGGGAAGCTGAGCGATTATGCCTTAGATAATATCTTTTATACGATAAGCCTTATTTTTCTTGCAGTGATTTTGTCCTATGCAATTAACCATAACAGGGATGGTCAGGAAACACTGTTTACCGGAGATTTTATCAGAGAGCATCTGGCAGATGGATTACAGATCCTGTTTATTGCAGGCGCAATTGCTGCATGCTGCGATTATATGAACGGACTCTATGAAATTCATCATCAGGTGGCACAGCGCAGGGAAATGCTGTTCTTTGCACTGGTGATTCTTACCATGTTTTCCTTAAAGGAAATTCTGAACCGGTATGCCCTGCTTTATGCGATTGCTACAGGCATTGCCGGAGCAATTTATTATCATAACGGACTTAATGCCCTGGCAGTACGGGAATTTAAAGTAGAGGCAGAGTTCGGAATGAATGTGGAGGTACTGCGGAACACTGTACTGATTGCCGTTTTATTCGGCTTTATTCTTCTGCGTACCCTGCTCTGCTTATGCAAAAGGAAGCTGGCAAAGCCCAATTACTGGTATGGGGCGCTTACACTGTTGTTCTTTGCAGGTATTGTGATTTTCCGGAATACCAGATGGTGGACAGTTGTACTGGCAGTCAGCTTCACCTTATTGTACTTAAGCTATGGAATGTGGGAGCACCGCCGCCATTTCCTTACCAATGTTTTATGGGGAATTGTGCTTCATTTTCTGATTTCCATGGGATATGCGCTCCTGCACCGCCCTTATCTTACGTACCGGTATGCCCGTTATCCATTCGTTTTCCATACGGTAACGACAACCGCAACTTATCTTACGACGGTAGAATGTGCAGTGATCGTATTACTGCTGATGAAGCTGTATCGTACGACGAAGCTACGGGAAATCTATAAAGAGCTGATTCTGTTCGGGATTGTGTCTTCTTATATGTTATTTACCATGGCACGTACCGGCTTGTTTGCTGTAGCCCTTACGGGGCTTGCCGCATGGCTTATCATTGCAAGAGGAAAAGGAAAGCTGCGTGTTCAAAGTCTCCTTACCAATCTGGGACTTATGGCAGCTGCAGTACTTGTGATGTTTCCGGTGACATTTACCTTGCAGAGAAATATCCCCGGAATTGTCGGAGAACCGGTACCGTTTGAAATTGAGGAATGGCCGGATCAGGTGATGCGGGGACATAATCTGACTTCCATACGCTATATGCGGATCGGAAGATTCGTGGATGTATTTGCAAACAAGGTCTTTGGCATACCCGAAGGTACCTTTGATTTTTATGGAGAAATTGCCGAATACAAAGCAACCCATGATGAAAACGGTAATGAAATCCCCAAGCTTGTAGCGTCGATTGACTTTATTCCGTCTTATGTGGAGCCGGTATATGCGGAAAGCACGGGAGATCTTCCGGAAGATATGCAGGATGAGGAAGACTATTCCAATGGACGAACAGTGATCTTTAAGTCTTATTTTGATCAATTGAATATGACGGGCCATGATGAAATGGGAGCTGCGCTTCCGGATGGAGAGGTTGCGGTACATGCGCACAACATCTATCTGCAGGTGGCATACGATCACGGAATCGGTGTGGGAATCCTGTTTGTAATTTTTGGAGCAGCATCCTTTGTCTGTGCGCTTGTATTTTACGTGAGAAAGAAAGAAACCGTTGCCTGTGCAGCACTTCCGATGATTGTGATCTTATCCTTTGCAATTGCCGGTATGGTGGAATGGATTTTCCATTTAAGCAGTCCGGGCGGACTGGTACTGATGCTGGTACTGGCTCCGTTACTTTATAAAGAAAGTTATTAACTGTGAAGATACGGAACAGTTACAAAAAGTTTTGAAAGCGACAACAAGAATGAAAAAGCCTTTTAATGTAAAAAAATTTTATCGAAGAACATTTCTTGTCATTTATGACATTATAAGTGTGATTCTGGCAAGTTATCTGGCATTGATGATCCGTTACGGATTTTCCCTTGCAGAAATTCCGGAGCATTTTATGAAGCCGATTACGGATTTTCTGCCATTTAGTATTGTGATTACACTGATTGTTCTTTATATTTTCCGAATGTATAACAGCCTGTGGGCCTATGCGGGGGAGACCGAATTACAGAACCTGATCTGCGCGTGCATTATATCCTCGGCACTGCAGGCGGTTGGATTACAGTTCTTCCGTTCCACCGGAAGACAGGCCGTACCGAGCAGCTACTATTTCCTTTATATGTTCCTGCTGATCAGCTTTATTTTTGCAAGCCGGTTTTCCTACCGGTTCCTGCGCAGTCTGAAGCACAAGAACCAGAACAGGAAAAATGCGATTTCAGTCATGATCATAGGTGCCGGGGAAGCTGCAAATGTCATTATCAAGGAAATTGTGAACAGTAATTTTTCTACCATGGTTATCCGCTGCATCATTGATGATGATAAGGGAAAATGGGGAAAATTCATTCAGGGAATCAAGGTTGCAGGCGGTCGTGATAAGATCATAGAATGTGCGGAACAATATGATATTGATGAGATTATTATTGCAATGCCATCGATTTCCAGATCCCAGATGAGCAGTATTCTGGATATCTGTAAAGAAACGAATTGTAAGCTGCGTTCCCTCCCCGGAATGTATCAGCTGGTAAACGGGGAAGTCAGCGTCAGCAAGCTCCGTGATGTGGAAGTGGAAGATCTTTTGGGAAGAGATCCGATTGAGGTTGATCTGGAATCAATTCTTTCCTATGTGCAGGGCAAGCGCGTTCTGGTAACAGGAGCCGGCGGCTCCATCGGAAGTGAGCTGTGCCGTCAGATCGCTTCCCATAAACCGTCACTGCTCATCATGCTGGATATTTATGAGAACAGCATTTATGACGTGCAGCAGGAGCTGAAAACCCATTTTCCGGATCTGAATCTGGAAGTGTTGATTGCATCGGTTCGTAATACGAACCGGATGAACTGGATTTTTGACCATTATAAGCCGGAAATTGTCTATCATGCGGCAGCACACAAGCATGTTCCGTTGATGGAGACAAGCCCGAATGAAGCTGTAAAGAATAATGTTTTCGGAACCTGGAAGACCGCCTATGCGGCAGCCATGAACGGAACAAAGCGTTTTGTTATGATTTCTACAGATAAAGCGGTAAACCCGACCAATATCATGGGAGCCAGCAAGCGGATCTGTGAAATGATTATCCAGACCTTTAATAAGCACTTTGATACGGAATTTGTAGCGGTACGGTTTGGAAATGTACTCGGAAGTAACGGAAGTGTCATTCCATTATTTAAAAAGCAGATCATGGAAGGGGGGCCGGTTACGGTAACCCATCCGGATATTATCCGGTATTTCATGACCATTCCGGAAGCGGTATCCCTGGTGTTACAGGCCGGAGCCTATGCGAAGGGCGGAGAAATCTTTGTCCTTGATATGGGAAAGCCGGTGAAGATCCTGGATCTTGCCAGAAACCTGATTAAACTGTCCGGCTATCGCGTCGGAGAGGATATCAAGATTGAATTTACCGGCTTGCGTCCCGGTGAGAAGCTCTATGAAGAGCTTCTGATGGAGGAAGAGGGCCTTAAGGAAACCGATAATAAGATGATTTATATTGGAAAGCCCATCGAACTGGATGAAACGGAGTTTTTCGTACAGTTGAAGAAGCTCAAAGAAGAGTCTAGGGATGAGAATAATGATATCCGGGCACTGGTTAAAGAAATCGTACCTACGTATCATTATGCCGACAGCAGTTCAGCCATGCAGAAATGATGGAGCATGCTGACCGAGGAAGCTGGCTTACAAAGGGAAGCAGGTACCATCATTTCTATAGGGCGGACGCCCGACATGAAATAAGCTGCTTTGGAAGAAGTACAATTCAGACAGAGAACCAGAAAGCAGCTTATGAATGGGCAGGGCTGAACTGCAACAGAAGATCATGCAGAAATGATGGAGCATGCTGACCTATAACAGAAGACCATGCAGAAATGATTGTGCATGCTGACCTGTCATATAGAAAGAAAACAGAAAGAAGGATGCAGTATGGAAAAGAAGCGGATTTACCTTTCTTCCCCGACCATGCATGGCGAGGAACAGGCATTTATTAACGAAGCATTTGCAACGAACTGGGTGGCTCCGTTGGGACCGAATGTCAATGCGCTGGAACAGGAAATGACAGCCTATATGGGTGGTGGACATGCCTGCGCACTGAGTGCCGGAACAGCAGCCATTCATCTGGCGCTGCGTATTTTGGGTATCAGACAGGGTGATGTTGTATTCGCACCGAGCCTTACCTTTGATGCAACCTGCAATCCGATTGTATATGAAAAGGGAACACCGGTATTTATTGATTCCGAAAAGGACACCTGGAACATGGATCCGGAGGCACTCCGCAAGGCATTTGAAAAGCATCCGGATGCCAAAGCCGTAATTGTGGTTCATCTGTACGGAACCCCGGCAAAGCTTAATGAAATCATGGCAATCTGTGAGGAACACCATGTGCCGCTTATTGAGGATGCAGCAGAATCCTTAAGCAGTACCTACCGTGGAAAGCAGACCGGAACCTTTGGAAGGATTGGTATTATCTCCTTTAACGGAAATAAGATTATTACCACCTCCGGCGGCGGCATGCTTCTATCCGCAGACGAAGAAATTACGAAGAAAGCACTCTTCCTTGCTACACAGGCAAGAGATCAGGCCAGATATTACCAGCATTCCGAGCTTGGCTATAACTACCGTATGAGCAATGTGGTTGCCGGAATCGGCAGGGGACAGCTCCTTCACCTGGAAGAGCATAAAGCATTGAAGAAAGCCATTTATCAGCAGTATAAGGAAGCCCTTGCAGATATTGATGAAATTACCATGAATCCTTTAAATCCGGATGGAGATGCCAACAACTGGCTTTCCTGCATCACGCTTAAGGAAGGAAGCAGGGTAACGCCGAATGACATCATGGATGCACTCGATGCTGAAAACATTGAATCCCGACCGATCTGGAAGCCGATGCATTTACAGCCCATTTACGCCGGTGCAGAATTCTTTATGGCAGATGGGAAGCAGCTCAATACCGCGAAGGTAAAGGGCGATAACGGCGAAGACTGGGACAGAAGCGTAAGCGGTGATATCTTCCGCAGAGGCTTATGCCTGCCAAGTGACATCAAGAATACCGAAGAAGACATGCAGAGAATTATTGAAATTGTTAGAGGTTGCTTTAAATGATCTTCTTAACACCGCAGGTCCGCCCTGGAACAAGTATGCTGTGCCGGAATCAGAATCAGAATTAGAATCGGAATCGGAACCAGAACCAGAACACGAAAGGAGGCCTCCTCTATGTACAAAAACTGCATCAAACGTCTGCTGGACATCCTTTTATCCTTAACCGGAATCATCCTGCTTAGCTGGCTCTACCTGATCCTTTTTATTCTGGTAAGAGTCAAGTTGGGAAGTCCGGTACTTTTCAGGCAGCAGCGCCCGGGTAAGAATGAAAAAATCTTTACGCTATACAAATTCCGTACCATGACGGATGCAAGGGATGAAAATGGAAACCTGCTTCCGGACTCCATACGGCTTACCGGATTTGGAAAACTCCTGCGGGCAACAAGTCTGGATGAACTGCCGGAATTGTTTAATATCCTGAAGGGGGATATGAGTCTCATCGGACCACGCCCACTGCTTGTAAGCTACCTTCCCTATTATTCGGAACGTGAAAAGCTTCGTCATACTGTCAGACCGGGACTTACCGGACTGGCGCAGGTAAGCGGCAGAAACTTTATTGACTGGGATCACCGGCTGCAGAAGGATGTTGAGTATGTGGAGCACTTATCATTTGGAATGGATCTTAAGGTGCTGTGGCTGACCGTGAAAACGGTGCTTGGACATACAGACGAAGTTGCAGAAGATACCAATGCAGCAGAAGGAAATTTCGCACAGATTCGTAAGGAACGTCTGGAAAGAACAGGGAGTCTTGAACTGAAAGAAAATGGGTGATTGCGGGGAGAATAAAGGAATGAATCTATTGATTTTAAGTGCCGGAACCAGAGATAAGGTCGTACAGTATTTTAAACAGAATATGCAGCCGGGGGACCGCGTGATTGCAACAGATTGTTCCAATGTGGCACCTGCAGTTTATGAAGCGGATATATTTTATCTTGTACCGCGTATGACAGCTCCGGGATATATTGAAAAGATTTTGGAAATCTGTGAGAAAGAACATGTGAATGGCGTGTTTTCCCTGATTGATCCGGAATTATCCCTGCTTGCGAAGGAACGTGACCGTTTCCTTGCAATCGGAACGACACCGATAGTTTCTTCTTATGAGCTGTGTGAGATGTGTCTGGATAAATTCCGGATGTATCAGAAGCTTTGTGAAATGCAGATTCCGACAGGGAAATGTTTTGTGGATCAGGAACTTTTCAAAGAGGCCGCAGCAAAGGGAGAGATCACGTTTCCTGTATTTGTGAAGCCGGCAAGAGGAAGTGCCAGCATCAACATCAATAAAGTAAATTCCATGAAGGAAATAGATCTGCTGTTTGAACTTTATGATGGCTTAATGATTCAGGAATTTATGGACGGACAGGAGTACGGTGCAGATGTGTATATTGATCTGTTAAGCGGAAAGTGTACCTCCATCTTTGTCAAAAAGAAAATCAAAATGCGTGCCGGTGAAACGGATAAGTCTGTATCGGTTAAGGATGAGGCATTGTTTGCCATGATCCGTGATTTTGTGGAAACCTGTGGTTTCCGGGGAATGATTGACATTGATATTTTCAAAATTGACGGGATCTATTATCTGTCGGAGGTAAATCCCCGCTTTGGTGGTGGGTATCCACATGCCTACGAAGCCGGTGTGAATATGCCGGAGCAGGTGATCCGAAACCTTTATGGGGAAGAAAATCCGGTTACCATAGGGGACTATGAAGAGGGAATCTGTATGATGAAATATAATGAGGTTATGATCCGCAGGATTCCGGAAGCAGATATTGTGTAACGGTGATAAGCTCTGCAGATCAAATTTGGATGGTATGCAGAACCTTGCGTTTATAAATCGTACTCAGAGGAGAACTCTATGAAAAAGATACTGATACTTGCGAATTCTTCCGGAGGACTTTATGATTTCCGGAATGATTTTGTACTTGGACTTCTGAAGGATTATGAGGTATATGTCAGCCTTCCGGATGAGGTGAAGACGAAAGAGCTTGCAGAAGAGGGTTGTAAAATTATTAAAACTCCGATTAACCGGAGAGGAGTAAACCCTGTCGAAGATTTTAAGCTGTTTTTAACCTATCGGAGGCTTATGAAAGAAATTAAGCCGGATCTGGTGGCTACTTATACCATTAAGCCGAATATTTATGGAGGCATGGCAGCCCGGAGCCGGAAGATTCCCTATATTGAAACTATTACCGGATTGGGAGGCGCATTTGACCGCAAGGGATTATTTCTGAAACTTATCGTTACCCTTTACCGGATCGGAATGAAGAAGGCAGAATGCATTTTCTTTCAGAATCGTGAAAACCGGCAGATTTTCCGGGATTTTGGAATTAAAGGAAAAAGTGAATGTCTGGTGAATGGCTCGGGAGTAGATCTTATACGGCACACCTTTGAACCTTACCCGACAGATGAAAAATGCCAGTTCCTGTTCGTGGGACGCGTAATGAAAGAACGCGGAATTACAGAGTTTCTGGAAGCGGCAAAAAAGCTCCATAATGAAAACACGGAATTTGCAATTCTTGGCTATTGCGATGAAGATTATCAGCAGCAGTTAGATGAGCTGGAAAAGCAGGGTGTGATTACCCAGCTTGGTTTCCATACAGAGGTACATCCTTATTTAAAGGCGGCAGGCGCAATTGTGATTGCATCCTTCCATGAAGGCATGTCGAATGCATTGATTGAAGCAGCCGCAACGGGAAGACCGGTGATTGCATCCAGAATCAGTGGATGCAGGGAAGCTTTTGAAGAAGGAATTACCGGATTTGGCTTTACACCGGGTAAATCAGAGGAACTGATTGCGGCTATGGAACAATTTCTTTCCCTTCCGCTTAAGGAAAGGGCGAAGATGGGACAGGAGGCCAGAGCGAAGATGGAACGGGAGTTTGACCGGAGAGAGGTTACGGCGTCTTATTTACAGGTTGTTAAAAAAGTGTTAGACTAAATAAATACAAAAAACAATAATGTAAATAAAAATATTATTGACAAAGAAAATAAATATGACAAAGAAAAAGAGAGGAATACACCAATGGATTTATATGAGAAGATCGTTCGTGGTGAGGAGAAGCTGTCTTTGGTAGGTCTTGGTTATGTCGGTATGCCGATTGCAGTCGCTTTTGCAAAGAAGATTCAGGTTGTCGGATTTGACTTAAACGAACACAAAATTGAACTTTATAAGAATGGCATTGATCCAACGAACGAGGTTGGTAATGAAGTTATTAAGAACACAACAGTGGAGTTTACAGCAGATCCTTCAAGGCTGCGTGAGGCGAAGTTTCATATCGTGGCGGTTCCGACTCCGGTGAACGATGATCATACACCGGATTTGACACCGGTAGAGGGTGCAAGCCGGATTTTAGGACAGAATCTGACGAAAGGCTCCGTTGTAGTCTTTGAGTCAACCGTATACCCCGGAGTTACGGAAGATATCTGCGTACCGATTCTGGAGAAAGAATCAGGACTGAAATGTGGTGTGGATTTCAAGATCGGATATTCCCCGGAACGAATCAATCCGGGAGATAAGGTACATCGTCTCGAAACAATTATCAAGATTGTATCCGGTATGGATGAAGAAACACTGGATACGGTAGCGAAGATCTATGAACTGGTTGTGGAAGCAGGGGTATACCGTGCAGAATCCATCAAGGTTGCGGAGGCTGCCAAGGTAATTGAGAACAGCCAGAGAGATATTAATATTGCTTTTATGAATGAATTGTCCATGATCTTTAATAAAATGGGCATTGATACCAAGTCTGTACTGGAGGCGGCAGGAACCAAGTGGAATTTCCTGAAATTTGCGCCTGGACTTGTCGGAGGACACTGTATCGGCGTAGATCCGTATTATCTGACCTATAAGGCAGAATCCCTTGGATATCATTCCCAAATCATTTTATCCGGACGCCGGATCAATGATGATATGGGTAAATATGTGGCAGAATCCCTTGTTAAGAATCTGATCAAGGCAGAGATCCCGGTAAGGGGGGCTAAAGTAGCCATTCTGGGATTTACTTTCAAGGAGAATTGTCCGGATACCAGAAACACCAAGGTCATTGATATTTATAAAGAGCTTGGGGAATATGGAATCACTCCGATCGTGGTAGATCCTGCAGCAGATGCAGACGAAGCAAAGCGGCTTTATGGAATTACCTTTGAAACGATGGATGCAGTGAAGAATATGGATGCGGTTGTCATTGCAGTAGCACATAAGCAGTTTCTTTCTTATACCAGAGAACAGATTAGTGAGTTTTTCAATCCGTCCTATGACAAGAAGGTGTTAATGGATATCAAGGGAATCCTTGACCGGAAAGAATATCTTTCCGATGATTATATTTATTGGAGATTATAAAATGAGTAAACGGGCAGAGCAGACAGACAGTAATAAGAAATGGTGGATTCCTTTTCTGTTACCGGCGGCTCTGCTCTTATTTTTTGAAGGAATGTTTTGGGTTTATGGACCGGGAGTATATAACGATTCGGAACAGTATCTGCAGATGCATATTCACCGGGAACCGTTGTACCCCCTGTTTTTGTGGGTATTACGTCTGTGTACTCCGGAGCACGATCTGATACTTATGGGACTCCTGCAGAATCTTTTTATGGCAGCTTCTGTCTGGCTTCTGACAAGGTCTGTTGCGCGGAAGTTTGCACTCCCCTTTTGGGGACAGGTTCTTCTTGTTCTGATGCAGGTATTTCCGCATCTGCTCATTAAATATTTTTCAGCAATGAGTATTTTTATCACCAATTCGGTGATGAGTGAAGCACTGGCTTTTCCATTATTTACCTTATGGACGATGAATATACTGGAGCTTTTATGGGAAGGAAAGAGGAGGAATGCAGTGGGAACACTGGTGTTATCCATTCTGCTTAGTCTGACACGCGGTCAGATGATGGTTACAATTCTGATTTTCTTTCTTGTGGAATTATACCGGATTATCTTCGTCCACAAAAAGAAAGGATTACTGGTTTCTGTTTTGGGGCTGGTTATATTTACGGTGGCGGCTTTCGGAGTACGTACATTAACAGTACGCTGCTATAATCTTGCTGTTCATGGGAGATTTATCAACAATACCTATGGAAATGTGAATCTGGTAACGGATATGATCTATGCATCCGACCGTGAGGATGGAGAAAACATAAAGGATGAACAGACGAGGGCATTCTTCTATGAAATTTTTGATAAGGCATGGGAGATTGAAGGAAATTATCAGTTTGCAGGAAAATCACTGAACGGCCGTGCAGAGCATATTGAGCAAAAACACGATGATGTTAAGTTTTATTGTATAGAGGACACTTTTTATCAATACTATGATCAGAATGTGACAACCGATTATATTACACAGAATCTTCTGGCAGATGAGCAGTCACTGGCTATTATGAAAGGTATTTTCCCCAAATGCTTCAAAAACTGGCTGCTGACATACTGCGGAATTGTATATTATGGACTGATCCGGAGCATTGCGGTGGTCCATCCACTGATTAATGTTGTGGCAGTGCTGATTTATGCATCTGCAGTAGGATTTACCATATGGTTGTGGAAGAGAACCCCCAGGAGTCCTGCGATTCCCATGATGTGTCTTTCTCTTCTGTTTATTGTGGGAAATACTGCAGCGGTGGCACTGACCATTATGTGTCTGTCACGCTATATGATTTATGGATTTTCCCTATTCTACCTGTCTTATCTCATGGTAGCGGCAGAGTTGCTTAGAACGTACCAATGTGATAAAATGAATAACAGTTCAGCCATGCAGAAATAATTGTGTGATCAGACTCTGGGAGCTTGCTCACAAGGGGCTGATTATACAATTATTTCTATAGGGCGGACGTCCGACATTCATAAGCTGCCGACAATTCATGAAGACGAAAGAAAAGTAATTAAAATCGGCAGCTTATGAATGTGGCATGGATGGACAAACATACATACAGAGAGGATAAAGCTATGGGATATCAGAAGCTTGTATTTGATAAAGAAAGTGTATTTTTAGTAACAGGTGGTGCCGGATTCATCGGATCCAACCTCTGTGAAGCAATTTTGAATATAGGTTATACCGTACGATGTCTGGATAATCTTTCCACCGGCAAATATGAAAATATAGAACCGTTTACACAGAATCCCCGATTTACGTTCATAAAAGGAGACATCCGGAATCTGGATACCTGTATGGAAGCAACGAAGGGCGTGGATTATGTATTGAATCAGGCTGCCTGGGGAAGTGTACCGCGAAGCATTGAAATGCCGCTTTTATACGAAGAGATCAACATCCGCGGAACCTTAAATATGATGGAAGCATCCAGACAGAATGGCGTTAAGAAATTTGTCTATGCATCCAGTTCTTCCGTATATGGAGATCATCCGGTGCTTCCGAAGAAGGAAGGACAGGAAGGAAAGCTGCTATCTCCGTATGCACTTACAAAGCGTGTGGATGAGGAGTACGGCAGACTGTATAAAGTGCTGTATGGCCTGGATACCTATGGGATGCGTTACTTTAATGTATTCGGGCGCAGACAGGATCCAAATGGTGTGTATGCAGCAGTAATTCCGAAGTTTATTAAACAGTTAATGGATGGAGAGACACCTACGATCAATGGAGATGGCAAGCAGTCCAGAGACTTTACCTATGTTGAGAATGTGGTGGAGGCGAACTTAAAGGCATGTCAGGCTTCTTCGGAAGCAGCCGGTGAAGCATTTAACATTGGCGCAGGTGGCAGAGAGTTCCTGATTGATGTTTATCATAATATCTGTAAAGCTTTGGACAAAGAGGTTGAGCCGAACTTCGGCCCGGACCGTAAGGGAGATATCCGGGATTCCAATGCGGATATCAGTAAGGCGAGGGAATTGCTCGGATATGATCCGGATTATGACTTTGCCAGGGGAATTGCCCTTGCCATTGACTGGTATAAGGAAAACCTGTAAGGGAGAATCGGGAATGGATAAGCCGGTTAAAATTCTGCAGATTGTCGGATCCATGCATCCGGGAGGAATCGAGAATTTTGTAATGAATCTTTACGAGCATATTGATCGGGAACGATTTCCTTTTGATTTTGTTGTGCATAAGCAGCAGGAGGGAGATTACACAGAGCGGATTGAAGAACTGGGAGGACAGATTTATCTGCTTCCACGGTTGACGCGTCATCCAATACAGAATCTTCGTGGAATTTACCGGCTGGTGAAGGAGAATCATTATGATATTGTGATCCGTCATACACCGAATGCGCTCATTGCACCACAGCTTCTGGCCGCACGTCTGGCCGGTGCGCATACGATCTGTCATGCACACAGTGAGACAGATAAGCAGAAGGTGCTTCATACCGTTGGTAAGGCACTGATGAAGATTGCAGCAGAGAGAAGAATTGCCTGCTCCGTAAATGCCGGGAAATGGATGTTTGGAAAACAGCATTATGACATGGTACACAATGCAGTCGATATTGCTGCATTTCAGTATTCAAAAGAAAAAGAAAAGAAAATACGGGATGAATTCCAGCTTGGAGAACGCCATATATATGGGCATGTTGGGAATTTTGTATGGTCCAAGAATCATTTGCTGATGCTGCAGATTTTTAAAGAAATTCAAAAACAGGATCCGGAAGCAGTACTGTTCTTTGTTGGGCAGGGAACCATGCAGAAGGAAATTGAAGAAAAAGTGCAGGAACTGTCACTTCAGGACAGCGTGATTCTTACAGGCGTCCGCAAGGATGTGCCGGTATTGATGTCTGCGTTTAATGTATTGCTGTTCCCATCGGTATATGAGGGACTTCCGCTTACTTTAATTGAAGCGCAGGCGGCAGGGCTGCCCTGTCTGATTTCAGACAGCATTACAAGCGATGTAATTGTGACAGAGGGACTGGTGAAGCCGTATTCCCTGGAAAAATCGTCGGCAGAGTGGGCAGCACAGGCAGTTCAAATGGTCAGAGAGAATAATGAGCTTACCAGAGAATGCCAGAGAGAGCGGATTGCCTGGGCGGGATACGATATAGATGCGTTGGCGAAATGGTATGAGAATTATTTTACACAGATTGCAGCAGAAAATAAACAGATAGGATAATGCTGAACTGTTATTATATCCGGGATAGAGGAACAGAAATTTCATGAGAAAAACAGAAGGCAATAAGAAAACCGAACAGAATGAAATTCTGCATGTTCTCCATGTGTTTGGCAAGTTAAACCGTGGCGGAGCCGAAAGTCGTGTTATGGATTTGTACCGGAACATGGATCGTACGAAGGTGCAGTTTGATTTTATGCAGCACACTACCAGGGTGTGCGATTTTCAACCGGAAATCGAACAGTTAGGAGGAAAGGTTTACCACGTTCCTCCTTTTCGTTTTTGGAATTATTTTTCCTATTGCAAGGCGTGGAAACAGTTTATCGGTGAACATCCGGAGATCCGGATTGTGCATGGGCATATGACAAGTACGGCATCCATTTATCTGCCGATTGCACACAAAAAGGGAGTTTTCACCATTGCCCATTCGAGAAATGCCGGTGTGGATAAGGGAATAAAAGGAAAGCTTACGAAATTCCTGCGCCGGAATCTGAAAGAAAAATGCGACCGCTGTTTTGCCTGTTCGAAGCTTGCAGGGGAAGCCGTATTTGGAAAAGAAGCAATGGAACAGGGAAATGTAACGATCATTCCCAATGCCATTGATGCAGCGAGATTTACTTTTGATCCGGAAGTGCGTAAGCAGAAAAGGGAAGAGCTTCACATTCAGCCACAAGAGTTCCTGATCGGAGAGGTTGGCCGGTTTGATCCGCAGAAAAATCAAAAGTATGCGGTGGAGATTTTAGCAGAATGCAGAAAGAAGAATTTCCCGGCAAAACTGATTCTGATCGGAGAAGGTCCGTTGATGGAAAACGTGCGGCAGCAGGTGGAGGAGCTTCGACTTCAGGAATACGTGATTTTTACCGGCTTGCAGAAGAATGTAGTGCCTTTTTATCAGGCAATGGATTTCTTCCTGCTCCCGTCCTTTTATGAGGGATTGCCGGGAGTAGCAGTAGAAGCACAGGCAAGCGGATTACGGGGAATTCTGTCCGATGCGATCACGACAGAAACAGCGATGACTTCTCTGATGGAATTCCGGAGTGTACAGGAGCCGGCCAGAGTCTGGGCAGACCGGATCATGGCCTGTGGACATTATGAAAGACAAAATATGCTGAAACAGATGCAGGAGACCGGTTTTGATGTAAAGAATCTGGCAAACC
>ERZ1026772.1106-NODE-1106-length-15842-cov-3.472604_pt1 | contig 15842 bp, 15 predicted proteins | sample MGYA00380124_ERZ1026772 | MGnify/ENA primary metagenome ERZ1026772 (study PRJEB33269, sample SAMEA4719760) | human gut metagenome | biome: human-associated habitat; feature: organic feature; material: feces | place: Cameroon | collected 2013-10 ...
GTTAAGGTTGGCACCCAACGTGGTGAGTGCATCATTGTTACCCTTGATTGCAGACATCATCAGGTCGGCATTGTGATTATCGGCCATCTGTGAACGGAGGGAAGCAATCTGATTCTGAATCTCTGCATTCTGAAGTCCACCCCTATTGCCGAAGCCGAATCCATTGCCACCGAAGAGCGCAAGGAAGATAAGGTACATCCAAGGACTGTTGTTCCAAGAGTTCATGCCGCCATTCATTGCGGCCATCATGGCCATCGGATCTTGCTTGTTGGCCATTGCTGCGTAGGCCAATGCATCATTGGAACCTCTGTCGCAACAGATAACTTTTTCAATTCCTTCCATAGTTGTATGGTTTTGAGTTGTGTCAGGCACCATTGCTTGACACCGCAAAAATCGGGAACAACAACGTGTATACAATATGTGATATGTGTTAATTGCTTGTATCATACGGCCAAGGCATCACCAACTTCCTTGCGCATCATCTTGCCAAGCAACCCCTTGAGCCTATAGCGAGCAGAGTTCTTGAGACGGTTAACGCGTTGTTGGCTCATGCCACTCAACTCCACAATCATCGATTCACTCATCCCGGCAGCCATAAGCACATCCACAAGAACGACTCTGGCCGTAACGCTCTTCTCATCTCTAGAGGTTGCAAGCTTGTCAAACGTCAGTCCGCTTGCCTCCAATGTGGCTTCCACAGCCTTGCAAAATATGTTATACAACATATCCTTGGTTCTTTTCACTTCCATAGTTGGCAAATTAAAAAATTCTTTCTTACCTTTGCCTTGACTCAACTACGCTACGCACATAAAAAACGCACAAGCACAGCAGAATTAAGGACAATCCCCGTCCCCGACACGCTGTGCTTGTGCAAACATGTGTAGTTAAGAATGTAGTTGAGCCTTCATTTCTTTAAAGTGTTGGGGACGTTTTTTTTTATTATCCCGTCATGCGTTCTAACGCATCCTGCTTGTCATCCTCATATCGAAGCCTACGCTACATCCATATAGGCTGTCCTTCTGAGTCATCTGCGGAAGGAATGCGAATACGCGGAAGTACTTGTAACCTGATCCTCCGAAACCCCTCATCACTGAGGTAATGCTTGAACGAATCGGATACCAGTGAATCATATCCCTTGAGCCATACAACAACTGCCCTACGGCATCACGGCCATGAAGCTGCCCTCTTTGGATCATCGTGCGTATAGTCTTGTGATAGTCTGGAGCGCCTAACTTCATGGCGCGCGTTGACAGCCATGCAGCCATCTCTTGCTGAACGTCATCTGTACTGTAGTCATATACCGTCTCATTGTCGGCATCCACCATCAGACATTGCGCCACCGGGTTGAGATGATCAACGAATTTCCGGGTAAGTACGGTCCACTGCTGCGTATCCATATCCATCAGATAGCTGTAAGTGTACTTCGGGTTGAACACAATCAACCTTCTATTCTGATAGTCGAAGGCGATTCTGGCATCATCAGTCAGGTACTTATAGAGGTTTGCCATCGATGGTATCGTGATAGCAGGATAATGATTCGTAATCACTGCATGAACGGTATCGCTCTGTTTGTTGTCGTCGAATGCATATGTTGCATTCTTGTCGGCGGACAGCAACATCTTGCGTCCCTCATCCCCGATAGACATAACGCCCGATCTGCTCACGAACACTATGTCACGTCCAACATTGCACAAGCTGACGGCATCAGTAATGACATCCGTGCTGTACGGCACGCAATTCTGTATGGTACCATTTCCGCCTATGCCTATAGCATACACGCCATCCGAACAGAATGCGAAGATAGGATATTGGCCAAACTGACCTTGGCTGATAGGTTGCGTGTTAGCTGCAACGACCTTCACCTTACCCTTGCCACAAGTTGTAGAATTGCCATCGCTGAACACAAATGGATTGTTGACATCGGAAGCCTTGACCAGATTCTCGTTGGCCACAGTCTTATCCTTGCTCACATCGGGAAGAGCATCCAAGGACAACTTCCAGCCTGACAAAGTAAGCTGCCCTAACCTAGGAGGCTCAGTGATTATATACGACATAACAAGAAGCTTGTGTGCCGTCATATTCTTCTGCAAGCATGACTTGTTATCAGGCATGCCGAGATAAGCATCAGTGCAATATAGGGATGGATACATGAATAGGATCGGGAACGACCTTTCCGTATCGCTGTCATACCCAATAACAATCTCCCTCTCAAATGGAGGCTTCACGACAATGCGCACCTTGCTGTATATTCGTGAATACAAGTGAGCCTTGGCATAATCATTGGGCAATTCCTTGCCGCCGCTGGGATTGGATATCGTTGGGCAATACACATCCATATCGTTAAGGTCAAGCATGCTGCTTCGTATGCCGTAGGCGATGAGTCTTGAGTTGTACGACATCAGCCCCTCGCAATGCATATTCGTATACCCTTGGACATTGGTCAGGGTTATGCTCTCCTTCTGGGTGTAATTGGTAAGGTCAGTATTGTCTCGACTCTTGTCAAGAAGATATGTGCCATCCTTGCATAGCTTCGGAAGTTCTTCCAGCTTCACCGACTTGACAAGATAGAAGTTACCAATCTTGGGAATCTCCTGCCACAAGTCTCTCGTTTTGAACTGAGGTGATGGGAATATCCAAGATGTAGTGATACCCAGATCTTCCCCCAAATCAGTCACCTTTATTCGCTTCGTCACGACCTCCATCTCATCAGGGTTGATGGTGTATATATTCTCGCTCAAGAAGAAGTCAACACCTTCAACAATGCTTCCATAAGATTCGCGAATCTTTTTAATTACCTCATTCGCCTCGTCCGTCAGCGATTGCATACAGATTCTATATGCCTCATAGAACATACCACGCACCTTGAAGTGGTATTTAGGATCACCGCTTGGCGTACTTATTCGCTCGTCACCTTCCCCCATGTCTGGAAAATCCTTTGGAAATTTAGCCTTGCATTCAACCGTGTTGGCAACTGGGAACAACAAGATAGGATTGGACTTCTGCACATAGCTTCCGTCATACAGCTTGATAGCATAGACCAACATGACAGGATACATGAGCACATTATCCTTCAGAAGTCGTTCACGCACCTTGTTGTGTGTTCCAAGGCACAAATCAGACATAGTCTTGTATGAATCAGTAGTCTTATACCACTCTATGATTTCCTTTTCTGTAGTATACTTACTGGGTAGCGTATATGGCAAATCCCCTTTCTCCGGCAAACAATCCATACGATTAGGAAGAACGGAATCCAGATCCCGACCACCATCAACCGTAGAAAGATTGTCAGCCACCCTCAATGTGTCAAAGTGCAAAGGAATGAATGGAATGGAATGCTCAAGGATATTATACGTCCAATCGTTGTAGGACATATGCATCAGCACCCCATTAACCGTCAGAGATATCAGATTGCCAATCGCACAGAAGTTACCAATGTCACTAGACTTGTCCGCTGTTGGCATGCCGTCCATCTCCAGTTCTTCAAACGTATCCCTGTCACCCGTTATATCGCATGCGCCAATCGTATACTTACCAGTCCATTGAGTGTGTGAGCTGCCTTCTCCGTCAGGGCTGACGACCTCATACTCCTTGACAATGCCAAGAACTATCTCCCTTCCATCACTCGTATTGTGAATGAATCGGGGCGTGAATCCGATATTATGGAACCACTTTCCTCTAGGAACGCGAGCCGCATGTAGGCTTCCATCGCGCATCTCAAGATTGACGGCCATATTCAGATTGCCGTCCTCCACCAAGTAATCAGACGGCTGTGAGGCCATGCCCTTATATTGTATCGTCAGTTGCTCCATAGTCATTATTCCTTTTTATCCTCAGTCGTGGACGGTGATTCATATTGTGAAGCGAGGTCTCGCAATTGTGCAGCAAAGGAAGGTGCGACATTGGCCGTGGCATTCATTTCCACCTTCTGAGCTTGCTGCTTGGGTAAAATATATTGCGCCAAACGCTCCATCACCATCAGTCTGTCCTTTGGTTCAAGCTGAGCCATATCCGCAGCAAATTCATCGGATTCGAAGTATTCGCCTACAGTCTGAGTGAGTATGCCGTGTATAATCTGTTGCGATGGCTTCTGCTTGTTGGGAGTCCCCTTCTTGCGTCCACCGGTCTTGCGTCCTTCCATATTATTGCATCAATTGTAATGTTATGATTCGCTCCAAGAAATCTTGGTGTGCTTCTTGTCGTTGCACACAAGCACACCAAACTGCATCGCATTCACGCGATTGTTCCATCCTTCCAGAAATTTCTTCTTGCGCTCATCCTTCTCGGCAAGGCCAGCGTAGTAGTTAAGCCTTGCCTTGCGAATCTCGACAAACAACACAGAAGGCTTCATCGCGTTGATTCGGTTCAAGGTCTTCGGACCCATGATCCCGTCAACAGAGATACCGGGAAGAATCCGCTGAACATACTTGACAACCCTCTTGGGTCCTGAATTGATAGCCCAATCGGCCATCATCGAAGCAATGCTCAGACTGTGGATATGGTCACCCCACACGGCATCCCAATATCCGTTCTTCATGATTTCGCCCCACTGTTCCTTGGTCATGGAGCGAAGAGTCTGCGTCGTGGCTCGCATGCCATGCTGACGGCAATAGTTAGTCCACGCAGCGATGGTCACACCACACATCGTTGCGCCACCGCTGTCATCCTTGTCATTAACATACCCACCTTCCCACGATTGCAGAAACTGGGCGTAAGTATTGAAGTTTGCCATAATTTATAGTGTTATTAGAGGAAGTCAACCATCACGTAGATGCCGTTAAGGAATACCGGCTTGTTGTAGTAGATCTTCTTCCATAGCCAAGGAATAGGAAGGTAAGTGTGCCAAGAACTTCCGTCAAGATTCTTATAACCCTCAGCGATATTCATATCGTAAAAGCTCTTCACAATACGCCACTGAGGCTTCTTGACCGCAATGTACGCCAGTTGATATCGAAGATGACATTCTTTGATGAAACCGAAATCGTATAGCAACTGGTTGGCATACTCATCCAGTTCACCCTTCTCAATGGTAATACTGAAATAGGCATCCTCATGCTTCAAGAAGAAATCCAATACTTCTGAAAGCGTAATCTTAGCCGTCCACATTCCATGGCCGCAAACCCATCTGCCGTCTGCCCGCAACCATGTACGAATGTCGAAGAATCGGCATCCTGCATCATACTGCTCTTCCAACGTCTTGCTCTGACACTTGGAAAATGGAGCAACAAGGAAGGAGAGCAATCCCTTGCCCTTCTCCCCCGTCACACTGTTATGTGTTGCTATCCTTCTCATTTTTACCTTCTTTTTCTGATTCATTTAATGCTTGCTCTACAGCCTCACCGACACCTTCGTTCTTCTGCTTGAGCCATGCCACGAAGATTCGCTTCAGGGATATACGCCTCTTGATTCCATGCAGGTCACAGAAGTGTCCATATATGCTGTCAAACTCAGCAATGAAGCCCACGCTTGCGCCAATCGCGCCACCCATGAGATCACTGCCAATACCGAATGGCTCAATGCAAGCCTTGACTAGCAATACACCGAACACGATGTAGCAGACATACTCCAAGAACTTGGTTGTGGTTCTTCGCAATGCTCGGCTGAAGCGGAAGTCCTCGCCACGTACACGAACACTGGCAGTCAGACCGAGCCAAAAATCCGTGAGAACAAGGATACCGATGAAAGCCACCGCCCATCGCAGGTCAAAGAACACCTGCAACATTTCCTCATAGAACACGCCAACGCCAACAGCCGCACCTGCATTGACGGCCATGTTGCCACCGCTTGTTGTTACATTAATCATCGTATCATTCTTTTAATCGCTCAGAACGAAGTTTGGTCACCTCATCCTGCAACTGCCTGACACTCTTGATAAGAAGTGCCGTAATTCTAGGGTCAAGATAATTGACATACCGAAGCGAATCAGGATCATCCTTATCAACATGGCCAACCATATCCTTCAACTCCGACTGTTCCACATTCTGGGCAATAAGGCCATAGCTATGCTTGCCGTCAGCCTTATAGTCGAATTCATAAACATCGCCCAACTCGCGCAACTTCGCCAACGCGTCAAAGTCTGCATTGAGATTCTCCTTGGCTCGAAGGTCAGACGTACTGGTCTGAACCAATTTGGTTGCCGTCAGTGTATGGGCCACGGTCACATCACCATTATTGACCAACGTCATCGCACCACCTGCAAGAGACATCCACCCGTTGGTCATGTTGATGGTCAACGGTCGAAGATCGTTCCATGTAGATCCGTTCTTGTTGGACATCATGAGGTAGAAGTATTCGTCTGTGGGCTTATACAGATAGACTGTGTAACCATTGTTCTTAAGGGTGATCCTATCAGAGGTGGCAGCCAATGAACCACCGACTGTCAAATCACTCGTGGTGCTGGCCTTGCCGTAGACCTTGAGAGTCTTGTTCGTGGTCGCGTTACCGATTGTCACATTCCCCTGCAAACTCGTTAGGCCATAGACATACATGTTTCGGTTGGCGGAAGTCGAACCAACATTCACGCTGCCCGTAAACGTACCGCCCGACTTCTGCATATATCCAGAAAGGTCTGCATTGCGTTCGGCAATGGTCTCTCCATTCATCACGATTGCGCCATCCGTGCAGATATGCAGAATGGTATTGTCCGTTACGGATAGCGCGCTGGCCTTGCTTGTGCCAACATCTATGTGGAAAAAGTTGCCTTCAAGGCTGCTCCATGATACATTTGCCATATATTTGTTGATTTTAATTCATTAATTGGCATAGTGGTCAACATATCAGTTACACCCCTTTACCCCATCAACAATATTCACATTGGTAATCTCAATGCAATTCATCAATCGAAGAATGAAATCATCCCATTGCTTCTTGTATGGAACAATCATTGTATCCGTGATATGCACCTTGTTGAGCGTACCGATAATGTTACGGAGATAGCCAATGATATCAATGGCCTCGAACATACCCTTGTCATGCTCGTTAAAGAAATCCACCAAATCAAGCCAACACAGACCCTTGTAGATCAAGTCTTTCATGAGGTTTGAAGTGTGGGTGAGCGATTTGGGATTCATGCGATACGTGTATCCGATATTGTCCACGTAAGCAACCTTGTTCGCATAGAACATGATAGGAATTATCGTGGGCGTATCCTCAATGTATCGCCTATTGCAGTAGGGTACGGTATCGTAAAGGGATCTTTTGATTATCTTGTTATTCATGAAGACAATTTTCTCGCCCCAGAATTTGGTCACCTTGTCGCGGCCTTCCGTGATGCACTCTCCGTAAGAGGTCGCATTCCATGAACCATCTTCGTTCAATATGCGGATACCGCCACTGACAATGTCGGCACCCGTCTTGTCAGCCTTGGCAACCAATGACTTCACAAAGTCTCTGTCAATGTAATCATCTCCGTCCAGAAGAAGAACAAACTCTGACGTAGCATGGCTGATGCCATCCCTACGTGATTGGCCTGCGCCTTCGTTACATAAGTGATTCACCAATTTGATCTTCTTGCCATACGAAGCAAGAATATCCTTTGTATTGTCAGTAGGATCGTCGACCACAACGATAACCTCGCAAGGTTCTGTCTGATTCAGCGCGCTGTCTACGCACTGCTTGATGTAGCGGTCAACATTGTATGCTGTAATGACGATGGAGCACCTTGTCTTTCTCATGTGTAGTTTATTGTTTATTTTAAAAGGGCAGCACCCCACAAGGGGATGCAGGGTGCTGCAATTGGTTATGCAAGCTTAAGAAGGTTCTCAAGTGCGGTGATACGATTCTCAGCGGCCTTCAGAGCAGAAGTGGTAGCATAACCACTGACAAGACTCTGATTGCAGAGCACAAGACCATCATCAGTCTTCATGTACAACTCTTTCGTGGAGGTCTCAAGGAAGAGAATATTCTCATCGTTATACTCCACTTTACCCGGATGACCAGCATCATTAGCCCAACTAGAGTAATTCTTCATGTTAGACTCTACGTAGAAAGTCTTGCCAGCCTTGCTGTAGTAGACCGTGGCCTCGCCAGTGAGAGTAATCGAACTCTGTTCAAACGTAGGAGTTCCGATTTCCATACCGAACGTAAACGGAAGAACAACAAACTTCTTGGTCTTTGTCTTCAGCCTGTTGACATCCGAACCCTTGGCGTAAGAAGAGAGGTCAATGTTCACGGCCTTGCTAGCAACGGCCAATGCAGAACCATTGACCTTGACACTCTCGATGACGTTCACCTGAGCCGAAGAGGCGATACCTGCAAGCTTGGTCTTCTCAGCAGTCGTATAGTCGTTAGATGACAAGTCCTTGCCTGACTCCTTCTGTACGTAGCTGTTGAGGTCGTCAAAATTGGCAATGGCTTTTCGCTCGGTATCGGTACCAAGACAAAGTCTTCCATCAGTGTTTTTAGAAAGATATAAGTCAGGATCGATATGGACATTGTAACCAATGGAAATCTGGTTTTTGTTCGCATCCGTTCCAATACGCAACATAACCGCGCCATTGAGGATTGACACTTGTTTGTAGCCACCGCCTTCATTCTTCAAGTTGATTCTACTGTCGAGTTCCGTTGCCTGTGCATAAGCACTGAGGTCAACATTCACACTCTTGTCAGAGATAGAAAGAGCCGAGCCGTTGACCTTCACGGATTCGATGACGTTAGCCTGAGCGCCAACACCCTCCAAAGAGGAAACACGATTCTTCACCTTGGTGATTTCACCTGCATTGGTGGAAGCAGCTGAACTTGCTTCATTGGCCGTAGTCTGAGCCGTGCCGACCTTCGAGGTGAGCGTTGACACATTGTCGGAGATGGACTTTTCAAGGTTGCCCTTGATGGTGTTCACCTCGGAAGTCTTGGCATACGGAGAAAGGTCTACGAATCCTGCGAGCACGTCCCAGTAGGTCTCATCGGGAGTGACAGCGGAAGAGAATGACTTGAGGCACGCAACATTGGAACCAGCAGGATAACTCTTGGAACCAAGCGTGAATGCGTCAGTCACATTGTACACGTCACCTGCCGTAGCCGAAGCCAATGCCTTGAGTCCTGCGAAGGTTATGCTACCCTTCGGGCGATACACGCTTCCTGCTACAGAACCGATGTTGTTGTTAACGGAAGAGATCTTGTCGTCAATGTACTTCTTGACATTAGTGTTATCGCTTTCCGAGATGGCAATCTGCTGAGCCTCGGCCAAGATACCCTCTTGGCTCGTGGCCTTCAATCTGCCAGTAAATTGAATATAAGTTTTATCTGCCATAGCTTAGATGCTTAGATTGTGATTGAGTGAGAAGATGCAGCCTGCGCGTTGGCGAGACGGAACACGTCGTAGGACAAACCACCGATTGTGGCCGCAGTTGACTGCTTGATGAACGGAACATCCGAAACACCTTCCACAGCGTGATAGAGGCCGTCAGCACCAGCTGAAGCGAACTTGCCTCTTGCCACACCTTCAGGAAGAAGGAAGTAAGCATATTCACCAGTGGCGAACGTGAACGGATAAGTACCAGCCGCACTTGCCTGAGGACCCTTAGCCGTGAATCCGCTTGAAGGAAGAGATGTGATGCTGCTTGCCGTGGACTGACCAACGTAGAACTTGTAGTATGCATTAGCAGATGCAGATGCCGTCTTGGTGATACCATTATAGGTGGCCGATACGCTGACAGTGAAAGAGTCGGTCTGCGTGGTTGAGGCAGTGTAGGCGCTGCCACTCTTAGTGAGTTCAATGACCGTTCCGCCAATCTTGCAGGTGATATTGCTCTTGCCGGGGTCAACAAGGGCACCGTCCCACTTCACGTGGACTGTAATCAGAACGGTGTTCTGCGCACCCTTCTCAAGCACATTATTACTGAGAGAAACGCTCACACTCATGCGTGCGTTATACTCTTCCTGAACCTTCTTGGTGAGGTATCCAGCTTCCGCGTCACTAAGGCCGACTCTCTCACCGTTGAGGTAGAGCTGCTTAGTCTTACAGATATCCACACGATTGGTAGAAGTATCTGCCTTGGCCTGATCTTCGGTCTTATTGGCACTGAAGCCAATCATTGTTCCCGTAGCAATGTCTTTAAGATTTGCCATTTGATTAATTGTTTTTTGTTTGTTATTTGTAAAATGTAGCTACATTCTTATTTTAGATAGTCATTATGCCATCGTGAGAAGTTTCTTGATTGCATCCATCTGAGCCTCAAGTTCCGCTACGCGAGCTTTAAGGGCGGAATCAGAAGAGCCTCCACCACCACCCTTCTCCAAGGCTGAAATTCTCTCCTCGTGATCGAAGATAAATTGCGAGTTGGTCTGGCTACTCTTCTGTGCCTCGTTCGCCATCTTGCCCACCGTGGATAGATTTTCCTTTGTGGCGTAGATTGATGGGATAGATTGATAGGAAGTCTCAAGGGATTCAATCCTCGCGGCATGCGCATTCTCAATGGCCGAGTGCGCTGTGTCTTGTCTCTTGAGGAAGTCAATATCGTTAGTTGCAGTTTCCCTGAACGTCTCAAGATCAACCACACGCGGACTAAGGTCATCCACAATGACATACAACTCGTCAAGTCGCTTGTCGTGCTTCTTGTCGTTTTCCTGCAATTCGCCAATGCAGTTGATAGCATCCTCCATCTGGGTCTTCAGCGTATCAACATCATCCCTAAGTGTGCGGATGGACTGCTGATTGTTGCTGATGATCTGCCCCCATGATTCAACGTCAGTCTTCAGAGATTCAAACTCAGTCGTACTGACAATGTAAGAGATACCATTAAGCACGATATGTCCATCCGTAGTGAAACAGATGACAGCCGCATCCATGCTACTCGACATGGCTTCCGAGAGACTACTGCCTACGTCTATACGTACCTTGTAGCCTTCTATGTCTTTCCATTCTTTCTTCATTGATCGCTCGTATTATTCTGTTCCACTTGTTCTGAACTGTCAATATGAATACTGCCTAATTGGCGAGCTGTAGCCATGAATATCTGCGCACGGCCAACATCACCGAATGAGGTGCAAGTAAGAGCTGCAATGGCATAGAGCGAAGCCTCTTCCAGTCGGTGTGGAAATACAACTTGGTCAGACTCATTGATAGCTGGCTCAGGAATATACTGCGCAACGAGCACAGTGTCATCACTGTTGCAGCCATACGCCTCAAGAGTTAGTCCTTCCTTGCTGTATGCCTCTGCAACAACAGGTCGTTCTGCACAACCTCTGGCCATTCCAACCGTTCCTCTCTGCATGGCATAACGTGGGTCTTGCACACTGATGGTTCGGCTCACGCCAACCCTCCATGAAGACATACAGAAGTAGACCAGCCTCAGATAATCCTTCGGCATTTTGAACACCATGCAGTCATTAACGAGAGGATCAGGCTTGCCAACCAACCCCTCACTGAAATCCTTGCCATTGCCAAGCAGCATGAATGCGGCTCCAATCTCAACCATGCGTATACCGGGAACAATGTTCTCCCGAATCACATCGTCAAGTTCAAGTGTGTCAACATCCATATTGGCACTCAGCTGACCATCTTCCATATTCTGGTCAATGATGGAGCGAACCCTCCTCTTGATATCCATTATATTGTAAGCCTTCATTGTGCCATCTGGTTAGGTTGTTGAACATTGTCGCCATCACCGCCTTTGATAAGGTTGTAGATTCTGTCTGCTGTGCTCGGGTTACCCTCTTGAGCTGCTTGCTGCATCACGGACGGGTCAATACCTTGCACCTGCTCACCGTTGGCCATCTGTTGCTCCTGACTCTCAAGATTCTGAAGCAACTCGTCTGCGAAGGGGAATTTGCCGACCTCAAGCAGCTGCTTGAGCGTAATCTGATTGGCCTGCCAGAACTGGAGAAGCATCTGATTGGCATTGTCCCTATAAGCTGGTGAAGTGGAACTTTCCGTAATGCTGATGTCGCATTCAATCTGTAGAACCTTCTCAGGGTCCGCACTGAACGTCCGGGAATCGTCTCCAGCGATATTGGTAACACGCTTGGCATCGTAGAACTGCTGGATATTCTTGATGTCCTTATAGGCAGCATCAATCTCGAACTGCGAGAACGAATCAAGAATGTCTAGCAAGGAGGTCGTTGCGTTCTGCGTCTGTTGGGCGTAGAGAGCGCCACTCTCACCGCTTACGCCCTTGCGGCCTTGGAGCGCGCCATGCACACCGCTAATGTCTTCAAAGAACTTCAGCTGCACATTAAGAAGATCGCCAATACCGACATTGGTCGAATTCTGGGCAACCTGAGTAGGTGCAGGAACGCCCGGCTTGGCCTTATACAACACGACACCATTCACACGTGTCCACGAATCCGCAAACTGTTCTGGGCTAACGTCATCGGGGATACAGTCATCAGGCACAAGAAGCACACCCTTGGCACTTGCACGTATCACCCAGTCGTAAAGGGTGATGAGTCGGTTGGTGTAACGCTGTTGGTCTATCACATCAGAGACGAAGGAATGTATCTCGCCATCAATGAATGGATAAGCCTTGAACACGTAAGGGTGACTGCCATGGGCGTAAGGTGTCTCTCCCTCACCAAGCACATCACCGAATGGGCTGAGATAATAGAAATACCAGTAGTTGTCAACGTACCACTCTGCCTCAATGAGAGGAATGTCATCCTCATCCATGCCTACACTCTGTCCCATCTCAAGCCTACGCTTGTTCTCCGCCTCCACGACTTCCGCGTAATCCTCCACGTCAATTCGGAACATCTGGCCGGTGTTCCAGTCGTGACAGCGGTAACGGGGCTTGGTTTCCTTACGCCACACTTCGATGACCCTGCACAGCGACTCATCTTCGCTGAAGAGAAAATCAAAGCTATTGGTGTTGGGCATGCCGAACGTGTTACGGAACATCACGCCATTGGGCTTCATCTGATGAGCCGCATGGTATATCTGTGAAAGTTGCTCATATTCCTGCGGATTTGTGGCGAAATTTGAAGCGAGTTCACCAAACGTCACATCGTGAATCTCACCCACACACGTCACATCCCATCCTCTCATGTCACGGGCATTGGTGTCAATGAAGAACCTTCTCGGACTGACGTTATCCGTCCAGCAGTCCTGACGGCCATCCTTCCATCCCCACCACTTCTTGTGGACAATGAAAGCACCGATGAGAAATTCCTCCATGGTGCGAGCATACATCTCACTCATGCGGTTGGTCTGCATATTGTATTGCAGGATGGTGCTGAGCGTTTCGGCCTCCTTCTGTTCATCCCGGTCGCGCGCAATACATGTAGGTTCTTTGTCCTGCGAGCGATAGACACCGATCACGTTACGAACCAAGCGTCTGATGAGGTTGTTCTTGAGGGCTACATTGCCCATACTGTGAATGTACTTCTCTTCAGACATGCGCACGCCATCAACCTCAATCATATCATCCCATTGCTTGCCGAAGTTGTAGTTCTTACAACGTTCACGCTCCCTTCGGTAGAAGTCCATGTTGTCCCAATAAGTCTTCGCTTCGAGAAGAATGTCATAGGCACGGGCAGGTCTGCGGGCCTTGGCGTAGGCCACGCTGTCAATGTCGTTCTCTTCCATTGAGTCTTCAACTCGAACGTTCTTAAGGGAATGAAGTTTCTTTGCGTTCGCCATGTTTGTATCGCTTAATCAGTAAACGTAACCTTAACGCCCTTCGCGCGAGCAGCCTTCGCAACTGCGGCCTTGGTGATCACGCTGCTCTTGTCGATGCCATAAGTGTCAAACAGCCATGCACGCGCGTCACTCAATGAGCCGAATTCAATCTCTTCGCTGATGGAAGGGTCTTCTGTCTTCTTGGTGCGGTTAGGGGGCAGTTCCACTGATTCCTTGTCTTGGTGAGCTGCACTATCATTTTCGACCTCTTCCGCATCCTCCTCCTGCTGGGTCGGTGCGTCAAGCGTGTAACGAAGAGTGATTCGTCCGCTCTTGAAGTGCGAACTGTGTTCGATGATATGCTGCTCTGCGGGGTTTGATGTCTTGTATGTTGCTGGGGTAATACCGAATCCACTGACTGAGCCTCCAGTGAAAAGAGGACAGAATGTGGCTTGGCCAATGTGGATGACTGGCTTCCATTCGATGAGACCCATCACGCCATACACTTTAATTTTAGCCATTATGCGTATGTTTATGGAGTTATATTAGCGGAGGCGAAATCCGAACATCGCCTCCGCTAGAGTTATTCATTATGCACTTTTGCTCATCACCTCACCGTTGTAGGGTGCCCAGCTTGTGCCGTTCCACTGCCACATCGTTCCGCCTGTCTCTTATACCGGGGCAGTCCTTCATCAGGTAGTACACCATCTTGTCCTTGGCAGGGGCTTCCTCGCTATCCCACATCTTCATGGTCATTGCGCTGACACCATCACCGGTTGTGCTGTCACCCTCACCGTCAATCCAGATATGGCATGCACCCTTCAGGGCAAGGCCGTCCCAAAGGATCAAGCCCTTGCGCTTGGCTTCTTCACCTTCAACGTTCTCGTTGAATTCATGCTCATTGGTATACTTGTAGTGTACCAAGCGACCCATACCAAGAACGGCAGCGGAATTGCTCCAGCCGAGTCTGTCAAGAGTCGGCTCACGCTTGATCTGCAAGTCACCGAATACGGTGTGGAAGTTCGTCACCTCCCAGCCTACGGGGTTTACCTTGGTGGTAATCTGAATCTCGGGGTGCTTGCTGTAGTCGATACACTGGATATTCTCCAGGAAGTTCTTACCAGCGAGGATGATACCAGTTGCAGGTACGTCTTCGCCCGTGTAGAACATCTTGGCAAGGGCAATGAGCTTCTCGACAGTCCACTTGCCCTCGTGCTGCAACTCGCGCTTGAACTGCCAACGTACACCCTTGGTGCAGTAGACCGTCTGCTGACCCGTACCGTTCTTGCCCATCACGGTGAACTTGCCCTGCTGACCAGCCCACAGCGTGCGGTTGTTGCGAGTCTTGAAGTTCGTGAGCATCTGTTCTGCGATAATGGCGTTGTTGAACGGGATACGCTTCTTCTGATGGTCGAAGTAATCAGAGATGATCTGATTCATCACGCGCTTCTGAAGATAGAGCGTCTGAGGCTGCGGAACAACCATGTCGGGGTCAACATGCTTCTGGGTCTCATAGCATGCGTTTGAGAGCACAACCATCTCCGTACCAGCAGGAATCTGGGGAACGGTACAGAATTCATCGGAAGCATCCGTCTTGGGGCCATTGACAGCCATCACCGCGGGCTTGTTGTCGTTGTTGCTCACCACGAAGAGCATGAGAGCCTGACCGGGCATCTTGGTCTTACCGTCTGCGGCATAGCCATCAACGCCCTTGACGAGAATCGTGCCATATGCCGCAGGGATGCGTTTGTCGGCGGCACTGAGATTGAGTTCGAAGGTGTCTGCACCCGTGTTGGCTGCAATCTCAGTAAGCTGGGTGATGGTATGCTTCGGCTCGTCAATCATATAGTGCTGGACTACGGGTGAGTCCACCTGAACGGCCTTGGCCGTGAGCATGAGCTGCATAAGAGGCGTGTCATCGCTCTTGAACATGAACAGGTCTTTGTCAAGAGCGGAATCAAAAAGGTTACCAGCGTTAATGCCGCCAGTGGCCTCTGCACCTGCACTGACGGTTACGGCCTGACCTTGAATCTGGCTCTTCACGCCAGCAGAACCCTCGGAAGGGGTAATAGTGGGGTCTGCCACAGTTTTTACTTCTTCTCCCATAATTCTTTTATGTCTTATTTATTTTGGATTAATAATATTCTTATCGTGCTCCAGCCGCAATATCGAAGATGGAGCTGCCGCCTTCCTTGCGAGGCTTGGAACCTGCACCACCGCCAAGATGGGGCGTACCATCGCCCTTCTTGCCCTTGCGGAGCGTATTGGTAATTTTGGCGTTGCGACCACGCAC
>ERZ1026772.1108-NODE-1108-length-15825-cov-93.089347_pt1 | contig 15825 bp, 17 predicted proteins | sample MGYA00380124_ERZ1026772 | MGnify/ENA primary metagenome ERZ1026772 (study PRJEB33269, sample SAMEA4719760) | human gut metagenome | biome: human-associated habitat; feature: organic feature; material: feces | place: Cameroon | collected 2013-10 ...
GCAAAGTTATATACCTCTTAATCAAACTGACAGTCGTACTTTATCGAATGCTTACCGTTAGTGGTCAATTTTTGGACTCGCTCCAAAGTCAAAGACATAGATGTCAGCTCGACCCGTCGCCAGGCCAATCTCAAACCTTCAAACAAACAATTCAAAACAGCTTCTTAATTTTTACCAAGTTATTATTTAATGTTTACTATACAATACCCTATGGCCATACACGGTAAATATTTTCAACTTTTTTCATCCTTCCCAGCCAAGCCCTTCGGCGGGAAATTAATGGACATTGGTGAAGGGCGGGTTTTTTAAAGTGGATTCAGTTATTCGTTTCTTTATCTTTATCCATGATATCATGTAGAAGATAAAGTTACCACACCACAGTGAGATTGTCCTTCCTATAGTCCGCAGTTACAAAAGACTGCAACTCCGTCCTCATTTGGGCATTGTCCGTGAAAATTTGCTTTATCGGACAGACCTTCATGATGAACCAATCTGTCAGGCAGTCCAAAGGAAGGGCTCCGTAATGAACGGAATCACAACTCCATTCGTAGGCATAGACAAGTATCTCTCCCGCATCCAGAAGGACTGAAGGCTGGCCTTGCATACGCTTCTTAATTTCAGACTTCAAGAATCCACGACGGACACCAGTCTTATAGACCTCCTTGCCTGTTGCATTTGTCAAGTGCTTATAAGGCATGAACTGCTTCAACAATTCATCAATATAAAGCCGCAAGCACATGATGCTTCCAGCTATCAAGTCTGAGTTCCACATATCTTCGATATTATCTATCGTCTCTATATAGAACAGACTTTTCATTGTCATCATAGTGTCGAAACTATGGAGGGTATGCCTCCGTCCACTGGTCGCATAGATAGGCGGCAAATGCTTGGAATAAATCTCGTTCTCGGCAGCATAAGCCAAGTACTCGAAATCGATGCCCAAATAATCCACCTTGGACTTGAACCTCTTTGCGTTCTGAACGGTAATGGCCTTCAACAGATAAGCATCGGTAAAACTGGCCATAAGGAAGGCTACAGCCTTTATAAACTTGTCATTTGATGGCTGCGTATTGCCAAACAAGGTTCGTGCAATATCGATGTCCGTTGCACCCGTCTCCCCAACTTTATTACAGTAATCGGACACCACCTTCAAAAAGGCAGTGTACTTCTCATAATACTTGTCTGCAGCATGGAATGCCTCTTGCCGTTCATCCAGATGAAATAAAGCCCTCTCCACGCCATCGATATTTCTGATTTCAAACATATCCATTATATTATTGTATTCTGTATATATCGTTATTCAACACTCTACTCACAAACAATGATGGCTTCCAGCCATTTATAAGTCTATCACCCACAAGTCCGTCTAATAAAGTGTGAGCTCCTCCTAATATGGGATTAAGTACTCCTGTTACCACCTGAGACAAACCTCTGGTTATCTTCACCCAAGCTTTGTTGCTGTTTTGAGATTGTATGCTCTTGTATATTTCCCCCGTTATAGGCTGTCCTTCAGGAATCGAGTGTAGCCACTCCCTAAACTTTTGACTATCACTGCAATTCAAGTCTTTCAACAATTCATCGGAGGAAATCAGGCCATTGGCAAAAGACTGCCCCGGAGAAAGGTAGTCGTTGGCTGTCATTTCGCGGAAATGGTCTATATTGTCATGGCTGCCTTCGGCACGCCTGAGACACTCATTCATCCGAAGCTTATATATTTCACTCCAGCGCTGATTTGCTATCAGTTCGGCTTGGAGTTCTGATGCCAAATAGCAATCCACATGTGTTTCGCCAAGTGACATCAACACTGTCGAATATGCAAAACTGCCGTTATAGTCATATCTATGATGCAACGAGTTTAATTCGTCAAGCCTGAGGTTACCTTCTATATGATAGAAGCTCATGAAAGAAGATCCAGATGAGTCTGCCTTTACCCTGATATCATCAGCACGCTGATAGTCAGGATAATATTGCTTTACAAATACTTGAGTTGCTCGTGACAGCAATTCTTCATCTTCGACATCCCTATTTAGAGAATCCTGCACATCGCTCGGATAGCGAAAAATGCCTAATTTTTCTGCAAACCTCTTTGCGAATCGTTCATTTTCACTTTCATTATCAGATACTTCTCGATGGAAATTGGAGAGTAACTCTTCAATGTTGCTGAAATTAGTTCTAAACAGCCCTACCGATTCGAACCCTCCTTGTTTTACTGCTCCCACATGTTGGTCACAAGGATGTATGTAAAGTCGGTTAGACTCTATCAGTTCATAAAGCACATCATCCCCAAACACATCCAGCAGTTGTTTCAACTCAAACTGAGAGACAACAACGTGTACTTCGCCATAGTAGAACATCATGTCTACCAAGTCGGCTATCGACAGGAAACGCTCTGCTTGGTTTGAGCCAGACTTTATCAGTATCCTTTCGAACATAGTTATTATGTTATTGTTTTGATATTGTTTCTATTTACGTATCAACACTATATGTACAAGAACGGCCTTGCCGTTTCGTCGGCACCAAACATCCGTTGGTTGATAATGATGTTCCCATCACATTCATATTTTGAAACTATTATTCAGGCTCTCCGCAAAATCAACCGACACCTTCTCGCGGTCAATTTGCGGATACGATGCGTCCAGATAGCCAATCAAGGCTCTGTACTTATTATAGCAAGGCTGTATCATAGCCGTCAGTTTCTTGAAAGCCTCCTCATGTTCATGGTCTTTAAACATATCGAACTCGGCTCCGTAGAACACATAGTCAGTACCATTATTCGACGTTGAATAGTATCGCCAGCCCAAATCGCAGATGTCACGCCATGCTTGATAAAATTCACCTATTCGCTGCTTCAGAACAGCATCATGTATCTGAAAAACGGAGCTGTTAAGAATGCCGCTCCAACTATCAAACATTATCATCACCCGCATATCGAACCGGCAAGGCATACGTTCGAAATACCCATCCATCAAGTAGAAACTGAAGTATTGCATCAGCTCATACAACCAACGCTCACCTTTATATGCCGCAGGCATTGCGGCAACGGCATTTCCAGCTCCTAACGCAGGGATTTTATTGTTCCTGCCATATAGTTCATCAGCCAGCTCTTGAAGTTTGGCTTCGTACTCCTCGTCTTTACGGAAGTCATAGCCGTTCAATACACTAACGGCATTGATGAATGAGTCGTCAAAAGAATCGCCGTTCCTCAACAACGGGATAAACTTCACTGTGCCCGTATTCTTGTATATTTCGGTTGTGATAATCACGCCCTCATACTTGCCGCCTGTTCCTATTGCGCCCTCCATCCGCCGCTTGTACTCAGGAGTTCCAATCATCAGAACACGGTCGGCCTCTCGAATGCCATTGTTCATGAATTCAACGATGTTCGCACCGGCAGCGTTATACTGGTCAATCAACGTACATACATTATGTTTTGACCGCAGGTCATCGGCTAACTGTTTTGCCCAATGCTTATGCTCTGGGGTATCCCACGAATAGCTAATGAATATAGTCGGCACGCCAGACTTGATATCATCAAACTGTGAGTGCGGTTGGAAATCAACTTTTACCGTGCCAATAACATCGGTGATGTCAGGAGCTTTTCCTATTACACTATTTATCGCTTTTTCCGCCAGTGCCTTGTCTGCGCAACCATCAAGGTATAGACTCAACGCCACATCTACCTGTTCCTTGTCGTTCAGCATCTTCAGTCGCTTTCGGGCATAGTCAGTCCGTGAAAGGCCATTACCAAGGTCTACCGTGGCTATCCCTACATTGGGATACACATAGTCATCGTTGAAGCCAAACTCGTTGAATAGGTCTACCAAGTCCTTTCCTGACAATTTATTGACTGTGTTATCTCCGACCAGTATCTTGGCCAGATTCTTTATTATGAGCGGTGCATATTTCATACTTCGACACATTCTAATAACTTTTTCAGATGTTTTTCCAAATATTCGGCCCTTTTCTTCAGACACTCTATTTCCATCTCCGACCTTTTGATCCTGACATGTTTTTCCGCTATCTTTTCGCGGATCCTCCGGTTCTCGGCGCTGATCTGTTCCATGATTTCCTCGATCTCACGCTCCAATTCATAAAAGCTAGGCAGATTGCTTTCCTCCAGCTCCCCGGAGTTCAACTTTCCGACAAGACCGGAGGAATCCTCATGCGCGACCTGAAACCGGGCCTTCATCTGTGTCATGTCAAACTTGTCGCTCATATTGCCATCTCCGTCTGTACCGAGAATGACATGAACAGGATCATTGTCTCCCGGCTTATCTTGTGGCTCTTTCTCATCTCCATGAACCTTGGCTTCAGGGATCTCCTGTCATCGAACCATTTCTCGTACATCACGAACCCGTTTATGTCGTGGTGCAGTATCTTCACCTTCCTGCAGTCCTTCGAGTGGAAGATGTACGCCTTGTCATAGTCGTACTGCCCCTCGCCCATCAAATCCCGGACCAGCAATCCCTAACCTAAAAGTCCGCAGGCTTCATCAGGAGAGAGAACAGGGATTGCCGAGACTTCAAAATCATGGACATTACGTGTGACTATATATTCCGGTTTTTCACATAAGGCAGAATAATATTGGACACAATCCTCGAAATCATTCCAAGCGACATTGTAAGCGTTGTCTAAAACAAATGAGTTTACCGGTGTCACTATCAAGAAATAACGAAGAAAATCCATTTTCATACGGAATATTCTGACTGGCATTTTAGAACGCTCTACACAGATAAAATTGGCGTTCACAATTGACAAGGCAGAAGTGCAGATTTCTAGTTGATTTTCCGCAGCATATGACACCAACGAAGCGGCAGCATCGTAGAAAGGATGACGCTCCATAAGAAAATCAATCAGCACATTCGTGTCAAGAAACAGTTTCATAGATATTTGCTGACCCTGTCAGATTCAATTTCTTTTTTATAATCGTATGACAGATCATCGGGGCATTTGAAGTCTGTCTCCAAAGCCCTGACCGCAGAAGAAATATAGTATTTTTGCTTTGGCATGTCTTTTTTAGCCTTGACATTGTTCAAAAATGTCCGCAAACCTGCCGCTGCGGCATCATTGACACTGACATTCTTCAATCGGGCATAAGCCGCAATTTCATCATATGTCTTGCTATCGACAGTTATTGTGTTCATTGTCATATACTTTTATACTGAAAACAAAAATACGACAAATAATCGCAATTAACAAATAGGCTGAGTCAAAAAACTTCAGCCGGGAATATACATAAGCCAGTAGTCAATTTTTGGACTCGCCTGTTAGTGGTCATTTTAAAATTCAAATTGCAAACTGCCTTTATTTATCGATAATAATTCCTATATCTGTGTCCAGATGTCCGAATAATACAAGGGGAGGTGTCTTTCGTCAGAAGGATGCCTCACAACGGTCTCTGCCTAGGTGTTCACCTCACATTGGGTCAGAAAGCGACACCACTCGGATACGACGAACGGCGTACCGTATGACTCATATGATTCCATTCTCTCAATCTTGTCCATCGCGCCTGACAAATATTTCACGTCCGCCTCAATCACTATCCCATCTTTTATCTTTCCGACGATGTCCTTCAAAATATCATAACAGACGTAATCAGGACTATACATGTCATCGAAATAACAATAGTGTTCATCTTTGACAAAGTGATACGACAAACTTTCAAGAATTTCATAAAAGATTGAGAATGCTTCTGCGAATTCTCTGCGATTCAACAAATCCCTGATACAATCCTTATAGGGATCGAGCAATCCAGCAATCCTGCGGCAATCCTCATCGATGTTGCATGGATTGAACACAGACTCGATGTCCTCTTTCAAAGGGGTCATCTTGATGTCAGTCCGAGTCGTTTGTCCGGCATCATGCGTCGCCGGATATATCTCATTTTCTGTTAGTGGTCAATTCTTGGACTATGCTCAAAGTCAGAGACATAGCGTCCGCTCGACCGTTAGTGGTCAATTTTTGGACTCGGCTCAAAGTCAGAGACATTGCGTCCGCTCGACCCGTCGCCAGGCCAATAATTGTCCGTTTTTGGTATTTCTTGTTGATTATTTTTTTACTTTTTCTACGCTGGCGACAGCCTCAGGTGTCCAAGGCGCTTCCTGCCGCCTGTCACCACGTCCTCGAAGAGGTCTTCGCTGCTGTACATTGCTCTCGTTTTTTCCGGATAAGGTAAGGGGCTTTTCTCCGGATCCAAAATTTGACCACTAACCATTAAGTTCCATTGCTATTGTGTTAATATATTTAAAGATCCATGTGGTCAAAATAGCCGTGTCTGCTATCAGTAATTTAGGCCGAAAGACCAAAGGGGCAGCGTGTTGCCGTGAGCGAATTCAATGTCATCCTTTACGATATAGGAATCCGGAAGGTCCTCAATCTGTCTTTTTCCTTTATTCCGGCCACCGATCTCAAATGTGCGGTCACCGATGACGAAATCAGACTGACGTGAGGAAACCACATCATTCTCTACACGCATCTGGTTGTAGAAAAAAGTTTCCCTCATGTTCCCTATTTCAGCTTTCCCTCCGGACAAGACTGTCATCAGACTTGGGTTGTCAATATAGACCTTCTCCACTTTGCCCAGTCCCCTCATTCCTCCCGTATCGTCCCTAAGTTGACCTATCAGCTGAGCCTTCTCCAGCAACGCGAGATAGTCTGAAACGCTGTTTCGGCTGACTCCGATTTCAGACGCGAGGCTATCCGCATTAGGTTTATACGGAGCAAGTGTCGAGATAACAGCCAGCATCTTTTTTAGTTTTTTTGCTGTCGGTGCCTTTAGTTCGGCATACTGTGCGATGTCTGATTCTATCGTTTTTGTTATGACATTCTGCATCCTCATCGGGAAATCTCCCTCCAATGCAAATGGATAGTAGCCCTCTGCAAGGTAACGTCTGAAAAGAGGGAGAGGATGAAGCACACCGTCAATACGTGACTTGCCCGCGAGTATCTCGTCAAGTGAATACTTAGATGCGTTTATGTTGTGAAACAGTTCCAGATACTCTCTGAAGGACAAACCATACAGCGTATAAGGTAGTACCCTTCGACTGAGATCAGCGACTCCGTCCATGATGTCCAGTATGGAAGATCCTGAGAAAATCACCCTCATGTCCGGATGAGTGTCATATATCTGCTTGAGTTCGCGGGACCAGTCAGAATACTTGTGAACTTCGTCTATGACGAGCAAATGGCCAGCATCCTTCGAGAACTCATCCGCAACCTCGACGAGAGAGTGAGTGCTGAAATATGTATGGTCAGCGGATATGTATAGAAACTTGCAATCCGAAGCCTGTTCCTTAAGATATTGCAGGATCATCGTGGATTTGCCGACTCCTCTTGCCCCTGTGATCGCGATCATACGGGAAGTCCAGTTCACACGTTCATAAAGATACCTGTGAAAACTGCTGGTCGTAAGTGCCAGCTGCAAACGCATGTATTCGTATAACGCCTCGTCAACCATACTCAATTAATTTTGTATATCTATGCAATACTATTGCAAAGATAGCAATTGCACTCAAAGAGTGCAAATTTTAATCATACTATGCACCCATACTGTGCACAACATGTTTTTTTTGTAGGCAATTTTCAAGCTAAAAGTTCAAAGTCAAGCATATACCATCAGACCCGTCACCACGTCCTCGAAGAAATCACCGAGGAATCTTCATGCCTCTTAAATGCCATATTCAACTTTCCAGTCCAGGGTGTTCACACCATCATTCAAGGAAAAGTTCATACCGACCTTCACGATTTCCTTTCTCTTCATTTTAAAGGCATCGGAATAGCGTTTCGCATCAATCTGCCTCAGTGCCTCCTCAGCGCTTCCACCGAACTTCAGTTCTATCACATAGACAGTGTCAGAAGTTTCCAATGTGATGTCAATCCGGCCTTTGGACGTATGCTGCTCCACCTGGATGTTGTAGTCTGTCAGCAAGGCGAAGATGATGTAGAGCATTTGCTGGTAATGCCCTTCGAAGTGGGTGTTGTCGCAATAAGGCACGGTCTCAAGGAAGTCACTCAAAAGCCGCATGGCCCCATCCGCATCCCTGTCATTCAGACAGGCGGAAATGTCAGCTATTACGACCCTTCCTGTGTCAACCTCAGAATCCAGATAGCCAGGCAGCAGGCTGTCAAACAATCCCACCCTGATCTCCTTGTTCGGGATGTCGAGCGTATAGACATCCAGTCTTTCGTCATAGTCCTTGATGGTGAGATAACCGCTTTGATAAAGCAACGGGACCAACGAGGTCATTCTCTCCGTCGCCACATCGAAAGTGGCCTTTTTCGCCCTCACCTTACCCAGTTGTGACGGCTTCACACCGAATTCTCTCATCTTGTGGATGAGGTAGGTCGGCGTGCCCGAACCGAACCAGTAGGAGTCCATCCTTCCGTCGGCGAAGCAATTGAGAAGACTGAATGGATTGAACACGTCCGGCGAAGGCCAGCAGAAATGATAGCCGTCATAATGGCTCTTCAACTCCGCTATGGTTTCCTCTCTGCCCAGTTTCAGCCTGCGGGCAAGTTCTTCTATGTCGCCGCTCATCTGGGTGAGCATCTCCTCCTCGGTGATTCCGCAGATACCGGCATAAGGCTCGTCCATGCTGACGTTCTTGATGTTGTTCAGCTCGCTGAAGATGCTAAGCTGCGAGAACTTGGTGATGCCCGTCAGGAAAACGAAACGGAGCATCGGCTCGCAATCCTTCAGGGGTGAATAGAAGTTGCGCATAGTATTCCGCAACGCATCAAGGCGTTCCCTCTCATGAGCCACATCCAGCAAAGGTGCGTCATACTCATCGATGAGCACAACCACCTGCTTGCCGGTCTTCTGATGCACCGTCTTTATCAAATTGATGAGCCGGACATTCGGATCGGGGGAATCACATTCGACTCCAAAACGTTTTTCATTGTCGTCCAGAATGAAAAGCAGATAACGCTCCAGCTGCTCCTTCTCCATGTGCTTGCCACCGGCAAGGCTGAAGTGCAGCACAGGATACGCCTCCCAATCTTTCTCCAACTTCTCGATTGCAAGCCCCTCGAAGAGGTCTTTTCTTCCCTCGAAGTAACTTAGGAAAGTTGAAACAAGCAACGACTTGCCGAAACGGCGGGGACGGCTCATGAAGAAATACGTACCATCCGTATGACTCATACGGTAGACGTACTCCGTCTTGTCAATGTAGAACTTGTCCTCCTCGCGAATGCGCTCAAAAGTCTGTATCCCGATAGGGTATAATTTTCTTGCCATAGCCGTTGCCTTTTGAATACCTGCGTAAAAATAAAACAAATAATCGAATTCGTCAAGTTACTTTCACGCATTATGCTCTTGCTCTGCGCATGGCGTGATTCCGTATGAACCTTTAGGTGACCTACTTCCTCCAGACCATCCTGTTGACGATGCCAGTGTAGGACTGGATGATCTTGACAACCTTGGTGGAGACATTCTCATCGGTGTAGGTCGGGACAGGAAGGCCGAAGTCGCCGGCGCGGTTCATCTCCACGGCGGTGTCCACGGCCTGCAGGAGGCTCCTCTCGTCAATGCCGGCGAGGATGAAGCAGGCCTTGTCAAGGGCCTCGGGGCGCTCGGTGCTGGTGCGGATGCACACGGCCGGAAACGGGTGGCCGACGCTCGTGAAGAAGCTGCTCTCCTCAGGCAGAGTGCCGCTGTCGCTGACCACAGCGAAGGCGTTCATTTGGAGGCAGTTGTAGTCGTGGAATCCGAGCGGCTCATGCTGGATGACACGTGGATCGAGCTTAAAGCCGCTCTGCTCCAGGCGTTTGCGGGACCTCGGGTGGCATGAGTATAAAACCGGCATGTCATACTTGCCTGCCATCGCGTTTACCGCATTGAAGAGGCTCCGGAAGTTCTTCTCGGTGTCTATGTTCTCCTCGCGGTGGGCGGACAAAAGAATATACTTCCCCTTCTCCAATCCCAATCTTTCATGAATATCCGAGGTCTCGATCTCGGCGAGGTTCTGGTGCAGCACCTCGGCCATCGGCGAGCCGGTCACGTAGGTCCGCTCCTTCGGAAGCCCGCACTCGGCGAGGTACCTTCTCGCGTGCTCTGAATATGCCAGGTTCACATCGGAGATGATGTCCACTATGCGGCGGTTCGTCTCCTCAGGCAGGCACTCGTCCTTGCAGCGGTTTCCAGCCTCCATGTGGAAGATCGGAATGTGAAGACGTTTCGCGCCAATGACAGAGAGACAGCTGTTCGTGTCGCCGAGAACCAGCACTGCGTCCGGTTTGGTCTGGGCGAAAAGCTTGTATGAACAGTTGATGATGTTGCCGCACGTCGCGCCGAGGTCGTCACCGACGGCATCCATATAGACCTCCGGTTCAGCGAGTTTGAGATCCCTGAAGAAGATGCCGTTCAGGTTGTAGTCGTAGTTCTGGCCTGTATGTGCGAGGATGACATCGAAATACTGGCGGCATTTGGTGATGACCGCCGCCAAGCGGATAATCTCAGGGCGCGTACCTACTACGATACAGAGCTTGAGTTTGCCGTTCTCCTTCCAGTGAATATCAGAATAATCGAATTTAGGTGTCTTTTCCATTTCCTTATTTCTCCACTTTATCGAAATATGTGTCTGGTCTTTCAGGATTGAACACTTCGTTGCAATACATTACGGTCACGAGGTCTTCGGTCTGGGAGAGATTGATGATGTTGTGCGTATAGCCAGGCAGCATGATGACGGATTGGATGCGGTCACCGCTGACTTCATATTCAATGACCTCGTCACTTCCCTCCTTGCGCATCTGGATCAGGCCGTGGCCGGAAACCACGATGAACTGCTCCCATTTCGAGTTGTGCCAATGCTGGCCTTTCGTGATGCCCGGCTTGGAAATGTTGATGCTTACCTGACCGCAATTCAGCGTGTGTACCAGCTCGGTAAACGACCCGCGCGGATCAACGTTCATCTTCAGATCGAAAATCGCCTTTTCTTTCGGCAGGTAGCTGAGGAATGTGGACATCAGGCGATAACGCAGACCGTCTTGCGGCATTTCGAGAGCCGTCGAAGGTCCTTCCGCAGAATCCGGCACGGCACGTACTGCACGTGCGCATTCATATATGGTATCAACGATTTCTCCAAGCGTAGTCTTGTGAGTGACAGGACAATAGCAATAACGTCCTTCAGCGGATGGCAGCACGTCAAGTCCCTCGAATTCACAATGATGTTCCTGACCTTTGAGCGCGCGGATCATCTCCTCGACCAGATCGTCGATGTAGAGGATTTCCATCTGTACGCTTCTGTCATTGACCTGGATAGGGAGGTCATTGGCGATATTGTTGCAGAACGTGGCGATGGCCGAATTGTAGTTCGGACGGCACCATTTTCCGTAAAGGTTCGGGAAACGATAGACGAGCACTTTCGCACCGGTCTCCTTGCCGTATTCGAGGAAAAGGTCCTCGCCGGCTTTCTTGCTCCTGCCGTATTCGCTGTTTCCGAAACGTCCTGTCAATGAGGCTTGTTGTGAGCTTGAGAGCATCACAGGACAAGTGTTGTGGTGCTTTTTCAATGTGTCGAGCAATGTGGATGCGAAACCGAAATTGCCCTTCATGAACTCGTCATTGTCTTTAGGCCTGTTCACGCCCGCGAGGTTGAAGACGAAATCGCATTCGCCGCACCAGCTGTCCAGCTGCTCAGGAGTCGAGTCAATGTCGTATTCAAGTACTTCATCGACCTGGAGGTCTCCATAGCAGCGGGCCTTGCCTTCTTTTATGTTGTTCAGTTGGCAGCAAAGGTTCTTTCCCACGAATCCTTTGGCTCCGGTAACCAGAATCTTCATTATTTCGCGAGATTTTCAACTCCGTTCAATTCGTTCTGGATGTATTCCAGAGCACCTATTTTGGCGATTGTTTCTTCCAAGTTCAGACGGTAAGCGTTGTCAGAATTGAACTCCTCTATGGTAGCGCGCTTTACATCACCCTTGGTGAAGTACTGGTCATAGTTTAGGTCGCGGTTGTCTGCCGGAACACGGTAGAAGTTGCCCATATCCTCTGCTTTGGCGCATTCTTCCTTGGTAAGGAGTGTCTCGTACATCTTCTCGCCGTGACGGATGCCGATGACCTTGATGTCCTCTTTCCTGCCGCCGAAAAGGTCGCAGACGGCCTCCGCCTGTGTTTTGATGGTGCATGCCGGTGCTTTCTGAACGAGAATGTCGCCATTGTGGCCATGCTCGAACGCGAAAAGTACCAGGTCCACAGCCTCTTCGAGGGACATGATGAAACGTGTCATCTTAGGCTCTGTAAGAGTGATAGGGTTGCCGCTGCGGATCTGCTCGATCCATAGAGGAATCACGGAACCACGAGAACACATGACATTGCCGTAACGCGTGCAGCAGATCTTTGTGTTGTGCGAATTACGGCTCTTGGCGACAGCGATTTTCTCCTCTATGGCCTTGGTGATGCCCATAGCGTTGATCGGATAGGCCGCCTTGTCGGTAGAGAGACAGATGACCGCTCCGACATTGTTTTCGATAGCTGCCGTGAGAACATTGTCCGTGCCTATCACATTGGTCCTCACTGCTTCCATCGGGAAGAATTCGCAGCTAGGGACCTGCTTGAGGGCGGCTGCATGGAAGATGTAATCTGTTCCTGGCATCGCCGAGCGCACGCTTTCCAGACTTCTGACATCGCCGATATAGAATTTTATCTTGTGTTCAACATCAGGGTATTTCGCCTGATACTCGTGGCGCATGTCGTCCTGTTTCTTCTCGTCGCGTGAGAAAATCCTGATCTCAGCAATGTCCGTTCTGAGGAAACGCTTCAGGACAGCATTCCCGAAGCTACCGGTTCCTCCGGTGATCATCAATGTCTTTCCAGCAAAAATGCTCATGATATGTTAAATTTAAAAATTGTCGTTTAATGTTTTCAATATGCCCCAAGCCACAACCAGTCTCCACATATCTGTGGCCTGATTAAAACACACTGCATAAGAACGAAAATATGTATAATTATGCTCTCAATGAGTGCAATAACATTAAGGAAGTCTACACTTCACCCGTTATTCGATTTTCTTCACGTGCTTCACCACCAAAAATCCGTGTCAGTTCAGAAACATCCGTATTGTACTGCTTGTCCAACAAATACTTCAAAGCCATCTTTAACGCTCTGAATTCAGAGTTGCCGTTTATTGCTGCGAATAAGTTCTTGAAGCGCTCATCCGTGTTGGAGGTGACTGACTTGGATAGTATTGAAGAACATATCTACACCGTTATCGTAAGCTTCATGTATCTCCTCATCATTGAGCTGCTTTACGGAAAAATCTCTGCTGGCAGGCTTCTGTGGATGAGTGAACATTACTGACAATTCTTTCGGGGCAGCCTTGATCAGCTGATTCAGAACATACGGACTATGCGTCGTGATGAAAAGCATGTCTCCATGCGTTTTTATCTGTTCCAGCATCCAATTCACGAATTGGCATTGAGTCGGAGGGAACAAATTATCCTCTGGTTCCTCAAGGAATATCTCGCTATGATCAACATTGATATACTCCTGACAAATCGACTTGAACTTCTTCGCCTGGTCTGGCTTGGAAAACGAATAATCTACGCCACCAATGGTGACGACTTCTATCGTCTCGTCATGGTTGAAATCCTTTTCATAGAGATTGGCGTAAATGTTCGACAATAGATTTTTGCGCTCTTCTTTCTGTTCATACGACATCTTGCCTGCTTCTGCATTGTATTGGCCTACAGTAAGATAATCGAGATGTACATACATAGGGAGGAGCGATTGGATACCGCTGGAACTCTCCTTCAGTTTCAGCGGAGTTCCGTTCTCCAGTCTTATGTTGTCCGTATTTGTCTGGGAGTCATAAGAATAAGACATGCCCAGATTCAAGAAATTCTCCTCGCTCTTTACAAACTTCCTGGCCCTGTCCCAATCTGACATGAAGTCAAGCATGTTGCCATCCAATGGAAGGAAACTCCACCCCGGGATTGAAGCCACCAAATTTCTGTCGGCGGGGACATAACTTACCTTTGGCCTTTTATAGTTCCAATGAGCATTTTTCCATCTCATCGTAAACTTCTTTTCTGAATGGCTGTATGAGAAGAATACATGTCCGGTTTCATATTCGATGTATGTATCTGGATGGACGTATCCTGCCATTTGATAATAGCTGGTCATGATGTCAATGAAGGCTGAGCCGTTACCGAAACCGTTGACCTTCTGAGACAATTCAAGACGTTTTTCAACCCAGGTACAATAGCACGCCGTCTTAAGTACGCAGCTCTTGCCGGAACTCTGCATACCTATCAATACATTTACCTGTCCAAGTTGAAGGTCCGCATTGCGAATCGGACCGAAATTCTTTATGACCAAGTGTCTCATATCTTTGGGCATTTTAATCAATTAATACTTCTGAACTACTCGTTACAATCCCCTGAACTTACTTACAAAAATAACAAAAAAAAGTTCCAGCCCTACCATCTAGTAGTTCATCCCGAAAGCCCAGAGAGGAATGACGTTGCCTTGGGCGAACTCGATGTCGTCTTTCACATCATTCCTTACTCGCATCTGATTATAGAAGAACGTTTCCCTCATGTTTCCGACATCGGTTTTTCCGCCTGACAGGGCATTCATCAGGCTAGGATTGTCAATATATACTTTCTCGACTTTTCCCAGGCCTCTCATTCCACCAGTATCATCCCTGAGCTGTCCGATCAACTGTGCCCTTTCCAGAAGGGCGAGGTAGTCTTGTACACTATTTCTGCTGATGCCGATTTCCGATGCCAGACTGTCTGCATTCGGCTTGTATGGAGCGAGTGTGGAAATGACAGCGAGCATCTTCTTCAGTAAGTTCGGTAAACGTCTTATCGTGAGTGTTATTCAAGCTTTTTATTTATATGTTATACGTCTGTTGTTCCTCAGAACCCTCCGTTGAGGAAAGCTCGTGTCTGAACATAGCTGGGCTCGTAGTAGGCACTTGTGTTGTAGTCATCTATCTTGTCGCAGACAGGTGATGCGTAAACCGCTTTCATTGTCGCGGGAAGATTGTCCTCGGTATCTACGGATGAGATAAGCCTTGCATAGACTTTGCCCATCTGGGTAGGTGACGGGACTTTGTCTGTGAAGCGTGAGTCCACTTTGGTTATGTCGAAGTTCCCTGGTGCCATTCCGTATGTCGTAATCCATTCATCCTCGACCTGTTCCGGATTAAGACAATGGTTTGTTTCAGCTATGGACAGTTCATGCAGAAGGCCTTTGCTACCGAGTTTTGCTACGACGTATCGATTCCTCTGTTGGATTTTCCGTGCGACTCTCTCTATCATGTAGCAGACAAAATACAGGTCATCGAAATCTATCTGCTCGTCTGGAAAGTATTTGTTGCTCATAATTGATAGTGTGATTTGAATTTCAATGTTTGCAGCGCCCTGTCTGTGCAAAAGAGTATTTGATTCGTCGGATGTTTGAATCTTGCTAATGCCCAGAAAGCCTCGCGACTTATACGTCCGGCGAGAAAGTCTTCTACATAGTCCCATACCTCATCGTCAGCCATCGGACCTTCCACAATATCATAGCTGTGTGGCTCTCCATGTCGGCATTCTGCGACGAAGTCAAGCCATTCATCTGTCATTTCAACGAAGTCTTTCACGTTGAGTGTTGCGTCACGGGTATATTCGTAGATGCATACGATATGGGGATTCCGTTTCGTAATGGCCCATCTCTGAGCCTGTTTTTCGATGCGTGCACAATAGAATCCGAACCCGAAATTCTTGTTGTAACCTGCCACTCTGACTTCAGGAGTTTTTACTATGGTGTTAGTTCCATGATAAACGATAATCGGTGATTCTGGTGCCATATATTTTCTTGGATGGTAGTATTAAACC
>ERZ1026772.1110-NODE-1110-length-15796-cov-10.592974_pt1 | contig 15796 bp, 8 predicted proteins | sample MGYA00380124_ERZ1026772 | MGnify/ENA primary metagenome ERZ1026772 (study PRJEB33269, sample SAMEA4719760) | human gut metagenome | biome: human-associated habitat; feature: organic feature; material: feces | place: Cameroon | collected 2013-10 ...
TTGTAGGCTCCGAAAAGCCTTGTATTTACAGTGTTCCTAATAGGAAGTAATCATACGCCGCTCAGTCCTCCACCACCAGACGGCCCTCCACCCGGCGGTTGAGGTGCTGGTTGACCATCAAGTACTCCTCCACCACATCCCGCGCCGAGGTGGACAGCACGCGAGTCCTGCCATTTTCCTCCGCCTCCTCCAGCGTGATGTTCAGAAACGCCTTGAGGTTGTTGTAGTGGTACTTCTGCATGGCCACGGTGTAGAGCCGGTCGGCGTACAGCGCCTCACCGTCCAGCGTCAGCGTGCGGAACGTCTGTGTGCTTCTGGACCAGACGATGTGCATCCCGTGGGAGAACTGGTAGAACTCCGTATGCTCGCCCTGAAACGCCTCATCCCGCAGGACGTGGCGCAGCATCCGCTCCAGCTGAGCGCCGGTGACCTTGAGCATATATACCGCGTCGTCGTAGGGCAGACACTCCACAAGGTCGGCGTAGTGTACCACGGGTCCCAGAGAGTAGCTGCGGATAGCGCCGGAGCCCATGAGCATCAGGTCGATGCCGAAGCTGTCCCGCAGGATATCGGCGATCAGGTTGCCCAGCGGCGTCTCCTGATTGCGCTTGGGATGACCCAGCTCGCAGGCGAACCGCGTGATGATGCGGTCGTATTTCTGGGAGGTGGCACTTTTGTAGTGCTGGATGAACGATTCCACCTCCTCGTCACGGGGGCAGTGGGCGTCGTCAATGGGGATCATCTGCCATGTGAAGGTGTCGATGGCGTTGAGGTCGGTGTCCACCATGATATCGAAACGGCCGATCTCGTCGGTGCCGGTACCCGCCTGTACGATGTAGATGTTGTTGACCTTGAAGGGCTCCTCCAGCCGCGTGTGGCTGTGTCCGCCGATGATCAGATCCACGCCCCATGCGGGATCCAGCATTGCCGCCAGCTTCTTGTCCTCCTCAAAGCCGATGTGGGTGAGCAGCACGGTGAAGTCGATGTCGATGGCGTTGTAGGCGTTGCAGATGTTGCCCACCTCCCGGGCCGCCTCGCCGATGTCCACAAAGGAGCCAATCAGCTCGTCGCTCTTGGTGGCGGCCAGCACCTCCTCGGTGATGATGCCGATGAACAGGATCTTCATGCCATCGATATGGGCGATCCAGAAGGGCTGGAACATCCGCCGTCCGTTGGATTTGATGTGCAGATTGGCGTTGATGATGGGGAAATCCGCGCACTTCTCCAGAAACAGAAGATGGGCCAGACCGTAATCGATCTCGTGGTTGCCGATGGTGGCCACGTCCGGCCCCACCAGATTCATGATGCCGATGGTGGAGGTACCCTTGTACTCCGAGTCGATGACGCTGCCGCGGAACATATCGCCCGCCACGGCATAGATCACATTTTTCTCCTCCCGCCGCACCTTGTTGACATAGCCGGAGAGCAGCGATACGCCGCCCACCAGCCGCTGGTCGATCTGCTCGGCCAGAAAATCGCCGTGCATATCGTTCGAGTGCAGGATCGTCAGCTTTTTCAGGTTCTTCATACGCCTTTCCCGCCTTCCGCCGCGCCTATTGCCTATTATACTGCTATGATATGGCGTTTCGGTGGAAAATGCAAGAAAAATTCGCACTTATGAGCGGAATTTTGGGCGTGCATTTGTGAAAAAACAGGAAGCAGCCTCTCCTCAGAGGCTGCTTCCTGTTTATGCGCGGCAATAAGGCGTACCGCAGCGCCGATGAGAGAGAGCACCATGCGCCACAGGGAGGGGCGGCGCATGGCGGGGGATCACTGAAGAGACAGGGCGTTGACCGCTTTTTCTATCTGCTCCAGGGCCTTTGTCAGGGTACACCGGGGGCAGGCCACGTTCATGCGCAGGAAGGCCTCTCCCTGCTCGCCGAACTCATAGCCGGCACAGAACGCCACCTTGGCTTCGTTGAGCATGAACTGCTCCAAAGCCCTGCCCCGGTAGGGCAGCTGGGAGCAATCCAGCCAGACCAGATACGTGCCCTCGGAGGGGATCATGCGGATCTGGGGGATGCGCTCCCGCAGGAACTGATCCAGATACGTCTTGTTGTCGGAGACATAGGCGATGGCCTGATCCAGCCACTCCTCGCCGTCGTTGTAGGCGGCTATGAGAGCGGCCATGCCGAAGATATTATCCAGCCGCGTCTGGGCGATGGACATCTCCTCATTGAACTTGCACCGCAGGTCGTCGTCCGCCAGCACGAGGGTGGCCATGCCCAGACCGCCCAGGTTGAAGCCCTTGTTGGAGGAGTAGCAGACCATGGAGTGGCGCAGCACGTCCTCGCCCAGCAGGCAGAAGGTGGTGTGGGGATGCTCCGGCGGCACGAAGTCACAGTGGATCTCGTCCACCAGCATAAAGATGTTGTGCCGCAGGCAGATCTCCGCCACGCCCTCCAGCTCCTGACGGGTCCATACCCGGCCGGTGGGGTTGTGGGGGCTGGAGAGAATCAGCACCTTCACGCCGGAGGCGGCCTTGGCCTCCATGTCGGCGAAGTCGAAGGTGTAGCGCCCGTCCTTCCAGATCAGCGGCGTCTCCACCAGCTCCCGGCCGCCGCGGGTGACCATGTCGAACAGCGGGTCGTAGTTGGGCATGGGTACCATGACCTTGTCGCCGGGCTTGGTGAGGATGCGCAGCATCACATTTATAGCGTAGATCACGCCGGGAGGCGCAAAGGCCAGATGCTCATAGCTGACCTCGAAGCCGTGGCGCTTTTTCAGCCAGCCCATCACCGCATCGTAATAGGGCTGCTGGCGTACGCCGTAGCCGTAGACCGGATGAGCAGCGCGCTTCTGTACGGCCTCCACGATGCAGGGGGCGCAGGCGAAGTCCATGTCCGCCACCCACATGGGGATTACATCGTCCCGACCAAAATTGTCCATATCGCAGTCCCACTTAAAGGAGAAGGTATTTCTGCGATCAATGGGTGTATCAAAATCGTATCTCATGCAGCGCCACCAACCAGTGCAACGACGATCCACAGAATGATGGACACTGCCGCCGCCAGCAGCGCATAGGGAAGCTGGGTGCGGACGTGGTCGATGTGGTCGCAGGCGGCGCCCAGAGAGGAGAGCACCGAGGTGTCGGAAACAGGGGAGCAATGGTCGCCGAACAGACCGCCGCTGACAACGGCGCCCACCGCGGCGTAGACCAGCGTACCCAGCTGACCGCCGGTGAAGGAGTAGGCCATAGGAACGGCGATGGGAATGCAGATGGCGAAGGTACCCCAGGAGGAGCCGGTGAAGAAGGAGATCACGGCGCCCGCGATGAAGGTCACGGACAGGAACAGGGCGGGGGTCATCCAGTTCTCGCAGACGCCCAGCAGGAAGTCGGCTGCGCCCATGGACTTGGTGATGGTGTTGATGCAGTAGGCCAGAGCCAGGATGAGGGTGGCGGACATGACGCTCTTCATGCCCTGCACGGCAGTGTTCACCAGATCGGTCACGCTCTTGAACACCTTGCGGATGCTCAGCTCGATGGACATATAGATCACGGTGATGATGAAGCACTCCAGGATCTTCACGCCGCCCTTGGCGATGTAGGTCCAGATGGCGGTGGCTACCAGAAGGATGATGGGAACGAGGAAGTCCAGCATGACGTTGGGCTTCACATCGCTGTCGTTGCCCTTCTGCAGCTCCTCCAGCTCGGTACCCATCATGGGAACGGCGCCGTCACGCAGAAGCTTGCCGGTGGTGCGGGCGCGCTGCTCCGCCTTACGCATGGGCCCGAAGTCGGGGAAGATCTCCAGCGCGGAGAGAAGCGTGATGAGTACCATCAGAATCGCGTAGAAGTTAAAGGGGATGGCGCTGATATAGACGCTTACGCCCTGCTCGTTGGAGGTCACAGGGCCGCCCAGATCCGCTACCAGACCGGCCACGTAGGCGCCCCATGCCATGAAGGGCATCAGGGTACACACGGAGGCGCAGGTGGAGTCGAGGATGAAGGCCAGCTTCTCTCTGGGCACGCGCATCTCATCCGTCAGGGGACGCATGACCACGCCGCGCAGCAGGGGGCTCATGTAGTCGTCGATGGTGAACAGACCGATGAACCAGGTGGCCAGCTTTACGCTGCGGGGGGATTTCACCTTGCCGGCGATCATCTCCGCAAACGCCTTGACCACGCCCGCCTTCATGAAGAACGCGATCATGATGCCGATGAATACCTGAATGAGCAGGATCCAGATGAAGTCCTCGTTGCCCAGAGCCTCCTCCGCCAGAGCGGAGAAGCCGAAGGCGGGGTCGTGTCCCAGCAGCAGAACGCCGGAGAGACAGCCCATGAACAGGGCAAAGACGGCGTCCTTTTTCCAGAACGCCAGAGCAAGTGTAAGCGCAAGGGGAACCAATGACAAGATACCGTAGTTTGCAGCTTCCATTACAAATACCTCCTTAAAAATATGATGCGCGGGGGAAGGGAGTGACCGTGAGCTCTCTTTCTGATAACTTTGTTACATTCCTGATTATAATTTATCACACCATCCTTGTCAACCTTGCATAAGTGCCAAGAAATGTGATAAATTTTTGTCTAAAACGCTGCATAAATGGGCGTTTCCTGCTGTGTGTGCAAAAAAATTGTCAACCCTATCGACCGAAAATACATAGGGAGCTGCTTTGCCCGCAGAATTTCGATAGACGAACTGATAACGAAATCGCATGACAGCTCTTTGTCAGACAAAAAGGTGTTGCTGAGAAAGTTGGGATACGAGAATCATTCCAAGCCAAAAATTCGCCCCACCACACAGGAGACCTATGAAAGCCGCATCCGCCTGCACATCATCCCGGAGATCGGCAGCATCCCGCTGAACAAGCTGACGCAGAATGACCTGCAGCAGTGTTATGGTCGGATCAAGAAAAGTGGCCGGAAGCGGCTCACCGACAAGTACGGCGAAGGGCTGTCCGACCGAATGGTGCGTATGTGCCACGCCACCTGCCGCTCTGCATTGGAAAAGGCGGTGCAGGATGGGCTGATTCGTATGAACCCGGACATCGGCTGCAAGCTGCCGCCGAAAAAGGCACGGGAAATGCAGGTACTGACGCGGGAGGAACTGCAACGGTTTCTCATTCAGGCAAAGTTCGAGGGATATTACGAAGTCTTTCTTCTGGATTTGGCCACCGGCCTGCGCCGGGGCGAGCTCATGGCGCTGCAATGGAACGACCTGAACTTCAAAACCGGCGTGCTGAACTTTTGAATAAATTTTTTTCTACTTTTTCCGACGCTTTATAGCCGCTTTTGCTTTATTATAGATGCTCTTCGCAACTCTTGATTCCACTGTTTCCGCACACTCCACGCCTGTCTGTAGTCAAATATGTGGTCAAAAAACCGCTTTCTGAACACCCTCGTGACAGGGGACAGAAAGCGGTTTTTATAGTTTGCCGGAGTGCTGCGGGCAGGTAATCCGCCGCTCAGGTTTGCCGCATTGTACCTCTGCTGGAGAGGTTAAGCAAGTTCTTTATGCAGGGATAGGCGGCGCAGAATTTGCATCGCTATAGACAAAGAAGAATCAATTTCCGCAGTAAGCACGAATGGCCTGTGCAACAAAATCTGCCGTGTCCTCACCGCCAGCCTTGTCAATGTTTTTACGGAAGCGGTCATCGGCTACATACATCTCACCTAAGCCCGCCAGGATCTCCAGCGTGCAGGTGTAAAAATGGTCGGTGATAAATTGCTGCAAATCACGAATGGCCGCCTGCGCTTCCGGTGCGGTAGTCAAAGCCAATATCCGTGATGAAACAGGCCGTGATCTGGAAGACCATGTCCTCTCCCTTCACCGAGAGGTAGACATACGGGTTCTCCTTCACATAGTCCGCATCCATATACCGATGGAGCTTCGTGAGCTTGGGCCCGTCCGGGTCACAGTTGCTGGCAGAGTGACCGAAGATGACGGTATTCCTGTCCAGCTTGCTCCGACTGCTCAAACGGTTGTCACAGTGGGCGTAGTAGCAGCCCCATTCGCTGTAGTTCCCGTTCTCGTCCTTTTGCAGGTAGTAAGCGTTGTCCTTTGCCTGCACCACGGGGTCGTCCACCTCGGCACCGGGCATATACAGCCACGCCACGGCGTCGGCGTATTTCCTTCTTGCGTCCTTCAGCTCCTTTTGCCGGTCCACGGTGGGGATGATCTCGCCGGTGGGCTGTGGCTCGGTCACTTCGGGTACGCTGGGATATTCCTCTTTCTGATGACAAGCGGTGGCACTGATCGCCGTCCCCATCAGCATAATGGCGACGAAGGCGCAAAACAGAAATCGAGTGATCTTTTTCATAGTGTTTTCTCCTGCCGCGTGGGATGGCGGCATGGCTCATGGGTTGTGAATGGCGCGCAGTGTTTCCAGTGGCGAAAAAGGAACAGCGCGGAGGCCGGTGTTGTTGACCGTCCGCCGCGCTGTCCTTTGCCTGTTGTGGAATTGTGCCTGCGTATGTCTGCTCTGGCAGCTGCTTGATTTACTCAGCTATGACCCTCCAGAGAAACGTTACGCTCTGACTGCGGGTGCAGTTACTTTCCTTGCGGTGATGATATTTCTTTTCACCGGTTTAGACCAACTTACCCCATGTCAGGGGGCCGACGATGCCGTCCGCACCCAGACCGTTGGCCTTCTGGAACGCCAGCACGGCGGCCTTTGTCTTGCTTCCGAAGATGCCGTCCACGCTGCCGCAGTCATAGCCCAGCGCGTTCAGCAGCTCCTGGAGCTTACGCACGGCATCGCCGCGGGAGCCGGTGCGGAGCATGGGCTGGGTCGTGACGGGCGTCATGTTCACGGGCGTGGCATCATAGAGCTTCGCCCAGGTGAGTTTGCCCACGATACCGTCCACGCCAAGGCTATTAGCCTTCTGGAAGGCAGTCACCGCCGCATAGGTCTTGGCTCCGAAGATGCCGTCCACGTTGCCGGAGTTGTAGCCCAGCGTGTTCAGCTTATCCTGCAGCGTCTTGACAGCGTCGCCGGTGCAGCCTCTGTACAGCATAGGCATATCGGGTACTGTGGGGGCGTAGTAGCTACCTCCGCCGGAGGAGGCGGACTTGTGCCACAGCTGGATAGAGCCGGTCAGCGTCGTGTAGTTGGTGTCGGTGGGGGTGTAAGTCCACCCGTAGCTCTTGTTCGCAACCACCTCGGTGGTGGTGGGGTAGTCCCAAGCAATCGTACCGCCGGCAGGCGTAATAGTACCGATACCCAAGGCGGCATCCGCCAGCGTCTTGCCGGAAGCGGTGATCTTGGTATAGGCAGGTTCGCCGGTGGGGACGGCTCTGGTGATGGTGATCTCCACGGGAGAGCTGGTGACGGCGTTGTATTCGCTGTCGCCAGCCTTGGTGGCCGTCACGGTGACGGATCCGATCCTGACGGGCGTCAGGACGCCGTTGGAATCAATAGTAGCTTCGCCAGTGCCGTTGGTCACAGTGTAGGTCACCGCGCCGGAACCGGAGCCGCCGCTGGTACCAAGCTGCAAGGGCTGACCGTAGACCACGGCGGTGCCGCCGGTAATGCGCAGTGCCTGCTGATTATCCTTTTCTGTCAGGGTGATAGTCAGGGCGATGGTGAAATCCTCGTAGTTGTTGCAGGAGGCTTTCAGGATGATGGTGATCTTGTCACCCGCCTTGCCGCCGGAAATCGCATAGGTCAGCAAACTGCCGTCCGCTGCGAAGTCATGCTTGGGCAGGACGATGCTCGCCTCGCTGCTGAACGTCCAGTCCTGCCCGGCGGGCAGTCCGGCCCAGTCCGGCGTGTAGGTGTGATCCGAGGCGTCCGTGTACTTCTGCTCCAGCTCGACCGTTTTGAGGTTGCCGCCATCCGCCTTGTTCACCATGACTTCAAGCCCGATGTTCTCCACCATGTTGTAGTTGACAGCGTCTGTCGGGGTGAACTTCGCCTGGAAGGTCTTGGCGGCAGTCGAGGCGCCGCCCACAGATTCGCTGCTATCCGTCCAACTCCAGCCGTCCGGCAGCGTCACATCCGCCAGCGCCTGACCGTATTTTGCCGTCAGCCCGGTGGGAACGGTGTAGGTCGGCGTTGCCTTTGCTACCACAAATTCGCAATACACAGCTTCAAATCCGTAGTAGTTATCCGTATCACCAATGCTGGCGTACATACGGTAGGTACCGGCGTTCAGCGCGGGCGGATTGCTGATATCCCACGTCTGAACAGAGCCGCTGTCCGCAGCGGCATAACTGTAGGTCACTTGAGCATTCAAATCGCCCGTCTGGTCTGTCAAGGTCGGTGTGCTGGGCGTTTTACCGTAAGTATAGCCCGCCATGCTGAGCTTGCCGTACTGTCGAGCCTTGTCAACCTTGACCGTTGCGATGCCGGTCGTTTCCGTATAGGCAGCCTTATCCGTGGGTGTGAACTTCCACTCGGCTTCATAGCGGTCATTTGCATCAGGCTTGATTGTGTCATCTGTCCATGTGAACGTGCCGTTGACGGTTGCGCCGGTGTTGGGGTCTTTCATCTTGCCCGAAATTTCGCTCTTGCTCAGTGTGTCGCCGTAGGTAATCTTGCTTGCGGTGATTTTGCCGTCCATAACGGGCGCGAGCTTGTTCTTCGCAATGACGTTGATGGTCAGGGTGAAGTCATGGTAGTTGGTCGTAGAGACATTGACCTTGACAGAACCAATGCTGCCTGTCGTGTCTGTCTTCACGGCCTGAATGGGCAAAATCAGCTTGCCGTCTTCCACCCTCGCGCCATCGGTGTAATAGCCGCTGGACAAGTTGACAGTTGGTGCGCCGTAGGTCACCGCGCCGTACTCCCTGGGAGCCTCCAGCGCAGGCAGCAGCGCGGACAGATCAACCGTATACGTCGCCGCGTGGTTGTTCGCGACTTGCAACGCCTTGGCCGCGGGGGCAGCGATGGTCGCCTTGTTGATAGAAACAGACACCCGGCCGCTGCTGTATTCGATCTGCATCACCCTGCTGCCATTGGCAAAGACAAAGTTGCCGTCGGGTTTCAGCGTCATTGTGCCGGTGAAGGTTCTGTCTCCGGCTTCCGCGGAGTCGAATTTCATATTGCTCAACTGGTAGTCGCTCTTGCCCAAATTAAAAACATCCACAGTCGACAATATAGGATTCCGCGGGTTCTTCGAATCAGGAATAAAACCGCCTAACACGTTGATTCCGTTTGTGCTGTCAGTCACTGCATCTGTACCATCGTACGTCTTGTTAATCTGGGCATGACGAAAGTTTTCAACCGACAGCTCATACGGCTCAAGCGTCCATGTCACCGACTTTTCACCCGTATAATTGCCCCTGCCCTCGATGGTCAGCGTGTGCGTTCCGGCATTCATTGCCCGATTGCTCGAACCTTTAATGGTGTAATCTTTATTCAATTCCAGCGGCTGTCTGTTGTAGGTCACCTCAAATTTGTATTCTACATCGTTAAACGTGCTGGAAGAAAACGGAGTAAACACCAGGCGGTTGTCTGCCGGATTTCCGGTGTTGCCCGTGCCCGGCTTCTGCGTAATGACCGTTTGGTCGCCGTTCAGCTTGGCAGGCACGACCTTTATCGTATAGCCCTTGACTGCCACCTGCCACTGCATTTCTCCGCCGGGTCTATCCACCCCTGTGATCACGCAGAATACCTCCAGCGTATCATTGACATTCACGCCAGCCACTTTATTCTCCACCATATGTTCTGCGCCACTGTTCGTTCTGCGATACCACTTCACCTCGTACAAGCCCACATTTTCACTGGGCGAGCCAACCATGAAGGGGATGCTGCCGTTAATGGGAACATCTGCCGCTTTAGAAGTAGTCGATCCGAAGTCGTGAGGGGCTTGCTTGATATCGAATTTTTTCCAATTTTGCGCCGCCGTATCCACCTGTCTATCAAGGCTTGTACCTTCGGCGTAATATTGGTGATCCAGCACATCCGCGAGAATCTTGCCGCTTGGCAGGCTATATGCGCCAAGGCTGCCGCCTGTGGCGGAAACATGCATGCCATCAGCCCAATCCTCTATATTCAGTTTGCCAAGGCTGCCGCCCTGGATGGAAAGATTTGTGTTTACGGAGCAATTCTTTACATCCAGCTCGTCAACGCTGCCGCCCTTCAGCGCAACGACAGCGCCGCCGGTCATCTTCAGATTGCCGACAAAACCGTTCTCCAGCGTAAAGCTCCCGCCCTGACTCCCATCAAGGAGGATATTCGTAATCTGACCGAGCTCCGTGCCGTCGGTAACCGTCAAATGCATATTGTTAGTGGGCTTGAAGAATGCGCCGTCACCTTTAACCGACATCCTATGTCCGTTCAGATTGATCGTATGCGATCCGCTGCCAATGCTCCATGTACCATCCGCAGCGGTATAATCGGCATACAGCTTCAATGTGCCGCCGTTTGCCAGCCAATAGGAGATGGCTTCATCCATATCGGTATAGAGATTGCCATCCACCGAGGCTACGAATTTGCCGCTCTTGCCGCAGTATTCGCATGTCGCTACGCCAGTTTCATCCGGTTTCATGTTCGGATGCAGGCATTTTACGACCTTGACGTTGTAGATAGACGCGCCCTGAAGTTTTGTTCCGTACTCCACATACGACCCATCTGCATTCTGGTACGCATAGCCATCTGCAAGCAGTTCGCCAAGCTTGACCGGCCCAAAATCAGCTACCCAAATCTCATTAAAGCTGCCGCCGCTCAGTTTGGTTTTTTTCAGTTTGTCAAGTTGATTATTCCCGAACGACAGGTTTCCGATCGTCCCTGCCTTCGGCCCTACGATCACTGCGGCTTCCCGCGTTGCTGCTTCATAGTTCGAGTTATCCGATATATTGATCGAGCTGATCGTACCGCCTTCCCACTCGCTCAGATCCAGCGTAGCTTTCATATTAACAATGATAATGCCGCCATACATCGGAGGTTCATAACTGCCTTTGCCGATAATTTTCAAGGTGCAGGCTGTGTAAGTCTCATTAGTATCTTTACCTCCGACATCAAGCCATCCGCTTGTGATCTTGTGTTCATTCAAATCCAACGTAACCGTTGTATTGTCGCCGGAAATGCCCGTCCTTCCTGAAATCGAAACATCCGCCAGCAAGGTGATTTTCGTGCCGTTTGTTGCATTGCGCATCGCTGACTTAAAGTCTGTGCCGTAGGTCACGGTCCCGCCTGTTTCGATCTTCACGGCCATCTGCGCGCCGCAGACGGTGCATTCCGCCGTGACGTTTCCGGCCGCGTCCGTGCTCTCCGTGATCTTGTGCGCACATTCATTCCTGCAGACGGTGCATACGCCGTTCTCAAACTTGTCATGCGGGCAGACATAGCCGCAGGCGCAGACGTACTTCCCATCGCTGTTCAGCTTGAAGTCGTGCGTATGCGCTACCACCGTCACGTTCTCGGAGATGGACTCGACATCGCCCTTGACGATGGCGGAAATTTCACCCACTTTCGCAAAGGCAAGGCCATCGCCCAGCAGGGCGTTGACATTCGCATAGGTGGTGCTGCCCGCCACGGAGACGCCGCCGTTGAGCACATCGCCCGCCTTGAGCCGCAATGTGCCGTTGGTGACTTCGACAGCGGGCTTGCCGCTTGCGCCGGTGGCGGTCAAATTGCCGTCGAAGATCAGCGTGCCGCCGTTGACCTTTACGGCAGGGGCGGCCAGGTCAGAAAAGGTGCCTGTCTGGTTGATGGTGGCGTCCCCGGTGATCTTCAGGGTGCCGTTCTCCACCGTCAGGGTCGGATTGCCCGAATGGGTCAGAGTGTAGCCGTTCATTTTCAGCTCGACCGTCTTGCCCGGATCGTTGAATTCGATCTCTTCGCTGAGTTCCTTGCCGCCGTCTTCCGCATGGGTTTCCAGCATGACCCAGCTGCCGTCCGCGGCGGCTTTCAGGGCGTCCCCCACAGACTCATAGAGATTGCCCGCCGCATCGCGCGCCGCCGGCTTGAAGCCGCAATTCTCGCACTCGCCATCTGCTTTGTAATGATGCTCCTCTACGGGGTTATTTTCCGTGGAGGTGTAGAAGCAGTACATGCACCTTTGCGTGTGTCCCTTGCCGTCATCCGTCGGGATGGCGGTGGGTTCATGTTTGGCCGGGGTGGTGGAGACATTGCCGCACTCGCACACAGCGAAATGGGTGTTGGCGTTGTCTTTGGGATTGGGCACATAATGATCGGGATTGTCGAAATCGCATGCTTCAGAAGCCCAATCAAAGCCGCATGCCTTGCAATGCCGATGATGTGCAGTGCCGCCGCTGTCGGGAATCAATTTCTGATCGGCAGAATGTTCGTGCTGGCAGTATGCAAGGGTGAGCGACCCGCCTTTCAGCGAGTCTGCGTCCCAAACCTCGGGGGATACCGCCGTGCCGTCAAGGGTGCCCTGGTGGATATGTCTTGTGCTGGACAGCTTGACCCCGTCAATAAGTTTATCGGAGTTCCCGCTGTGAATCTCCAGCTCGCCGCTGTCGATATAAAGCGTCGGCGTACCCGTGGCGTCGTCGGCAAGCCGGACCGCCGCGCCGCCATTCTCATTCAGAGAGTTCTTGACAACCAGCCGTCCGGCATAAGCGCCGCCATCCGATTGTCCGTAAATAGAATAGCTGCCGCTGCAGATCAAAGCGCCCTCCACCGTCAGCGTCGCGCCCTGGCAGAGGATCAGACCGTAGTTGCCGCCGATGGTCAAATTTCCGCCGATGGTCACGTCGTTTCCTTGAACCACGTAGAATTGGGCGTCGGTAAAGTCTGCGTCCCCATCGCCGCCTTCATAAATAGGGCCGTTTCGGCTCCAACCACTACGCCTTACAATATTGCCATCGGCATCAACCGTATCCGGGAAGATATCTCCGCTATTCGCCAGCATCTCAGGCTGGCTGAACCAGTCGGACAGCGCCGCCAGCTTCTCCGTGTTTTTCAGCTGTGCCTGCTGTTCTTCGGTCAGGGTGTCATAATACGCGTCGCAGGCGGCCTGAAACGCCTCGTAGACCGCCATGGCATCATCATCGTCCATGCCGTCCAGCTCGTCCACAGCGGGCAGGGCGTCGATCAACGCCTGAACGGTGGCCACGGTCTGCTTTGCGGCAGAATCCTCCTGCTGTTCTTCCTGTTCCGCAGGCTGATTCTCCTGCTGTTCTTCCTCGTTCGCCGGGTCTGCCGCTTTCTCCACGGCCGGGGGCGTCTGCGCCGTCCCCTCCGTCCCCTCCGCCAGCGCCGCCGTGGGCAGCAGCGTCAGGCAGAGCGCCAGAGCCATGAACAGGCTCAAAACTCGTTTTTTCATATCTTTCCTCCTTGAGATCAGTTTGCATTTATGTCGAATCCGGCGTCTGCCGGATGCTGTTTTTACAGGTCGTCCTGCACTAAATGCAGCTTCTTCGCGGCGGTCTTGGCCTCCGCCCGGCGCTTCACGTCCAGCTTGTCGAGGATGTGGCTGACGTGGGTCTTCACGGTCGGCAGCTTCACATCCATGATCTGCGCGATCTCGGCGTTGGACTTGTCCGCGCAGAGCAGATGGAGAATTTGCAGCTCCGTGGGCGTCAACTCCTCACCGGGGGCAAGGCGGGGTTCGAGGAAATGCGGGTAGAACGCCGCCTGCGTCCGCACCGCCGCCATCAGCCGCTTGCGCCATGCTTTGTTGCCGTCCCAGTCCAGTGCCTCCAGCAGCGGCAGCACCGCCGTGCCGTATACGCTGACGGTGCGGATGAAGCGGTACTCCGCCGCCGCGTCCAGCGCCACCGTCAATCTCTTGCGCCACCGCTCGTCCTTCTTGCGGTACAGGGCAATGGCAGTCAGGACATTCAGGTGAATGCCGTCGATGAGGCGGGCGCAGTCTTGAACGTACGGCTCCAGCGGGGCAAGCGTCAGCTGCACCGTGTCCGGCCTGCCGTCCTCCAGCTCCACCATGGCCTGGGTGAGATACTGGTAGCGCCGCATGACGTTCAGGTGCGTCAGCTCCCGCGGGGCTTTTTCCCGATACCACGCGTCCACCGCGTCAAGGTTGCCGGTGTGCATGTCAATACGGCAGAGCATGGCGTCCATATTGGGCAGAAAGCGTGTCAAACCGCGCTCGACAAAGCATTCACGGAGCACCTCGATGGTGCGCCGCGCGTCAGCGGGCTGTCCGTTTGCCAGCTGGCTGCGGGCCAGCAATCCGCTAACGGCGAACTCCATGTCCGGCGTGCCCCGGTTACGGACCTCGTTCAGCTGTGGGAGAAGGGCCAGCATCCGCCCGGCCACGTCCTCCCCCTTTTCAAACTTGCTCTCGGCGATGGCGCAGTCCGCAAGTCCCACGCCGTCCCTCCCCAGTACCGTCTCCACAGGGAGACGGAGGGTTTTGTAGAGCAGGTCGTCCTTTTTGCTCCATGCGGAAAAGTCCTTGCCGCCGTTCATGATGCTGGGCAGCGCGCTTGTGACGGAGAAGGACGGCAGCGTCACTTCCTTGTTCATCAGCAGCCGGAACACGGCGGGAATGGTTTCCGTCAGACCGTTCACGCCCCGCTGGGGGAGAGAAATGTCCAGCCATGCAAGGCGGCTGCGGGCCTGCTTTCCGGCGGCGTCCTGCCTGCCGCAGCGCTCGGCAAATGCTTGCAGCTCGCCGTACCAGCGCTCCGAGCCTTCGTAGTCCATCGCCAGCGCGCAGAGCATGCTCATGCCCTGCATCAGCGAGGGAGAGGCGAGAATTTCCGCCTCCGGCAGGCTGCGGTAGTATTTTTCCATCTCGGCATAGTGACCCATGCCGGGGTGCAGCTCGGCGTTGCGCACCAGCAGCTCGGAGACCTTGGAATGGTCACCGCCGCTGGTGTAGCATTCCAGGGCGTGGGCGTAGTCCTCCTTCAGCTCATAGTACAGCCCGCCCCGGCTGAAGAGCGCTTTGCGCTTTTCCTCGGTATACTCCCGTTCCATCTCCCAGAGGAGAAAAGCTCGGAAACCCGACCAGAAGTGGAAGCGCTGGCAGTCGTCGTAGCGCAGCATAGTGGTGTATCGAAGAAGCCAGTCCAGCCGTTCGCCGGCACGGGGATCGCCGCTGACCATCCGCGCCATTTCCAGGTCAAAGCTTTCAAAGGGAGCCAGCTCCAACAGGAAGCGCCGCACCGGCAGGTCAAAGCGCCGGTAGATGGCGGTTTCAAAGTAGAGAAACACCTCCCGGAACACCCGCGCCACCAACTCCGGCGTCCACGGCTTGCCCGGAGACATACACCGGGCGGTGATGGCTACGCCCAGCGGATAGCCCACGGATTCTTTCAAAATTCCGTCGATCTCGCTATCTGTTACATTTGCTCCCGAAAGCTGAAACAGTCGCCGCACATCGTCCGCGTCAAAAAGCAGGTCGTCGGCCTCCAGCACCGTCATCAGCCCCGTGTACTGAAACGCCGTCAGGCAGCCAGGCGGCACACCGCGCGAGAGCAGCACGAAATGGCGCTCCGGACTTGAGCGAATCAATTCGCAAAGAGCCTGCTGCCCGGCTTCCTCCTGCATGAGCTGAAGATCGTCAATCAGCAGAATGTCCCAATCCTGCGCTGACGGTGGGATTGCGCAGTCTGGGTCTGCCGCGCTTTGCCGCAGCACATTCCGCCCGCGCAGCAGCGCGTCCGCCAGCACGGTCTTTCCAAAGCCGCAGGGCGCGCTGAAAAAAAGGACTCTGCCATGCGCCATGAAGCTGTCAAACCGTTTCTGAACGGAGGGCTTTATGATGATATTTTCGGTCATTTCTTCCCTCCCTTTGATACAGTGCGAGATTGTCATAAGCCTTTTGCCATCTATCTCAAATTATATTATACGCGGCTGTTCTGAAATGTAAATCATCCCAAAGGATGAGACGCGCTGCATAGCAAACGGCTGTGCAGGCCAGCATTTCGTGAGGTGAAAAAGAAATCGCACAGCATCAGGCCAAAATGCC
>ERZ1026772.1111-NODE-1111-length-15770-cov-4.049761_pt1 | contig 15770 bp, 19 predicted proteins | sample MGYA00380124_ERZ1026772 | MGnify/ENA primary metagenome ERZ1026772 (study PRJEB33269, sample SAMEA4719760) | human gut metagenome | biome: human-associated habitat; feature: organic feature; material: feces | place: Cameroon | collected 2013-10 ...
AATTTTGTTTGCATAAGCGCCCCTTTCCCCTTATAATAGTTTCGTAGAAAAACCCAACGGTCACATTGCAGACAGTTCCGGAGACGTTTACCCGGAAATGATCTGAGAATGGACTGATTGTAAGGAGGAAACGTATGAATACGATCATCACAATTGGAAGACAGTTTGGTTCCGGAGGACGTGAAATCGGAGAAAAGGTTGCCGAGCGCTATGGAATCAAATACTATGACAAGGATTTGATTGCGCATGTCGCAAGCAACAGCGGCTTTTGCAAGGAAATGATTGAACAGCAGGATGAGCGCGCCACCAATTCTTTTCTCTACAATCTGGTAATGGATACGTATTCGTTCGGATACAATGCATCCAGCTTCGTGGATATGCCGATCAGTCAGAAGGTTTTTCTTGCACAGTTTGACACCATCAAGAAGCTTGCCGACGAGGCCCCTGCCGTATTTATCGGACGCTGTGCAGACAATGCACTGTCCGAACGTGACAATGTCATCAATATTTTCATCCATGCCGATGAAGACAGCCGCATCGATGAAATCATGAGACGTTACCCGGATATCAATACCCGCCAGAAGGCCCGCGATTTCATGAACAAAAAGGATCGCCAGCGTCAGAGCTACTACAATTATTACTCCAGCCGCAAATGGGGACGCGCGGATACCTATGATTTCTCCATCAATTCCGCACTGCTTGGCATCGACGGCGCCGTCAATCTGATCTGCCAGATGGTGGACGATTTTGAGAAGGCAAAGGCGGAGAAAGCAAACAAGTAAATAAGCTTATGTCATTGTGATGTATGAAAATCCCATCCCGGAATCCGGTAAATAACCGATTCACAGGGATGGGATTTTATAATTTATATTTATATGGCGTAGCGACGTAGGGAGCGGCGTAAGAGAGCAGAGATCTAACTATTCGCAAAATGCATCTTTTGCGAATTCATACGCTGATAAATACGGGTATAGACCTGGACGCCCCAGGCGTGCCCGTCCTTTACCCAAAAATGCATGCGGCCTGCAGCCTTTCCGTCCTTGTCCAGGAGCTTAAACCATGTCTCACCGCAGAATACCATTGAATAGTTTTCGCCGCCTTTTTCTGTTATAAGCTTTCCGTCCTGCAGATAAACTCTAGCGATGACCGGAATTCCTTCGTGGCAGATATAATTTCCAAGAAGCATCTGTGGTTCCTCGAAGCAGGTTCCTGTCGGGAAAAGCCAGGTGTGTTCCCGTTCCAACGGATACCCAAGGACCGCGTTGTACAGGATCCACAGCATTTCCGTAACATCCACGTCGCCTTCATTGCAAAGTACGGCAAAGCCGTAATTCTCACCCTTCAGCAGGCCTCCCTCAGAGGAAACGCCGTGCAGGCCTCCGGAATGCTCACAGTATACATGAGAATCCTCAACTCTTTTGTTCAGACCAAGGCAATAGGTCGGCTTTATCAGCTCCGGAAAGCCGGCTCCGATCAGATATTCTACCGCCTCTGCAGGAATCGCCTGCCTGCCGTCAATCACGCCATGATTGGACAGGCACTGATAATAACGGGCCATGTCGTGTGCCGTACTCTTTACACAGGCGCAGGCACGAAACGGTGGCAGTACGGACCACGCTTCATCTCCGACAATTTCTTCCGGGTTATTCTCATCCTTCTCAAACAATGCCGTGATGTTGCCATCCGAAGCAATTTTCCTTGCCTCTGAGGCATCCTGATCCAGAACACTTCTGGTCATCCCGATCGGTTTGAAAATTCGCTCCTCCAGAAACTGTTCAAGCGGAATTCCGGCTGCCGCATCCACCACATAACATAAAACCGCGTATCCCTCATTGGAATAGCTCATGTACTGCCCGGACTCACCCAGCGTCGGATACGGACAATTGGCAATATACGCAATAATCTGTTCTATCGTATCCATCCTGCACGGGGCGGACTGCTTCATTTTTCTGTCATATTCCGTCTCACGTCCCGGTGTGTTCATGCTGATCGACCACTCAAGCGGTTCCATCGGCGGAATTCCCGTTGTATGCATGGCAAGATGCCGGATGGTAACGCTCTCCTTCGGATTTCCCGGCACCGAAAAATCCGGAATATACCGGGAAACCGGGTCGTCCAGATTCAGCTTTCCTTCCGCCGCAAGAATCGCCGCACTGAGTGCTGCCATCGATTTTCCCATCGACGCAATTCCAAAGATCGTATTCCCATCGGGGGTGATGCTGCGCTTCAGATCCCGGTAGCCGTAGCCCCTCTCAAAGGAGTATCCTTCCGGCCCTCTGATTGCAACAGAAACGCCGGAAACCTTTAACTCCTCGAATTTTCTTTTCAGACACTCGTCCAGCTTTTTTTCATCGATTGATTTCATTCTGTATTCACCCGTTTGGAAAAATTTCATCGGAATCCAGAACGACAGTAAAAGGACCGTCATTCCGAAGGTCAACCTTCATGTCCGCGCCGAAGATGCCGTGCTCTACGATTGGAACCGATTCCTTGCATTTTTCAATGATATATTCATACAGCTCATTGGCAAAATCGGGCTTTCCGGCACGGATAAAGGATGGACGGTTTCCATGGTGACAGTCGGCGTAAAGCGTAAACTGGGATACCAGGAGAAGCGATCCGTTCACGGAAGCCAGATTGCAGTTTGTTTTGCCTGCGGCATCCTCAAAAATCCGAAGATGGATCATCTTCGAAATCATACGATCTGCAAGTTCCCTGGTATCGGAATCTTCCACTCCGATCAGAACCAGAAATCCCTTTCCGATGCTTCCGACCGTTTCGTTATCTACTGTAACACTTGCGTGCTGTACACGCTGAATGACAAATCTCATTGCCGCTCTTCTTTCTTCTCACTTTTTTCTTTTTTTCGGGCAGCGCGGGCCTCGGGATCAATGCCAAGTGCTCTGGCCCATGAATTGGTCTCCTTCCGGTTTGCATTATATCCGGTTGCAGTAGTGTCGCCCACCATTCGCTCGTTGTTTTCCTCATAGTATGCCACATCCTGCATATGCTCGGAATCCGTCGTCTTCCCGTGCAGGCGAAGCGAGTGGTTGACGAGACGTGCGATTGTGGAGTAAATGACCGCAAACAGCGGCACGCCGATGACCCATCCGGGAACGCCCCAGAGTCCGCCAAACAGCATAATAGCAAAAATAACCCAGAAATTCGAAAGTCCCGTGGAATCTCCCAGAATCTTCGGTCCGAGAACATAGCCGTCAAAGGTCTGAAGAATCAGGCACAGGATGACAAACCACAGTGCATCCAGCGGGTTGATCATGAATACAATGATGCCGCCGACCGCTGCACCGATGAACGGTCCGAAGAACGGAATGATATTGGTAAATCCAACGATAAAGGACACCAGAACCGGAAACGGCGTATGGAGCATGAACTGGGTCGCAATGAAGCACAATACGCCGATGATGAAGGAATCCAGTATTTTGCCCGTGATAAAGCCGACAAAGGTGTGATTGATGTAACGGCAGATACCTACCACCTCATTTGCCCAGCGTTCATTAAACATCGCATAGGCAACCTTCTTCCCCTGTCCACAGAGAGTATCCTTTGTATATAACAGATAAAGGGAAACGATGATTCCGATGATGAAATTGAAAATTCCTTTTCCGATGGAGTACACCTGGCTGGTTACCTGCTGAATGATGTCTTCCATATTCGCGGCGATGTTGTTGTTGTAAAAGTTCTCCAGAGCATTCTCTGCTTCTGTGATTACGAGGTTAATCTGGTCACGGATCTGGGGATTGGTTTTCGAAAGCTGATCGAAGAACGCCAGCATGTTCTGCTCATAAACCGTAAGGTTTCTGAAAATCGTCTGGATGCTTCGAACAAGCTGCGGAAGTACGATTGCCATCATCGCAGCAAGGATGGCAACAAAGAACAGAATGGTGATGGCAACGGAAATCTTTCGCATCTCCATCTTCTTCTTTTTCTGATCCTTGCTCCATACATCAATTCCGTAATGACGGTAAATCGGAGCCAGAATCTTCTTCTCCACAAATTTCATGACCGGATTCAGAATAAAAGCAATCATGATACCGAACAGAATCGGCGCAAGACTTGCCATGATGGTGTTGAACGCCTGCAGGAAATTTCTCCCGTTATAGACCAGATAGATAAAAATGACGCAGGCAACAAGCGTCAGGAAACATGTAATTCCCCAGGTAATCTGTTTGCGGTCAGGCTTATATTTCATTCAGAAAAGCTCCTTCGTCTATAGATTTGTGAATGGCCTTCTCCTGCGCTTCACCGGATCCGGAATCGGCACAGGCGCAAAGCTATCCTTGTAAGTATATCATATCGTTTTTCCGCCTCTTAGTTAAGAAAACATAAAGTTTCATAAAAAAAGTCCCGTAAAAACCGCCGGGGAAAATTCCCCGACGGCTTCCTGTTCCCATATTCAATAAGATTTTCCATGAACGGTTTCGTTTACAGCTCCGGGAAGATTCCCTTCAGTGCAGGATAGAGCTTCCGGTAGGTTTGATACTTCTGCTCATACTTCGCAGCAATCTCTGCATCCGGCTCTACCTTGTCCGTTGTCTTGACAAGGCGGGAAACGGCATCCTTAACCGTCGGGTACTCGCCGCAGGCTACTGCAGCAAGAATGGCTCCGCCGTATCCGGGACCCTGCTCCGTCTCAGGAGTCGTAAGCTCAAGATTCAGAACGTTCGCAAAGATCTTCTTCCAAAGGGGACTCTTTGCTCCGCCGCCGCAGATCATGCTCGAATGAATCTCAATTCCAAGCTTCTTGGCTGCTTCAAGAGAATCACGGATTCCGAAGGCAACGCCCTCCAGAACAGCCTGCGTCATGTCCTCACGCGTGGTGTCCATTGTCATACCGATGAAACAGCTGCGTGCAGCAGGATCATTGTGCGGTGCACGCTCGCCCATCAGGTAAGGCAGATAATAGACATGATTGCAGCCAAGCTTATCATCCGTGATTCCCTTCTGCTCTGCAGGATAATCCTTTGTGCGGAGAATCTCATCCATAAACCACTTGTTGCAGGATGCAGCAGAAAGCATGCAGCCCATCAGATGGAAGCCGCCGTCTGCGTGTGCAAATGCGTGAAGTGCATTTCCGCTGTCTACACCAAAGGTATCGGAGGAGATGAAAATTGTACCGGAGGTTCCCAGCGAAATGTTGCAGGCTCCGTTTCCTACGGTTGCCGTACCAATGGCCGCAGATCTCAAGCATCGGCTTGCTCCAGCACTTATTCTTCACATCCAGAAGAAGCATTCCGGAAGCATCCGAATAATCCGTACAGTTTACGCCGGACAGCATATAGTTGATGTAATCCTTCGGAAGCATCACCCTGGCAATTCTTGCAAACAGCTCCGGCTCATGATTTCTCATCCAGAGAATCTTCGGCGCGGTAAAGCCGGCAAAAGCAATGTTTCCGGTATACTCGGTCAGCTTCTCCTTGCCGATCTCGTTGTTAAGATAATCGGTCTCTTCCTGGCAGCGGCCGTCATTCCACAAAATAGCGGGACGGAGGACCTTGTCGTCTGCATCCAGTGCAACCAGTCCGTGCATCTGTCCGCCGGCACCGATTCCTGCGACCTGAGTCTTGTCACAGTTTGCGGTCAGCTCCTTGATCCCTTCCTTCACAGCAGTCAGCCAGTCCTCCGGCTTCTGCTCGGACCATCCGGGATGAGGGAAAAAAAGCGGATATTCCTTCGATACAATATTCTCGATCGTGCCGTCCTCCTTCATCAGAAGAAGCTTCACGGCAGAGGTACCAAGATCCACACCAATGTACAGCATATGACGTATCCTCCTTATAAATGCGCATCATCAGAGCGCAATATTCTGTTAAAAATATTATGAAAAATAGCGGTTTGAAAGTCAATGCGGGTTTCTGCGGATCTTTCTTCAAAAATTGCGTTTCTGTCCCGCTTCGGGAAAATGCGGTTTATGAAGTACATTTCATGGCTTGTCACAACATTGACTCATTTAGTCATCATTAATCAAACCAGTCAATTCAAACAAGCTTTCATTCTGCGCGTTATCGTTTTGGTCAACACAATGACTTATTCAGTCAACTATGCTTTGGGATTCATTTTAACGGAAATGCGTGCTATGCTTTATGATATCGTTTTACAGAACATGAATATCTGAATATAACTTGTTCCGAACCAAAAAGGCAGGAACGTGCAGGAGGTACCATATGGCATATGAATTACAGGAAGCCAGAGAGCTTGTTATCCGGGCAGGACTGGAATTGTTGGAATCCGGATTGATTGCAAGGACCTGGGGAAATATCAGCGCAAGAATCAGCGACACCCAATTCGTGATTACCCCAAGCGGACGCGCATACGAAGATCTGACACCGGATCAGATCGTGATTACCAACATCGAGGACTGCTCCTACGAAGGAAGCGTAAAGCCCTCCAGTGAAAAATGGATCCACGCAGATGCGTATAAGCTGCGGCCGGAGGTGAATTTTGTCATTCACACGCATCAGAATTATGCATCCGCTCTCAGCATTCTTGGCGATACCGTGCTGGAGGTTCCCAAATCGTCTTCTTTTGAAGCTTTGCTTGGTCCCGTTGTCCCTGCCGCAGGATATGGCCCCAATGGCTCGCAGGAGCTCAGCCAGAATGTAATCGAAGCAATTTCCGGCGCTCCCTCCTCTTCTGCTCTTCTCATGGCGAATCACGGGGCAGAATGCCTTGGAACCGATTATGACAATGCGTTTGCCATTGCGCACGCCCTGGAGGATCTTTCCCGCGCCCGCTACCGTTCCTTGATCCGGATGAGCCTTGCCTACGGCCTCATCCTTCCAACCGATGAAGAAATCGCAGAGGAGGATTCTCTTGGCAGCAATCTTTCCCGTTATTATGAGATTTCAGAGGGCGGGTATGGTGCTCCGTTTACTGCTCTTTCCAGAGCCCCGTTTACGGTGTCAGCAAGCAAGATTGCCGTACCGATGCTCTATCCTTATCTCGACGATCAGGCACAGATTGCCGGAACGGAGCTTCCGATCCTCGAGGAGTCAGCAGATAAGGATGAAATTCAGGAAGCTCTGAGGGACAGGAATGCCGTTTTAATCCGCGGAAAAGGAGCCGTTTGCACCGGTGCTTCCGCAGAGGATGTGGAGGCCGCCGTCATGGTGCTCGAGAAGGGTTGCCGCGCAGCAATGCTCGCCAGGGTGCAGGGAAATGTACCGCCGCTTTCCGCAGAGCATGCAAAGGCGGATCGAATCGCATATATAACCTCTTACTCCAAATTGAAGGATGAAAGGTAATTTTCGCAGCCGGAAAGGATATTGACAACATGCAGAAATCGCAGCAGGGCGGAGCTTCTGAGACTTATTCTCAGGAAGTGGATGAAAAGAATACGCTGAAAATGAGGGAGATTCTGAAGGAGCTCCCCTCCTTCTGCCGCCAGTTTTTCCGCGGAATCTCGGAGAATACCGGCACCAGGACAAGACTTGCCTATGCCTACGATCTTCGCGTCTTTTTCGAATATATGCATGAAAGCAACTGTGAGCTTGCCAAAATGAAGATCCCGGATTTTCCGGTCTCTGTACTGGATCAGATTCAGAAGGTGGATCTGGAGGAGTTTCTTGACTGGACCACTTACTATACCAAAAACGGCAAGGTTTATACCAACGATGAGCGTGGGAAATCGCGCAAACTTTCCGCCATTCGCAGTATGTATCAGTATTTCTATCAGTCCGAGCAGATCAGCCGGGATGTTTCGGCCCTGATCCCAATGCCCAAGCTTCACGAGAAGCCGATCATCCGCCTGGAACCAAACGAGGTTGCGAGGCTTCTGGATCTCGCCGAGGACGGCGAAGGACTGACGAAGACAGAGCAGCGTTTTCATAACAAAACCGCCGTACGCGATACTGCTCTTCTCACCCTTCTTCTCGGAACCGGAATTCGAGTCAGTGAATGTGTGGGATTGGATCTGAATGATGTGAATTTTGAAGAAAATGGCATCCGCGTCCACCGCAAGGGCGGATACGATGCCATTGTATACTTCGGTGATGAGGTGGAACAGGCCCTGCGCCGTTATCTGGAAGCCCGGATGCAGATGATTCCGCAGGAGGGCTCCGAAAACGCGCTGTTTCTCTCTCTCCAGAACCGGCGCATCACGGTGCGCGCCGTCGAGAAGCTTGTCAAGAAATACGCATCCCGTATCACTACGCTGAAGAAGATCACGCCGCATAAGCTTCGCAGCACTTACGGAACCAGCCTGTACCGGGAAACCGGCGACATTTATCTGGTTGCAGATGTCCTTGGCCACAAGGACGTCAACACAACCAGAAAGCACTATGCAGCCATTGAGGAAGACCGCAGACGACGCGCCGCCAATATCGTGAAGCTCCGGGAAGACAACTGATGTTCCTCAGTTGCTCAGCTTCATATCTCCGTCCTTCACCCAGCCAAGCTTTTTCAGAAAGCTGTTGATAAGGGGACAAAGAACTGCAGGAAGCACAAAGGAAATCAGAATCAGTCCTGCCCAGTCCCACGCGGTTACAGCACCTTTGGTTCCCTCCGCAATGTCATTGATCCATCCGGTATATACCCCGATCTGGCCAACCAGGCCGCAGGTTCCCATACCGGAGGAAACAGCCGCTCCGTTCATCTGAAGATGGAACAGGCAGGTTGCCAGCGGCCCCGTGATCGCAGAGGTCACAATCGGCGCGATCCAGATCCGCGGATTTTTTACAATATTTCCCATCTGAAGCATGGAGGTTCCGATTCCCTGGGAAATCAGACCGCCCCACTTATTCTCCCGGAAAGACATCACTGCAAAGCCGATCATCTGTGCCCTGCAGCCGGCTACCGCTGCGCCGCCCGCAAGACCCGTGAGGCCAAGCGCTGCACAGATTGCCGCAGAGGAAATCGGAAGAGTAAGCGCAATACCGACAAAGACAGAGACCATAACGCCCATCAGGAACGGCTGCAGCTCCGTTGCCCACATAATCAGCGCACCTGCCTTCATCGCCGCTTTTCCAAGGGCCGGTGCCCACCACGCAGAAAGGCCGACGCCAACCGCAATGGTGACAAGCGGCGTCACAAGGATATCAATCTTCGTCTCTTTGGAAACTGCTTTTCCGATCTCCGAAGCCACAATGGCAACGAAAAGAACCGCCAGCGGGCCGCCTGCACCGCCGAGCGCATTTGACGCAAATCCCACCGTAATCAGAGAAAACAGAACAAGCGGCGGACAATGAAGCGCATAACCGATGGCCACTGCCATGGCAGGACCACTCATTGCGGATGCAAGGGACCCCACCGTATACTGTGTATCATTGACGGTGGCCACCGCCATTGTCAGAAACGGAATGTGGAACTGTGTTCCGATGGTATTGATGATGGTTCCGATCAAAAGAGAGCAGAACAGGCCCTGCGCCATTGCTCCCAATGCATCAATTCCGTATCTGCGAAGAGATATTTCAATATCCTTTCGTTTCAGAAACGCTTTCATTTTTTCCATGATTCGATCTCCTTCCTCCGATGCTGACTCCGTCAGACACCTTCAGTCACACAAAGGGCCAAGAACACTGCGGTTCTCGGCCCATGCGCATGCAACATATCTCAATTACTGAAGCATTCCGATGATTTCATCCACGCTTTTACCGGATGCTGCAACGGCATCCAGAAGCTTCTGCTGTTCTTCGGCCTTTTTCGCCTTTTCCAGAACAGCCATTTCCTTCTTCTTCGCTTTTAATTTCGCAGAAAGTTCATCGATCTCAGCCTGTACCAGCTGCATCTGCTCTTCTACGGATTCCGGTTTCTTCTTACGTCCTCTCGGCATGATAACACTCTCCCTTATTTAAGAAATAATTGAAATTCTGATAGCACTATACAATAACGGTCAGGATTTGTCATCCTTTCCGCTGATTCTTTTGAAAAAATGCCACTCCATCTATAGTTTAATTCCATTTTCCTCGCAGAGCTTTCTAGCAGACTCTACAGAATCAACGCCTGTTTTGTTCTTGATCGGCGCAAATTCGCGGGAACGCTCCACTTCATAGGGAAGGCAGGACTCCATCTCATGCACCATATCAAGAATCAGCTCCTCGAATTTATATCCGTTCGGAGATTCCGGCTTCACAAAGTTTCCTTCTGCATCCATATAAGGGATTTTCTTCTCAACAATATGGAGCATCAGCTTGTGATTCATGATTTCTTCCAGCTTATCCTCACGGAAGAGGTAATTCAGAATCACGCCGAAATTATACGAAGGATTTCCATTGTCATCTCTGGCGTCCAGAAGCTCCGGCGTCATCTCGTAATATTCCACAATAGAAGGTTTTCCGTCCTCCAGGCACATCGCTCCAACCTTTTCATCCGGAGCAGCCTTCCGCACCACCTTGGAGCCGCTTACACAGTTCTCTGCGATGGTTGCACCGATAAAGGAAGGATCCGCAATTCGCTGCAGAACATTGTCTACCGCGAAGCAGTTCAGCCACTCTACGCCGAGCTCATGCAGTGTATCCAGGAGCCCTGCCTTGTTCATGGAACTGAACCAGCCGCCGTTTCCATTCGGAGAAGAGGCCATACGGAACCGGTTCTCCATATAGATCTTTCCATCATAATCGGTAGCCGGTGCCATATCCTGTTGGAAGAAAAATACCATCTCCGGGTCGTATCCGAAATATGCGTGCTCCTTCATGAAGGAAACCGTTGCGTCATGGTTTTTATCGCTTGTCATAATGAAAAACGGGAAAAATCTTCCTGCCTCATGGACAACATCCATCATATTCTCGACAAGTCTCTGCATGATATAAACAGGATGCGTAAGACCGATGTCATACATGCATTTCGGGTTGTCAGACCCAAGTCTTGTTCCCATTCCGCCCGCAAGCAGAACCGCAGCCACCTTTCCTGCGCGAATCTGCTCCAGTCCGATGGCGTGATATTCCTTTTCCCTCTTCTGTATCTCCGAAATTTCCAATGCTTTTAACGGAGTGATCTCCCCACGCCCGGGCAGTTCTTCTCTGTGATGGACATATTTCGTAACCGACAGATCCGTCTGTTCGATTTGCGTCAGCAGCCTGTCCTTCTCTTCCGCTGTCAGCGTGTCGTAGTATTTCAGTACATGAGTCTGTCCGTACTGCTCCAGCTTCTTCGCTGCAAGCTCTTTTCTCTCTTCCAGTGTAGCCATGGATCTTCCTCCTGATTTGTCATTTTTATATGACTTCCAAGTACTATTTTACTCCTGTTTCATGATTTTGTCAGAAATCCATGCGATGGTTTTACCTGGAACAGGAAAAGAAAACGGGAAAGCCCCGGAGTACAAGGCACTCCGGGGCTTTCCTGGTATGAATTTATATAGTATCTCCTATCTGGGCATTGGGAAAACAGAAGGAAGTACCCGATGTAAAAAAGTCCTTACAGAAAATCCGGCGAAAAGTACGGAACAATAATATAGTTGCCGGGAGCTACATGCGGAATTCCCCCTTCCTTCACCGGGAGATGATTGATCTCACATATCTCCCGATAATAAGCAGCTGTATTCCTGTAATAATCCGGATCCGCATATTGTCCGGCAATGTCCTCCAGCGTCTCATCTCCAATCACCAGGATGCTCGTATAATACTTGTGCATCTGATTACCCTGTGTCTCTGCTCTCGATGTCAATCCGAAAATAAGAAGACTGGCCAGAAGGATCAATGCTGCCGTACAAATTCCGATGATTCCATATGTGATTCGAATCCTGTGCCTTCTCCGCGCCCGGGACCTCACCGAACGTTCGCGATAGGCAGACAGGCCATAATCTGATGTTCTCTGCATTTGCATCCTTGCCGTTTGCATGGTATCCCCTCCGTAACAAACCGCTATCGAACACACCGGTCATTTGCCGTCAGAACCGGTATTGCCAACAAGGAACATTTGTTCGTTCCTTATGCTTGCAATTATACCGAACACACATTCGCCTGTCAATACAGAGCACGAACATATTTTCGAAAATCGTTTGCCATTTCCGGGGATCAATTTTATAATGGAAGAAAACGAAAGAGAGGATACGTTATGGCCAAGGGACCCATTTCCGATAAGCAGGCACAGATTCTGGAATATATCAAAGATCAGATTATGGAGAAGGGCTATCCGCCGGCGGTTCGTGAGATTTGTGAAGCGGTTCATCTGAAGTCCACCTCTTCGGTACATTCGCATCTGGCCACTCTCGAGAAGCGCGGGTACATTCGAAGAGATCCTACGAAGCCGCGTGCAATCGAGATTTGTGACGACAATTTCCAGGTGCTGCGCACCGAGACAGCCTCTCTTCCCGTTGTCGGCCGCGTTGCCGCAGGAGAGCCGATTCTCGCCGAACAGAACATTGAGAGCTATTTCCCGGTACCGGCAGAGTATGTGCCGCGCGGCGAGTCTTTTGTCCTGAAGGTACACGGTACTTCGATGATCAATGCAGGCATCATGGACGGCGATTATATCTTTGTTAACAGCTGCCGGAATGCGGAAAACGGAGAAATCATTGTTGCTCTCATCGATGATTCCGCAACGGTCAAGCGTTTTTACAAGGAGGACGGTCACATTCGTCTTCAGCCAGAGAATGATGAAATGGAGCCGATTATCGTGGAGGATTGTCAGATCCTCGGAAAGGTGTTCGGCGTCTATCGGGTAATGAAATAAATCCGGATGCATTTACAATAAGGGCGGAGCAGGGAAATCTCATCCTGCTCCGCCCTGTTTTTTCCGTTGTCTCTGCGCTGACTGGCTGTCAGAGATTATCCCTCCAGCTCAGTGGGATTAATCTGCTTCCCATCACGCCAGATGCGCTCCAGATCATACAGCAGACGATTCTTCGCATCGAAGATATGTACAATCACATCGCCGAAATCCAGAAGCACCCAGTTTGCAGTCTGATATCCTTCCATCTGCTTGCAGATGTGTCCCGCCTTGCCGAGCTTCTCCTGAACGTTGTCCGCAAGAGCCTGAATCTGGCTCCGGTTGGTTCCGTTTGCAATGATGAAATAGTCTGCAAGGACAGAGACGGTACTGATATCAATGATCCGGATATCCTCTGCCTTCTTATCCTCCAATGCCTCGAGCGCCAGCTTCGCCATTTCCGCCGATACCTTCTGTTCCATGTAGGGTCCTCCTTTGCGATAGTGTAATCCGAAGTTCTGTCATTCCAGTGTCCGGATCTTCTCTTCGTAATAATCGTATGTCTTCTGCGTCAGAGAATCAATCTCTCTTTCATTCTCCTTCAGATATGACAGTGTGTCCTTCAGGATCATGCAAAGCGCCAGATCCAGATCCTCAAAGGCCGCCTTCCGGATCTCATCCAGATGCGGCGCCTGATCGCGTCCCGGTTCTATGTAGTCCGCAATGAAAACGATCTTCTCAAGCGTCGTCATGTCCGGCTTTCCGGTGGTATGACAACGGATTGCCTCCAGAACTTCAGGATCATGGACACCATACTTTTTTCTGGCAAGAATGCATCCCGCCTTGGAATGCAGGAGTGCTGCATTCCCCTCTTCCAGAGGAGAAATCTCCAGGCCGTTTTTGCGGCACAGGTTCTCCATTTTCTCGACATCCATGTATTTCGCACAGTCATGGAGAATACCGGCCGTTTCCGCCTTGCGCATATCACAGTCATATCGTTCGGCCAGCGAGGCTGCCGTAAATGCAACTCCCATGGTATGGATAAAGCGCGCGTATTTTAACTCCTTCTGAACCGTCCGGATCATCTCCAGACGATCGTCTCCGCCTTTTGACATGTTATCTTCTTTCTTCCTTCTATGCCCCGGATTCGTCGAAACTGCTACGACAGATACAGTCCTTCTCTTCGAATGTACTGCGCTACACTGTCCGGAACCAGATACCGGATGGATTTTCCGCCGCGGACTCTTTCCCTTATCTCCGTCGATGAAATATCAATCTGGCGGGAAGGAAGGAATACAATATCCGCCCCGTAGGCTTTACGCAGCTTCTCTGCCTCCTCAGCAAGCCCATCGTTTCCGACTTCGTCCTGCCTGGTCTCCACGAGAATCGTACAGGCATCAAAAATAGCCCCGGGATTCTTCCACATGCTCATCATTACCAGAGTGTCCGCACCAACAATGTAATAGAACTTGTCCTCCGGTCTGAGAGCCTTCAGTTCCCGCAGAGTCACGGCTGTATAGCTGTTGCCGGGACGTTTTGTCTCCATATCTGTGACATGGAAATGCGGATTGCCTTCCGCTGCCAGACAGGTCATCTCATAGCGCTGCACGGCAGAGGTCACTTTCTGGTCTTCCTTGAAATAGGAGCAGCCGGTTGGAATCAGCAGAATTTCGTCAAGCCCGGCAAAATCAAAGGCATTCTCCGCCGTAATCAAATGTCCCAGATGAATCGGATCGAACGTCCCTCCGAGAATTCCAACCCTTTTCATTTCGGCAGCACGATCTTCGGCTCGTCCTTAAAAGGACGGTACAGAATAAATTTGCGGCCAATCACCTTTACCAGCTCGGCATGTGTTCTGGCTGCCAGCTTGTCTGCCGCCACCTCCGGAAGATCCGGACAGGTTTTCAGAATGCTGCCCTTGAAGAGCTCACGCCGGTTGAACACTTCTTCTGCAGAAACAACCGTCTCCGGTGTGACGCCGCCCTTTCCGATCTGGAGAACCGGAGCTTCCTCGCTGCCAAGGCTCATCAGATATGCTCTCTGCTTACTGTTTAACATAACTACCCTTCCTGCCGCAGACTGACAGCGGCATCTCAATCATACCATTCAAAGGAGTGTCCATACAGGCGCACCGTATCGCCCTCCTGAACTCCCATTTCCCTCAGACGGGCATTGATCCCATTTTCCTGCAGGAATTTCTGGAAAAATGCAAAGCCCTTCTCGGTCTCCAGATTTGTATAGCCAAGCATGCGTTCGATGCGTGGTCCCTCTACGCGGTAGAGCTTCTCCTTGTCATCATACCAGACATCGTACGGCTCCTCCGCCTTCAGAAGATCCTGATCCGGATTGTATTCCTGCTCATATACGCGCGTTTCCTTCGGCATTTTGGAAAGCTCACCGCTTACAAAATACAACAGTTCCCGGATTCCCTGATTGGTTGCCGCGGAGATCCGAAATTCCCGGATTCCTTTCGGCTCATATTCCGCCCGGATGCGATGGACGGGGTTCTCAGGATCCGCCTCATCTGCATGCTCCGGATCGATCAGATCCACCTTGTTGGCTGCAATCACCTGTTCCTTTTTCATCAGATCAATGTTATAACGATCCAGCTCATGATTGATGGCTGCCAGATCCTCAAGCGGATCACGCCCCTCGGAACCGGAAGCATCCACCACATGAACCAGGAGCTTGCAGCGTTCGATATGCGCCAGGAATTCATGACCGAGGCCTGCGCCGTCCGCAGCCCCTTCGATCAGTCCCGGGATATCCGCCATTACGAAGCCGTCTGCACCCTCCAGATCCACAACACCAAGAATCGGTGACAGTGTGGTGAAATGATAATTGGCAATTTTCGGCTTCGCATTGCTGACCATGGACAGCAGTGTAGATTTCCCGACGTTCGGGAATCCGACCAGTCCGACATCCGCAATGACCTTCAGTTCGAGTGTTACAAGGAGCGAACGGGAGGGCTGTCCGGGCTGAGCATATTTCGGTGCCTGCATGGTAGACGTTGCAAAATGCTGATTTCCATTTCCGCCGCGTCCGCCCTTTAATATCGTATATTCCTTTGTGTCACCGCTCATGTCGATGATCACTTTACCGGTTTCCGCGTCCTTGATGACCGTTCCTTCCGGCACCTTCAGGACAAGGTCTTCGCCGTTCCTGTCTCT
>ERZ1026772.1118-NODE-1118-length-15706-cov-9.007923_pt1 | contig 15706 bp, 10 predicted proteins | sample MGYA00380124_ERZ1026772 | MGnify/ENA primary metagenome ERZ1026772 (study PRJEB33269, sample SAMEA4719760) | human gut metagenome | biome: human-associated habitat; feature: organic feature; material: feces | place: Cameroon | collected 2013-10 ...
TCGTGCCTAAACTCGGTGCTTTTGCGAAACCTTTTGCTTGTTTCTGCCTTATTTGCTCAAGCCGAAACCCTATGTCGTGCCTAAACTCGGTGCTTTTGCGAAACCTTTTGCTTGTTTCTGCCTTATTTGTTCAAGCCGAGACCTTCGCTTTTCGTGGAACTCGGAGCGTTTGTGCATCAGCGTGAAACCTCGGCTCGCTTTTGTCATCAGCGAAACTTGCAAGCCTTTTTCGTCACTTTCTGCCTTTTCGCTTTTTGGCGCAACTAAGGCGGTTTTGCGTGTGCGAGAAACTAAATATTAACATTTGTTTACATATTCCGCAAAGGTCGGGCGGTCGTAGCCGTCAGCAAGGACAGGGCGGTCGGGGGGTCTTTATCAAGACGGGTTAAGGGAAAATCCCTTAACAATCCCTTAACGGCTTGATACACAAGCCTTTTGTTTTTCTATCGCTTAAATTTCGTCGGTTTTTGTCGGCGCCAGTGTGCCTAAATCGGGCGAAACTGCCTTATTTCTCGTCTTTTGCGTGGTGTTTTGGCGGTGCTATTTTTGCGTATCATTAAACCATAAAAATTGAAAGACGTATGTCGAATATAAACACCAATGCGACCGTTACGCTCACTGTCAACGGAAAACAGGCGGAAGATATGCTCCTGAAACTGAAATCTCAGGCTGCAAACCTCGAAAAAGCCATTGAGAAAGCGGCAGCAGCAGGAAACAAGCAACAGCTCACGAAGCTAAAGCGTGAACTGAAGGAAACCTATCGCCAAATCTCGCAGATTGAAAATGCAGCAAAAGGGGTCGAGCATGTTCTGCAACGCCTCGATGAAACTTCGCCAAAGGAACTGAACCGAACATTGGCACAGCTGAAACGAAACCTTAATGGGCTTGAACGTGGAAGCGAAGAGTGGAACAGACAATGTGAGGCGATAAAGCGTGTAAAGGCGGAGATTGCCAAAGTGAACTCGCAGTTGCGAGAGAATGAGAGTCTATGGGAACGGATGAACCGAAAGTTGAACGACTGGCAGACGGCTCTTGCCGGCATCGCTGCTGCCATCACGGGTATCATCATGGCTGGACGCTCGGCGGTGAACGCTTTTGCGGATATGGACCAGGAGATGGCGAATGTGCGCAAATTTACGGGAATGAACGCTTCGGAGGTGGAACAACTGAATGAGGACTTCCAGAAGATTGACACCAGAACGGGGCGTGAGGAGTTGAATAAGTTGGCGCAGGAGGCGGGTCGATTGGGCAAAACGTCGCAGGAGGATGTCTTGGGATTTGTGAAAGCTGCCGACCAAATAAATGTGGCTTTGGACGACCTCGGTGATGGGGCTACGCTGACTCTTTCCAAATTGACAAACATCTTCGGTGACGAGGAACGCCTCGGCACGGAGAAGGCTCTGCTTGCTGTGGGGTCTGTGATTAATGAGTTGTCGCAGAACTGCACGGCTTCGGCTCCTTATCTTGCAAACTTCACACAGCGCATGGCTGGCGTGGGTGCCCAGGCGAAGATGACCATCCCGGAAATCATGGGCTTCGCTGCGGTTCTCGATAGCCAGGGACAGGCGGTGGAGATGTCGGCAACGGCTGTTTCCAAAGTCATTATGGATATGTTCAAGGAGAACGACAAAATCATCAAGGCTACGGGGCTTAATGCGAAGGAGTTCAACGAAACGCTGAAAAAGAGTACTAACGAGGGACTTCTCATGTTGCTGGATCATCTTCACGAACTTGGCAACATCGACGTACTGGCACCAGTCTTCAAGGACATGGGCGAGAATGGTGCTCGTGCTGCGCAGGTGATTTCGGCTCTTGCTGGCAACCTCGATATGGTGCGTTGGGAGCAGGAGGAAGCTACTAAGGCGTTTGCGGAGGGTACATCTGTCACGAATGAGTTTAATGTGCAGAACACGACGGTACAAGCAGGACTTGACAAGGCTCGCAAGGGTGTGACGGAGATGGCGGTGGCACTCGGTGAGCAGCTGCAGCCGATAATGAAGCATGTCATATCTTCCACCACCTTGTTGTTGAAATTTATGTCTACTTCCATCACGTTCATAAAGGAGAATGCTTTTACTTTGGCTTCGCTGACTGCTGCTTTCATTGCCTATAAGATTGCGGTGAACGCTTCGAACATCGCTTTCAAGGCGCATTATGCGTGGCTTGTCATCTGCAAGACGGCAACGGCTGCGTACAAGACTACGGTGGCTACCTTACATGCTGCGCACTTGCTTCTGCAGATGGGACTTGCAAAATTGCAGGGCAACTGGGTACGTCAGTCGTGGCTGATGTCGGACTTGAAGAAGCAAAGTGCATATTTGGCTTCGGGATATGGTGCCATCATTGCAGCTGCCATTCTTCTCGGTACGGCATTATACAAATTGTATAAGCGTATGACAGAGGTGTCGCAGTCGGAAAAGGATTTGCAGGAGATACGCAAGCGTGGGCAAGAGGGCATCATCGACGAGAAGAACAAGATTGATGCGCTTATTGCGGTGGCTCGTGATGAAACGCAGTCGCTGAAGGACAGACACACGGCGATTGATGCGCTCAACAAGATTATTCCGAACTATAATGCCCAGTTGGATGATACTACGGGCAAGTATAAGGAGAACAAGAAGGCGCTTGATGATTACTTGAAGTCGTTGACTCGCAAGTATGAGATTGAGGGCGCTAAGGATAAGTTGCGTGATATCGGAAAGCAGCGTGTCGACCTTAATCTGGAAAAGCAGAGACAGGAGCGTGTCGTTGCCATGGATGAGATGGAGGCAAGGACGGAAACGGTTATGCCTGGTCAGGAGGGAAAGGTGGTGCAGTTGGGTGTCAACTCGTTGCGTGCCTCAAACAAACGTGCGCTTGCCAAGACGAATGAGAAGCTGGCGGAGCTCAAACAGCGTGAGGATAACATCTTAGGAATATATGGCGACGACATCAAAAAGGATGCGCTCAATGATGCAAAGAAAGAACAGAAGCAGGAACAACAGACGCAGAACCCTCCATACACGCCTCCAAAAACGGACAAGAAAACGAAGACAGAGGATGTGCTGAAACCGCAGAAGGACTGGAAGACCAGGGAGCAGGCTCTCAACCGCATTGCGTATGCCAAAGGTGAGAAGGACTTCGAGGAGTACACGAACCGCATGACGGAAATTGAGATCGAGTACAATCAAAAGGTCATGGCGAACAAAAAGGCATCGACGGAGCAGAAGCTGGAAGCGGAAGCAGCATACTATGAGGCAAAGAAGAAACTCGCTGATGACAAGAACACGCAATCGGCGAAGCAGGAGAACGACTACTATAATGAGCTTGTTGCTACAGAGAAACAGCGGTACATAGATGGTAAGGTGGACCAAAGGACGTTTGATGATGCACTCGAACTTATGGAGTTGGAACATCTGCACCGTTTGACAAAGGTCTATACGGACGGCTCAAAGGAGCAGCTGCAAGCGCAGAAGAACTACCAAAACAAGCTCGTTGAAAACCAAAAGCGTAATCAGAAGATAGTCGAGGACAACGAGAAGAAGCATCAGAAGGAGCTTGCCAAAATAAAAGAGGACTACTTCGGGGATAACAAGTCGGAGAAGAAGGAGAAGTTTGATAAGGAATCTTCCGCTTTGGATGAAGTGTATGCCCAGGAGATAAAGGCTGCTGGCGACGATGCCAAAGAGAAGTTGCGTATCGAGGAAGCGTATCAAAAGGCAAAGGTGGCACTGGCGAAGAAGTACGGACAGGAGTATAACGACACGAGCAAGAACTTTCTTCAGAACATGACGGAGGACATCACGGAGTGGCTGAACTCGGACCTCGGACAGGCGGTGCAGGGTTCTTTCGACACGCTCACGTCGGGCATGTCTTCAATATTTTCGGGCATGACTTCACTCATCCAGGCGGAACTGGAGATACAGACTGCTGCCATCGAGAAGCGGTATGACAAGGAGATATCGCAAGCGGAGGGCAACAACTACAAGGTGAAGAAGCTCGAAGAGCAGAAGCAGAAGGAGCTGGCAAAGAAAAAGAATGAAGCGAACAAAAAGATGTTTGCCATGCAGGTGATACAAGCGGTGGCGCAGACGGCACAGAACGCCATCTCGGCGTATGGCTCGGCAGCGGCCATCCCTCTTGTGGGATATATCCTGGCACCAGTGGCTGCTGCTATGGCGGTTGCTGCAGGAGCAATTCAGATTGCTGCAATCAAAAAGCAGCAGCAAGCGAGTGAAAGCCAGGGCTATGCCAAAGGTGGCTTTACTCCGAAAGGTTCCAAGTTCCAAGAAGTGGGCGTGGTTCATGCCGGGGAATGGGTGGCTTCGCAGGAGATGCTTGCCAACCCGGTTGCGCGTCCTATCATCAACGCCCTGGACTATGCGCAGCGGACTAACACCATCGGATCCTTGCGAGCCGATGATGTGAGCCGGACTATTGCGCCTGTAGCATATAGCACGCCACAGCAGCAACAGCCTATCATCGTGCAGCAGCAGTCGGATGGACTGGCAACAGCTGCAATCGTGCAGAACACAAAGGCAATGCAGAGTTATGCCGACACGATGAAGCAATTGGAGAAGCGGTTGAGCGAGCCTTTCGTCACTGTGAACACGGTCACGGGTGACACTGGCATCAAGCAAGCGCAGGACGAGTATGACACACTAATCCGTAACAAGACACCAAAGAGTAGGAGAAAGTGAGTAACCTCTGGTTAATGGTGAGCCTCGCCAATTGTCATTACATACATAGCAATAAATAAAAATATTAGGAGCAAAATCCATGTGGCAAGCGATATGTATGATAAAGTGGCAAGTGTTCGTCTTGCTGACTTACCTTTCACATATCTACTTAAAATATACAGTACGACACTACTTGCAATAAGAAATATGAGCAAGTATGGAAAATCGAAATTCCAATAGTCAATAAAGACAAGACTTGCAACAAAAAGTGTCAAACTTGCGAATATTATAATTAGTGTATGTTTCATTTTGCAAAAATAATAAAAATGGAAATAATAATCAATGGCAAACAAGCTTTTTTGAAGAAGAACACTTCGTTTGACTTCATCTTCGAGAACCGACTGTTTACGGGTAGCGACAGCTACACCTTGACAATCACGTTTCCACTAAAGGGATGCGCACGAAACATAGCCATCTTCGGGCACATCCACAGAGCGGATGTTATCAAGTCGAAAGTGGTATTTGACTGCGACATCCGTGACGGTGCCTTCCTGAAGTCTGGCTCCATCACTATCACGGAGATTTCTGACGTGGAGGTGAAGACACAGTTTCTGGAGGGACGCAGTGAGCAGAACTTTGATGAGACGTTTGACGATATCTATCTCAATGAAATGGATTTGGGATATCCTTCCAAGCGCGATAATCTTATAGCAGCAGAAGCGTTCAAGCCATATCCAACGAACAACTGGGTGCCGTTGCCGTGGGTAAACAACTATTCCGGCAATCTTCAAAATGCTGTTACCACATCGGTCCATTTCATCACAGGCTTCGAGAATGTCAAAAGCACTCTTTCGTTCCAGCCATACTTATTATATATCTTGAAGCGTATCTGTTCGCAATTGGGGTATGAGGCGAACTTTGCTGAACTGGAGCAATCGCAATATAAATACCTCTTGATTTGCAATACGCTTCCTGCTGCATGGGCTGCGTGGAACTTTGCCATTGCATTGCCTCATTGGACATTGAACGAGTTTTTTGAGCATCTTGAAAACTTCCTTTTCGGAGATTTCGACATCAACCATAAGGCTAAGCGCATCGAATTCCATTTCTCTAACAGCCTGGCAAAATCGGCAGGAGAGGTAATCTTAAACAAGGTTCTGGACTCTTACACAACGGAGGTGTCGCAAGAAGATGAAAGCAAGTACATCGCTTCGGCTAACTTGAAATACGCTGACAATGATGCGCTTCTGTGGTCATATTACTCGTGCGACTGGTTTATAAGAGCCAACAAGTCAAAAGCTTTGGTCTATGATACATTTCGGGAATTGATTGACAAGGCTATGACGTTGAAGATTAGCGGTTATTACAAGTCTACGGGGCATAGCGGACATGGATACAGCGAGTCTTTCAGCCGTGGCTATCCAGTTGGAAGTGACGGAAACAGACTGTTTTATTGCAAGGAGATTGATACCTATTTTATAATGTACTGCTACAAATCAGAATTTGTCAGCAAGCATAATGACATGAAGTGGTACAAGTATTATAACCGTCTGATGCCTGTAAATCAGTTCGGAGATTATTTTGTTGATAATGATGCTGACGATATTGAACTGAAAATCGTTCCTGCATGGATAGAGGGTACTGACGACAAGTATGGCAATTGTATGTTTCTCGACTGCGGAGAGTTAGGCAGTAGAGAAACGTGGACTATATCGGAAGACGGTACAGGCTCTTCTGGCTCTGCATCGTCTGGCATCTACATAGGACAAAGACCTAACAATGAAGGCCAATTATCATCGGTACGCTATCACGATGATGTCGACTATGATGCAGGAGAATTGGCACAAGGCACTGCAAGCTATGTGATTGGCAAAGGAGAAACCGAGAAGTCATCTGCATACTTTGATGTTATATATGTCGGCTTTTGGAGTGGACATTATCTTTTCGGCGGTAATCAGCCACATCCTATAATAGATAAGGTGGAGGTTACTGACTCGTTTGGGTATAACAGAACTCAATTCACATTGCGATTGAAAGACGGCATAGCCAATTCTATGCGCTTGTCAATGCACAAGATTGATGGAAAGCAGAAGTTCCATTTCTCTTTCCTCTCTGACACAATACCTAATCCTCGTGCATTGTTCTACATACGTGGGCAGAGGTATATATGCGAAAAAATAACTGCCACCTTCCATGAGTCGGGAAAGTCGCAGTTACTAAAGGGGATATTCTATCGTGTCTTAGCTGATTGAACGCTGCAGGGCTGTGGCATGGCGCTCGATGGTGGTGCGCAGCACTTTGGCGTAAATCTGTGTGGTCTTGATGTCCTGGTGCCCAAGCATACGAGCCACATTCTCTATAGGCACATCGTGAGCCAATGCCATTGTAGCGAAGGAGTGGCGAGCCACGTGGAAAGTCAACTTCTGCCTGAAGTGCAGCTCCATCTGTATCACATGAAGGTAGTCGTTGGCTTTCTGATTGCTTATCTTCGGCAGTTGGTAGTCGTACTTCTCAAGCACCTTCATCGCAGGAGAGAGGATAGGTGTGAAGAACTTTGTTTCAGTCTTGATACGGCTACCATCGATGTAGTACATCTTGCCCTCCTTCTTCGTCATGCTCTCGAAGTCGAAGGTCTGTGTGTCGCAGAACGACAGACCGGTGTAGGCAGCGAAGATGAAGAGGTCACGCACCCTTGCAAGTTTGCCCTCGAACTTGTAGTTGCGCATGAGCTTTAGTTCAAGTTCGGTGAGCGGCTCACGTTCACGGCACTTGCCTCGCTTCAACGTCACTACTTGATAAGGATCCTGTGGAATTTCGCCCATCTGATAAAGCTGGCGAACCCACTTGTGGATTTTCTTGTGATAGCCGTAACACGTCACATCGGTACGGGTGCCATCATGCAGCCAGTTGTCAAAGGCGATGATGTTCTTCGGAGTCAAGTCGCCATAGGTGTTGAGCTTCCCGAATGTGCGCACGGTTTCAATGGCACAAATCTTGTGCTTGCGTGTACCTTCGCGCAAATCTTCATTGGCGAAAGCTTCCTCCATAAAGTCGAGAAAGCTCTTTCCACTTTTCTCCGGCTCTTTTGGCTGCTCCTCCTTTACTTCCACCTTAGGCTTCTTGTCTTCGCCATTGAAGTGATACATGAAATTGTCGTAGGTACGCTCTTCATCAAGAACGTCCATCGCAGCAATGATTTTCTTACACTTCGCTACCAGAGCTTGTGTTTCGGGCGAAGCTGCTGCTGCTTGCCAGTCGTAGGGTGAATACTTGCCAATCATAATGTATTTACGAGTGGCACGTCCAAGATAAACTTGCACTTCCAAAAATCCGTAACCCCTCTTTTCGGAGTTTTTTCTACGGTCGAAGACGACCTCTACCAATTCCTTCTTCATCGTTAAAGTAGGTTTTAGTACAGCGGACAAATAAGTGGAGAAGATGAGAATAATGGGAGTTTAACAATTTTTAATTGGTAGTTTTACCAATTCCAGCTATTTAGTGGCTGAAAGTGCCACACGTTTTTAGAAAGTGTCACACATTTCAGAAAAGTGTCACACAAAGTGTCACACATTTATGTATCGTTGTGTCCCGTTATGTCATCATCAAAGCACCAGGTTCAAATCCGCTGCGTTAATTAGACATTACGCTCGCCCTCTAAATAACTGTCTGAATTTCAAGTTACTCGCTCGTAACTAACTGTATATAAGCAACAAAGAGGATACTACCGAAGTAGAATCCTCTTTGACGTTGTTTTGTTCCGATGTGACCCGCTTGGGGTCACAAAGTGATTCCGTTGGGATTCGAACCCAAGACCCACGCCTTAGAAGGGCGTTGCTCTAATCCAACTGAGCTACGGAACCGACCGTTTTCGAAGTGCAAAGGTAGTACTTTTATTGTAAACTGCAAAATTTCATAGAGAAAAGTTGCAAGAAAATTGATTTTTCCTTTGATTATCAGATTTTCCCCCACTCCTTTTGCATATTTTTTTCGTTCTTTTCTCACTTTCAGCCGAAAAACAACGTATGCTTCTTCAACCCAAAGCGAGAAAAGGACTCAGATAAATCTGTCATTTTTTCAAGAAAGTGACGGTGGCAACGGGACGTAGATTATGTCCTGCTTTACCAGAACTGGGAGAAACCGAGCTCTTTACCTCATTCATACACATTATCTTATTGTCTGTATTCAGGAAATAATAAATACCACTCGTATTACGAAATATCAGCTCCAAACCCAATGTCTTGAGATTACTGTTTATATCAGCTTTATTGTCCATTATATACTCCATCTCTCCCTTCGTAGGCAGTCTCCATCCATCCACTCCTTCCACAGCCAGCTCTGCGATGCCGGCATCAACGGCCTTCTTGACATCGGCCTGATCATCTGCATTGAATTTGAGTGAACTTTTCGATTTCGGCGCCAAAAGGGTCACAATGGTGATATTGCTTGACACCGCTGACTGCTCCGACTTCAGCACATAGCAACCTTTATATACCGTGCCCTGCTTTGGAGCTGTCTCGTCCACTTTCACATCGCCGCCCGTATTGTCGCCCATCTCATTCTCCTTCACATCGATTGTCCAGGTCTGTTCTCCAGCCCACGACACACCATTGATCAAGCACTTCAGAGACGGTTCTGCCACTCTCTGATAATTCACGGTCATATCCACCTTGTAGTTTGCCGCCAGCGGTTTGTCGCTGACATATCTGAAGGTCTTCACCTTGCCGTCGGTCGTCATGAAATTGAAAGTCACTACAGGATTCCCCACGCTCTCCATCAGGAACGCGTCACACTGCTTCGTCCATTTTCCATCAGTTCCCTTCTCCAGTACCACGTTATAGGCACCATTCTCTCCGCAATACTCTCCAGCCACGTTGATACCCTCATACAGAGGACTGACATCCGCCGTTATAGCAGCCACATTTTCCGGCACATCGCTTATCGTCACGTTGCGGAGCATAAACACCTTGCGGTTCATCGTCAGCGTGACGTCCGTTTCCTCGCCGTCCGTCAGCACCACCACACTATTTGCCGCCATTATGTCGCCATGTGCCATTCCTTCTTTCAGCGCCACCACAGACTGCGGAGTAGCCTCCTCCTTTGTCGGCAACGAATAGTTTGCCGCATCAGCTCCCGCCACGGAATACACCCGATACGATCCGGCGGCAAGCTTGAAGTTTGCCACATCCTTTTCCGAAGCCACCGATTTATACGCCACACATTGTCCTGCCGTATTAAATACATACAGGTTTATCGGTGTCGCCACGGTCATTTCCGACGCTGCCCCGCTCTGTCCACGGGCCTTTATCCTGAGTGTCACACCACCCAAGGCGTCATCGCCATCAGCCAAATCTTTTGAACACGATACGAACATTGCCAATACAAGCAGAAAGGCAAAAGAAAAAAGCATTTTATCCTTCATAGAATTATTTTTTATGGGTTTGCGTTAAATTCATCCCGAATCGGTATAATGCCGCTTTGGGATTAAGTTCCAACAAAAGTAATATTTTTCTACAAAAGCGACAAGAAACGCCTACATTTATTTCAAATTATCCATCGAATTTCTTAAAGTCCATATTTTTCCCAATTTTTCTGTACAAAAACCCTTGCCAATTTTGCAACATTAGTTAACAATAAAAGGAAATCTATTAACACTTACAAACAAATTCGATTTGTTTTCATAATACAATAAGTGTTTAAATATGCAAACACCAAATAAGAAAAAAGATATAATAAACCCATCCAGATCTCTCGAAAAGGATGGGCTGAAAATATCAACTAAGATTTTTTGTCAAACCGAATAATGCATCCGGTGCCATCATCAGGCCTCCAACTGACCGATGATTTCAGTCACCGATTTGCATCCATGCTTGTCAAGCCATTCATTGATGCCGTTCTTCACCTTCACCGTCACCTGAGGATCCAGGAAGTTCGCCGTACCGATTTCTATTGCAGAAGCTCCGGCAAGCATAAACTCAATGGCATCGTTGGCATTGCAGATGCCGCCGAGTCCCACAACGGGAATTCCGACAGCCTTTGCCACCTGCCACACCATGCGCAGAGCAACAGGCTTCACCGCCGGTCCGCTCAGTCCACCGGTATTGATGCTCAGCATCGGCTTGCGCTTCTCTATGTCTATCGCCATTCCCATCAGAGTGTTGATGAGCGACACGCTGTCGGCGCCCTCTGCCTCAACGGCACGTGCAATCTCCGTAATGTCGGTGACATTCGGCGACAGCTTGACTATCAGCGTCTTATGATAACTCTTGCGCACGGCTCTCACCACACTGGCAGCTCCCTCGCACGTCACTCCAAACGCCATTCCGCCGTCTTTCACGTTAGGGCAGGAGATATTCAGTTCTATCGCCGGAATCTTGTCGAGAGCGTCTATCCTTGCCGCACATTCTGCATAATCCTCTGGCGAAGAACCGCTTACGTTCACTATCATATTGGTGTCGATATCCTTTATCTCCGGATATATGTGCTCACAGAAATAGTCAACGCCCTTGTTCTGCAATCCCACACAGTTGAGCATTCCCGATGCCGTCTCTGCCATTCGCGGATAGTCGTTGCCTTGTCTCGGATGCAGGGTGGTACCCTTCACGATAATGCCGCCTATCTCACTAAGTTCCACGAAATCAGCATATTCCGGACCGTATCCGAATGTGCCTGAAGCTGTCATCACTGGATTCTTCAGCTCCAGATTTCCTATTTTTACCCTTAAATCTGCCATGACAAATCATTTACGTTAAACACTGGACCATCCTTACAAACACACAGGTTGCCGCTCTTCGTGCCTTCCACGCAACACAGACAGGCTCCCACGCCACATGCCATCTTGTTTTCGAGCGACGCCTCACAGCATATACCCTCAGAATGTGCATATTTCGCCACTGCCACCATCATCGGTTTCGGTCCGCAGGTGGAAATCTGGTCAAACCTCACTCGCTGCAGCACGGAATGGTTTGTCACGAAGCCCTTCTCTCCCTCCGATCCGTCTTCGGTAGTGATGCACACCTCACCGTATTTCCTGTATTCATCAAGGAGCAGCAGGTCTTTTGCCGACCGTGCTCCGAGCAGGAACACCGGTGTCATACCATTGTCTTTCAGCACTTTACCGAAATAGAGAAGCGGTGCAACGCCCACGCCGCCGCCGACGAGCAACACCTTGGCCTCCTTGTTCTCAGGGATGGTAAACGTGTTTCCCAGAGGTAACATGCAGTTCAGCTTGTCACCAGCCTTCAGCTGTGCCAAGGCACGTGTGCCGTCACCGATGGCAGCCACCAGCAACCACAGCTCATTTGCTTGATAATCAACGAAGTTTATAGATATCGGGCGTCTCAGGAATGTCGTTGCAGATCCGTCGATGCGTATCTCCACGAACTGTCCTGGTGCCATTTCGGGCAGTTTCTCCGCATGGGTCAACTTTATCAAGACGTATTTGTCGTTGATATGGTCCACCGAAGAAACAATCAGGTCTAAAACGTATTTTTTCATCAGTTCCATTTATAAGTTTCGGCAAAATTAGGCAAAAAATCCCTAATATCTACCGATAAGCTCACATTATTATCTGCAAAGCCGCCCAAAAAAACCATTCCTAATTACCGATTTGGGGTTAATCACTTCTTCGGCACGAAGCTTTCCCACGTCTGGTCATCGTAAAACACTCTTATTTCAGTTATCCTCCGGCGCTCCTTCTCCTTATATACGATGTCCGTGTGTACGGGCGACTTTGGCTGCTGCCTCACGTTAGTAGCGAAAGCGTTGCCCATCGGGGCGCTCTGCTGCGATGTTGCCCCCGCATTTCCGTCAGCATCACCGAAGTCGAGCATCTGCTCACCGGCCATACCACTCTCCTGTGGGGTAGAGGAGGAGTCATCCACCGACGCTTCGTCAACGAACATCATTCCTTTTCCAAACATGAGCCAGTCGAGACTGATGTTCGGAAATTTCGACTTTATAGAGTCCACGGTGTTCAGAGTCGGTTTTGTACGTCCCTGAAAAATTCCACTCAGTGTGGCAGGAGATATTCCGAGGAAGTTTGCAAACGTCTGTTGAGTCATGTGCTGCGCTTCCATCAGCTGTCTAATTCTGTCCTTCATTTTCTTATCTTATAGTAAAAATAGGGGTTGTAGCCCTGATTTTGTTTGACTTTACAAAGGTAAATCAAAAAAATGGAATATACAACAAATGTAGAATATATTTTATTATCTAAATATCGGATTTTTAAATGTAAATTCATAAAACTAAATCTTTAGACTACAGTTTTGGATGTTTAGATTTGTAAATGTGAATTTTAGGGAGCTAAATGCTTGAAAAGCCTTTGTTTACGGGATTTTCGGAATTAACTGGTTGTGATTTGGTTATTTAGATATGTTTAGGGGCGTAAATAGGGAATATACATTAATTTTGTAAGATATTTTGTATAATTCACCCTGTCAGCTACTTTAAAAGTATAAAACTCATTGGTTTTCAGTGATTTATAAGGCTTATTTTATTCTGCATAATAATTCGTATGAATTTTAATATTTAAATATTCGGATATTGATATTTGAATTTGATTTAATAAAATATATTCAAGTTTTCAAATATATAAATCACATTTACTAAATTAAACTTCAATGTTTTAAAATTTAAATCTTTGAATTTCACAAAGATATATCAAAACAATTGTTAACGCTGAATTTGAAGTCATTTTCAGAGTCGTTTTTTTCAGAAACAAAAGGATTCCGAACGAGGGGAAAGTAATGTCAAAATCATGCTATTCTCAGGATAGGAAAAATCACGCAAAGCCCTGATTTCAAGCGGAAATAAGGATAAAATTTATGTTCGCGAAAATCATTTCTTTTTACAAAATCTGCACCAAAAATGTAAAAAAACGCATCATTTCGGGGTGCAGATACCATAAAACAGCATCCCCTCACCACCCGAAAAACGGTGATGAGGGGACATATATATATAAGGTGTAACCATTTCTGGCAGAAAATTCTCTGTTCCCTGCTCAATGCATGATAAAGAAAATCAACTCCTGCAGCAGCTCGCCGGTGGGAGTATTCGGATTGTCGAGCCCCTTGCACTTGGTGTCAGCCTCACGGATCTTGTCTATTATCTGCATCACTTTCCCACCACTGTAGTTTCTCATTCCCAGCATATACTCCTTGGCGGCCCATGGTCCGCGCAGGTCGAGCCATCTCGCCACCTCGGCATCATTCTGTCTGTTGGGAGCGTAGTAGGCAAGCATGAGATTCTGGAAATACGAGAATATCACCGGTATCAGAGCGAACGCCCCGCCTGTTTTCGGATTGCTGTCAAAATATTTCAATATCAGGTTCGCCTTCACCACATCCTTCGCTGCGATGGCGCTTCTCAGTTCAAAGGCATTGAAGTCTTTGCTGATGCCGATCCTCTTCTCCACCATCTGCGGCGTGATGCGCGTGTCTCCCTCTTCCAGCGAGAGCAGCAGTTTGTCAATCTCTCCCGTCAGCCTGCTGAGGTCTGCCCCGATATGGTCGGCAAGCATCTGCGCCGCCTTGTTCTCTATCGTCACCTTTGTGCGCTTTTTCAGATATGCCTCAATGAATGGCGGCAGCTCGTAGTCTCGCTTTTTCTTGCTCTCAAACACTACTCCCGCATTCTTGAATCTCGTCAGGATCTTCTTCCGTCCGTCGATAGTACCGTTTTTATAACACACCACGAGCACAGTCGTCTTTGCCGGTTTTTCCAGATAACGCTCCAGCTGGTCCCAGTTTTTTATGTTCTGCGCCTCCTTCACTATTATCACCTGCCGCTCTGCCATCACGGGATAGCTCCTCGCCATGTCTGCCACCTGGGCTCCCGTCACATCGGCTCCGAACACTATCTGCTGGTTGAAATCTCTCTCTTCGGGCTTTATCGCATGCTCCGCAATGAAGTCTGCAATCTGGTCGATGTAGTAAGCCTCCTCCCCCATCAGCAGATACGACGGTGCGTAATTGCCGGCCTTCAATCCCGACATCACGCTCTCAAAAGTCACTGTCGCTGTTTTCTCAGCCATACTATATTTTTAACTATTTTATACATTATCAGTTTCGCTGCAACATTTTTCTATTTGTATAATAATGTTAACAACAAAACATCCTTACCCTCTCAAGAATGCCATCAAACTGTTCGTCGCCAATACCATTCCCGTAAACACGGAATTTTGAAGCATGGTCAATCACTGCTCTTTTCCGACATCTCATATATTGAGATTCACGAAATATCATTACTTTTGCAATGCCATAGACACGAGCCGCCACCTTTGCAGGTCATCGTCTCACAAGGATGAAGTCTCCCGTCATGGGCCAACCGTCCTGTCGTGTCATGGCAACGATATCAGCAAGACGCATTCTGATTGCAAAATTAATAAAATGAACCGATTAAACCTACCTCCTTACGAAATAAAAACGCGCCAGCAAGATGGCAGACAGTATATCCTCGACGTATTGCGCAGGAAATTCATAGCACTGACTCCCGAAGAATGGGTGCGCCAGCATTTCATCCATTTCCTTGCCGACCACAAGGGCTACCCCACTGCCCTCCTTGCCAACGAGGTGGAGCTGACCATCGGCGGCAAGAAGCTGCGCTGCGACAGTGTGTTGTATTCCAGGGATCTGAAGCCGCGTATGATAATAGAATACAAAGCGCCGTCGATAGCCATCTCTCAGAAGACCTTCAACCAGATCTTCGCCTACAACACCCTACTCCACGCCGACTATCTGGTGGTGAGCAACGGCATCAGCCACTACTGCTGCAAAATCGACTATACCAACCGTTCCTACTCCTTCCTTAGCGACATCCCTCGCTATGAGGATCTGTAACTGACAACGCACACGCATAAAACATTTTCCTCAAAAAAAGTATCATAGTATCATTCTTGGCCACCGCCAAGTCCCTAAAATACTATAGACTAACGACTTAACCCGATGATACTTTTCTGGATATTTTACAGGAAAGTATCATTGATGTATCATAGAAGGTAAGCGTATCCGCGATGCTAGTGTATACGGTCAAAAAAATATCGCCCAAGTTTT
>ERZ1026772.1120-NODE-1120-length-15679-cov-4.070597_pt1 | contig 15679 bp, 17 predicted proteins | sample MGYA00380124_ERZ1026772 | MGnify/ENA primary metagenome ERZ1026772 (study PRJEB33269, sample SAMEA4719760) | human gut metagenome | biome: human-associated habitat; feature: organic feature; material: feces | place: Cameroon | collected 2013-10 ...
CTATCGGGTATTTATGATAACGATGCATCTTAGGCGAAAAATTAAAGATGTTTCTCTGATTTTAAGGGAGGTAACAAGCTATGAAAAAGTATGTTAAAGTAACAGCCACTTTTGATTGTGACGGAGATCTTATTCCCGAATACATTGTTTGGGATGACGGCAGAAAGTACCGCATTGATAAAATTTCCGATGTGCGGTATGCGGCATCACTGAAAGCAGGCGGTGCGGGAATACGCTACACTTGCCATATTCTCGGCAAGGAAAGATACTTGTTTTTGGAAGAAAACAGATGGTTTGTTGACACAAAAGAATGAGCGGAGGATTTTATGCACACGGTTAGAGCTAAGGGGATTTTGTCTGCATCAAACGGTATGAATATTTACAGAGGCTGTCAGCACGGTTGTATCTACTGTGATGCACGCAGTAATTGCTATCAGATGAATCATAAGTTTGAAGATATTGAGGTTAAGGAAAACGCTCCCGAATTGCTTGAATACGCTTTAAAGAGGAAACGAAGAAAATGTATGATTGGTACAGGTGCGATGAGCGACCCGTACATTCCGCTTGAAAGCAAACTGAAACTTACGAGGAAATGTCTTGAAATAATTGACCATTACGGTTTTGGTGCAACAGTGCAGACAAAATCGTCAAGGGTTATGAGAGATATTGACCTTTTCAAAAGCATTAACGATAAAAGCAAGGCGGTTTTGCAGATGACTCTCACTACAGTTGACGAAAACCTTTGCAAAATTATTGAACCGAATGTTTCATCTACAAAAGAAAGATTTGAAACTCTTAAAGCATTTCACGAATACGGTATTCCGAGTGTTGTGTGGTTTTCTCCGTTTTTGCCGTTTATAAATGACACGCAGGAAAACATTGACGGACTTCTGAAGTATTGCATTGACGCAAAGGTTCACGGAATAATCTGTTTTGACATAGGACTTACTTTGCGTGACGGCGACCGAGAATATTTTTACAATCAGCTTGACAAGCATTTTCCAAATATGAAAGAACGCTATATTTATACATACGGAAATTCATATCAACTGCAAAGCAAAAACAGTGCTGTACTTATGCGGAGAATTTCAGATGTATGCAAGAAACACGGTATTATGTTTGGTGTTGATAATGTGTTTTCATATTTGCATCAGTTTGAAAGTAAAACAAAACAGTTAAGCCTGTTTGATAAAATACAGTGATAAAAAAAGATATACGGCAATTCATAACGCCGTATATCTTTTGTTTTTAATATAAAGAAAATTTTACTGCTTAACAAATGTAATTTCGTAATCATTATAATTGAGGACAATTGCGGAAATGCTGCCGTTATTTTGTTTAACAGTTGCGGTTGTATTCGTGCCGTCATCAAACGAGAGGGTGATTTTATCAGAATCCGACAAAGTGTATTTGCCATTGTGGGTGCCGTCATCGGGGTCACCCGGTGAAAGCCACAATTTAAAAGTACCGTCATCGGAGAATGACATAGAACCCTGATAAGCACTGTAGTTTGTGTTGTAAACTTCGCTCATCTCGACCTCATCACCGCTTGCATTCTTAGCACCTTGCGGAACCCAGACAGATGATGTAAGTTCCGCAGTTTTAGATGACGAAATTACATTAACCGCAACAATTGCTACGATGATGAAAACGCAGGCAGCTATGGCAGAAAAAACAACTGCCGTTGTTTTCTTTTTCTTATTTTTCTTTTTTGCAGCCCTGTTAGCATCAAGCTTTGCGTAATCGGGCTTTTTGACAGATTTTTTACTCATTTTATCACCGACAAATTACTTGAATGATACGATAATACCGCCAAAGTTTACGGTAAATTCTGTAGGAACATCACCGTTCCACTCGGTTACGGTTGCAATTACATTCTTATCGTTTGAATATGTGATTATAATGTTATTGCCTTCAACTATGTACGCACCTGAATTTGCTGCGGCATTTGTGATACCGTCAATGAAAGTTCCGTCTTCGTTAAAAGTAAAACCGCCGCCTGAATATGCCGAACCGAAAAGATCTCTCAATGAAACCTCTTCAGATGAATTCTCATCTTTTGCATAATACGGAATGAGCGTAGCGCTGAACTTTGGTTTTTGCTCTTCACCGCTTATAGTCGGAACGACAATTTTGCTGTCATTATCAGAAGATTCAGAGGTAACTCCCTGCTCTGTAGGATCTTGAGAATTCTGATTATTATTGTCAGAAGCGGTCGTTTCTTCAACAGTTGATGACTGTGAATCGGTTGAATTAGTCGAAACTTCGGTTGTAGCAACAGTCGTGGCAGGAGATGTAGTCGAATTATTATTGTTATCGCCTGAGTGATTCATAAACAGAATAAGTGCGACAACAATTACAGCAACCAAAACTACGGCACAAATAACTATTATCAATGGCTTTTTAGAACTTTTAACAGCGTGTTTTCCGCTCATTTTTTATTCTTCCTTTCCTCAGCTTCCTTTTTGAGTTTTATAAGGTAGCTTCGTTTCATCATTTTTCCGTTATAAAAAATAAACTCATCACCGTCAGCTGACTCGTCAAGGTCAAGACCTGAAAAATCTTCTGTATCAGGCTCTTCCTCATTATCATTAAACTGACCGTTTCGTCTGTTTTCCATCTTTTTGTCAATTGATTTGCTCTTTGAATCCTTGTCAACAATCATTGAATACATATTCTTGTAAATTGCAGAATTGATGATAAATGAAAGTATTGACGGGACAAAGAACAATGCAAGAATAATTGTTAAAATTATAAGCAAAGCAGGAATAAAGCTGCACATCAGAACAGTTGCACACAACATAAAAAGAATGAGTATTCCAAAAACAGCAAAAAGGTTATGCTTAAACTCACCTATAGTCATAAGAGCACTGTTTTTGTAAATATCTTTCATTGCAATGTCAAATGTGACAGTCATCGGAGGCACATAGAAAAACATAAACAAAAAGAAAACAGCAATCAGGATACATAAAACAAGAGGAACATAAAACATTCCGTTTTTTGAACCAAGTCCCACATAAAGAACGATTGAATAATAGCTGATGAACACGGCAGCATACATAATGATTCCGTGAACAAGAAATCTGAGCCAGTTTTCTTTTATTCCGCCAATAAAATTCGACAGAACATCAACATTCTCTTCCCCTCTCACCATATGCGAAGTAACCTGAGTAACCCCTGCATAAAAAGGAAAAAGCGGAATAACCGTGAGAAAATAGATGAACATTGAGTTCATACCGGTTAAGGTGTTGATTAAATAAAAAATGCCGAATGTCACAGCAAACGGAACTGCAAAAAGCAAATTTGTAAGCAAAAGTCTTGGTAAATTGTGAAACAATGACGAGAAAAATCCTGTCAAAGCTACAGCGTTCTTCTCTGATGCCATAGCGCCCTCCAAAATCAGAAATTAAACGCCCCCGAAAACAAGCACCACAATGCCGTGTCGAGCAAAGCTGAACAAAAAGTCATTATAAGTGCCGAAACAGCTCGGGAACAGTAATCAATCACCTCATTTTTTAGGGAATTGGTTTGATGAGAATGACCGATTAGGCTGAAAAACATCTGCTTTGAAATTGCAAAAGCAGACGCAGACAGCTTTACAAGTGCAAGACAGAACAAAAATGTTCCGGGAAGCACCACCAGCAGATAAAAACCTGCTCCTTTAAATGAATATGTAATCATAAGATAAGCCGCCGTAAGTCCTGTTCCAAAGCCTTTAAAGGCTGAAACAAGCGGCAAAAACGGAATTCCCCACGGTGCAAGTCCCAAAAGGAACACAACTGCGAGAAACATAAAATCAGATGCAAAGCAAGCACAAAATGTGCTGACGGCATTCTGCCCGAGCCTTGCATCAAGATTAGTTGTAAACAGAAAATCAAGGGAATTAAGCATCTGTGCGTCGGCTTTTGAAGCATAAATAGAACCAAAAACAAGTCCTGCAAGAAATGCCGCAACAAAGATAAGTTCAACTGCATATCGTCTTATAAAATATCGAACATCTGACGGCGAAATTCCCTTTGGTCTGCGAAAAAAATAACGCTTTTTAAAAGAAAATACAATGCTTTTCATAAAATACATTCCTCTCATTGGTTGTCCGTTAAAATATATGAGGAATGTATTTATTTTATGTTATCGGCAATGATTATTTACCAAGCTCCTCTGCCCTCTTTGTGCAAGCGTCCATACCGTCAAGAATAGCTTCATAAAAGCCGTGTTCTTTAAGCTTATCCATTGCGGCGATCGTTGTGCCGCCCTTTGAACAAACTCTGTCAATAAGAGTTTCAACAGGTTCACCGCTCTCACGAAGCATTGCGGCTGAACCCTCAAGAGTTGCACAAACAAGATTCATTGCCTTGTCATAGTCAATTCCGCAGTTCTTTGCATAATCAGCCATAGCCTTTGCGAAAAGATAAATATAAGCTGGACTGCTGCCGTTTACTGCGATGATTTCATTCATATGACTTTCGTCAATATATTCGCAAACACCACTGCCTGCAAACATATTATAAACAATTGTCTTGTCATCTTCACTGATATTTTCTGACGGACAAAGTGCTGTTGCACCCTTTTTGAGCAAAAGCGGAGTGTTTGGCATTACTCTTACAACAGGGCAATCACACTCAAGACCTTTTCTTACATATGCAATAGATATGCCTGCGGCAATTGAAACAACTGTTTTATCGGCTGTAATGCTTTTTTTGAGAGAGTCAAGAACCTCGGGATAATTCTGCGGTTTTACTGCAAGAACAATGATTGAACTGTTCTTGGCAATTTCATCGGCAGACGCCATAACATTTGCGCCCATATTTTTCATAGCGGCACACTTTTCTTCACTTACATCAAAAACATTGATAAAATCAGCCTTGCCGTCGTTTTGTGCCATAAGACCTTTTATAATGGCTGTTGCCATATTGCCTGCACCTATGAAACCTATTTTTTTCATTTTAAGACCTTCTTTGCAAAAATTAATATCAGATACCGAAACTCGGGTTTGAGTAACATGAGAAATGGAATTTGTGGTAATTGTGCTGACCGTCACGGTCATAATCACCATAGAGGAAGGTTTCCGCCTCGTCAACTCTTCTGTACAAAAGTCCCCAATAGCAAGAACCTGCCGCATGGTGATACTGCAAAAGTGCATCAATGAGGTTCTGCTTATTGACATTATTTAAATCTCTTGAACCGCCCGAAGCAGAAACATAGTCCTTGTGTATATATCCTGTCGTGCCGTTTGAAAGCTTAACTTTGTACCAGTTTGTGTTATAACGCTTTCCATCAACAAATGTAAGTTTTGTTCCGTAGTTCATACGGGTAACAACGGAGTAGTTAGTTCCTGCACCTCTTCTGAGGTTTACATCTGAACCTGTAACCGTACCCGAAGCGCCTGCTTTGATAGTACCGCTTGAACCTGTGTTCAAGAGAACAGACTGGAGTTCGGAGTCATCGTAGAACACACCGCTGCCTACATTGTATGCAAAGCACACAAGTGCATCAAACTGTTGCTGATTGAACTTTATGCCGTTGTTTACAAGGTAGGAATTTGTTGTTGTGGTATATCCACCCTTGTTCACGGTCTGACAAAGATAAGCATATGCCTGATTTGAAGTTATGTTATTGTAGAACTGTTCGCCTGAAATTACAACCTTGCCGTAACCGAGTGTAGGATCGGTTGTAATGCTGTCTGCTGTGACTTTCGAGAGAAATCCCTCATAGTTTGCAATAAGCTTGATTACCTCATCACTCGCTCTGCGCTCGGCACAAGCTGTGGTGGTTTTATTGGTTGTTGAGGTTACAAACACCTCGCCCTCACCGCCACCTGCCGTGGTGTAATACTTTGATTCGGTTTTAAATTTAGAATATGCTTTTACAGACCATTTGCCTGATTTTGAAAGCTTTTGTGTACCTGTCCAGATATAGGAATTACCGTCTTTAACCTTATTTTTTGCGGTGACCTTATAAGAGGTTGAGCCGTTTGTAACTACAAAATACACGCCTACCCTGTCTGTGTCGGTAATAGCCTTAAAGCTTACAGTTGAATTGAGCGGAGCGGAGTTTGGTGACGCATAACAGAAACGCACGCTCTCCCTCGGCATAACATGAATAAGACAGGTTGCCGCACCGTATGATGTTGAGGCTGTGATTGTTACATAACCCTTGCCTACTGTATCAACAACACCGTTCTTAACTGTGGCAATTTTAGTATTTGAACTTGACCATGTTACACCGCTTGTGCTTGATTTCAAAAGCATTGACTTCTGCCACGGAAGATTTACATTGCTGTTGGATATATTTACCGATGAACCGGATTTTACGGTAATTTTGCAGGTTGCAGAATGCGAACCGCTTTTCGCAGTAATTGTTGCAGAGCCTGCTTTCTTGGCTGTTACAATACCACGAGAGTCAACGGTTGCAACGCTTGTCTTTGAACTTGACCACGAAACACTTCCAGACGCCGTTGCCGTAATTGCAAATCTGTTGCCTGTAAAGATTGTTTTGCTTGTTACGGAAAGCTTAACAGAAGAGCTTGTTGACGGTTTCGTAGTTGTAGGCTTTGTTGCCGGTTGAGTAGTCGGCTGTGTGGTAGGTTGTGTAGAACTGTCCTTAGCAACAAAGTCCTTTCTTACATAACCGGTTTTTGAATTTGAAGTAAGCTTAATGTTGTACCAATCATTGTTATAAAGTTTTGTGCTTACGAAAGTAAACTTCGTGTTCAATCTCATACACTCAACTACTGAATAACTTGTTCCGGCACCGCTTCTTAAATTTACATAATCATCTGTTACATGACCTTTTACACTTGATAAAGATGTGGTAGGTTGAGTCGCAGGAGTAGTTGCTTTGGTAGTCGGCTGAGTCTGACTATCCTTTTTTACATAATCTTTCTTTATGTAACCTGTTTTAGCAGTTGAAGTAACCTTAACCTTATACCAAGCCGAGTTGTAGAGTGAAGTGCTTACAAAAGTAAGCTTAGTATTTTTTCTCAGACAATCAACAACAGAATAATTTGTGCCTGCTCCGCTTCTTAGATTTACATAATCGTCAGATACATAGCCTGTAACACTTGAAGTGGTTGTTGAAGAACTTACAGCCACATATTCTTTTGTAACATAACCTGTCTTTGAATTAGATGTAAGCTTAATTTTATACCACTTTGAGTTGTACAGCTTGCCGTCAACAAAAGTAAATTTTGTGTTCTTTGCCATACAAGTGACAACCGAATAATTTGTTCCGGCACCGCTTCTTAAATTTACATCGGAAGCATTTATATAGCCAGATGCCCCTGCGGATACGCTAGCAGAAACTTCTTCGGTTGACTGTGCAGCATTTGCCGAAAAAGCTGTTATGGCAACAGCGCCGACAGATACCGCCATAAGAACCACAAGAACTATGCAGACTATGCGTACAAACATTTTTTGTTTTTTCATTTAAGTCCACCTTCTCAAAACTTTTCTAAATTGTTATTACTTATGAAAATTACCGAATATTTTTCCTCTTAATCTGCGTACATACTGTGTGACGAAAACAGAAATTGCGTAATCATAGAGCAAAAAGAAAATATTTCCTGCAATCAAAAATGCCCATGGAACATAAAAGCCGAAAATTGTAAATTCATCGGTTGGAATTGACAACAGCCACATAGCCACAAAAAACGAGCCGATAGCTGCCGCATTGAAAACTGCAAATTTAAGTATGTACTGAATAAACCTGTTTTTTATTTTAAACTCAAAAGCACCTTTGAGAATCGGATAGTAACCAAAAAGTGCAATGAAATATATAACAGCCTCTTTATCGCCGGCAAGGAGCGTTGAAAGCACGGCAGTTACACAAAACACACCGATTGCCCATCCATAACCGTATTCAACAACTATGCAGGAAATGAGAATTCCTGCAAGACAGGGCAAAGCGTATGTTCCGATCGGAACAAGAGATGTCATCATCATAAAAACGAGTGAGAGCGCCGCAATAATTCCGCAAACCGCAATACGCATTGTTCCCTTTTTGATACCGTTTTTCTTCATATTAACATCCCATTCTGCAACAATCACACAAGCAGTTTGCACACATCATTCCTGCACAAACATCGCAGAAGGATGAGCCTGTTGCGTTAGGATTTGTTTGAGTATAACCGCCGTAGTTGTATGCTCTCTGGCTCTGCATGTTGTTAAGAGCGGCTCGGTATTCTGTGTTGTTGGGATCCATATTGCACGCAGTTGTGAAATATGAAAAAGCCTGTTCAGACCAACCTCTGCGGTATGCAATCATACCCTTAAGGTAATGCCACTCGGCGGTTCTCATTGACTGAGCGGTGTTTTCAAGAATCTGATCAGCCTGATCAAGAAGTCCGCGCTGAATGTAAATTCTGACATTGTAGAACTGTGAGCTTGAAGAGTTGGAGTTATAGGAAGAACTGCCTGTTGAACCTGTACCCTTTCCCTTCTGACGCATCTGATTTATCATATCATATGCTTCGTTAATCTCTTTCATCTTTTGTTCCGCAACATCTGCAAGAGGACTGTCGGTGTAGTTATCAGGATGATATTTTTTAGCAAGGTTTCTGTACGCTGTTTTTACCTCTTCATCGGTAGCTGTTTCAGACACACCGAGAACCTCATATGGATTATTCATTATTGACCTCCGAATCAAGTTTGCTTGTTACTCTGTTTTGTGATGCTGGGAATCCCAAAAGCATCATATTATCTAAAATTCCTTTAAAATCGGTAAAGTTCATAAGATTGTAGGCATCATATGCCCTTGCAAGTGATTGATTAAGCACCGCAGTGATGAAATCCGTTGACCTTACCTCACCTGTTTTCTTATTTACGAACGGATTGAATCCGTTTGATTTAGTATCCTTTTCAATGTCATCTGCGGCATCTACAAGATAAATCCACCTGCCCAGATGATATCCGAATTCATAGAGAACTCTTTTTTGAATTTCATCGTGAGCTTCGGCTGACAACACCGTTGCAAGCATCAAAGCCGTTGGATGAGCCGACATATCAACGGACGGTTTTTCCGAATGTTCCGCATCGTACTGCATATTCATCATATCAGCAACCGCTTTATCCATATTGGAATATTTCTTAGCCGCCTTTTTTCGTTGATGAGAAAAGAACGGTTTTACGATTCTGCACAAAAGTTTTTTGAAAAATCCGCTGTCTTGAATATCATCAATGATTTTATAGTAAGTCGAAATCATTGAAAATGCGGCGGCTTTGCTGTAAGCGTCGCCCTCATCTGTGGCGAATTTGCATTTTTTAAGAGGATTACAGGTGCACCTGCCGTCTTTAAAGCCTTTGCATGAACGGTTAAGCGACATCAAAAGCATTGCATAAAATGTGCAGTCATAGCTTAGCGTAAATCTTGTAAATACGGAGTAAGCCTTACCCATTTGCCTGCAAAGACCGCAATACACAGCCTTATAAGCCTCGGATTCACGAACAAGCAGTTCGCTCTTTTGAATCTGCAAATAACCAAACACGGATTTTCTCCTTTATACAATGATACATAATGTATTATACAACAAAACGGCATTAAAAGCAACATAAAGGCGGTATATTCTTTGTATAATCGGCTAAAAAGGCGTTATTTACGGCAAAGGTTGCAAAAATTACGCTCTCATACTATAATAGTTCATAATGCAGGATTTAATTTATAAGATGACATAACAAAGGAATTTACATATTATGAATGTTTACGATTTTGACAAGACAATTTATTACGGTGACTCAACAGCCGACTTCTACTTATTTTGCCTTAAAAGGCATAAAAAAATACTCACCCTTGCCCCATCGCTTTTGGGTGCATTTTTGAAATTTTATGTTTTTAAAAGAGGCACAAAAACAGAATTCAAAGAAAAAATGTACAGATTTCTTACATTTTGCGATACCGAAAAAGATGTAAAGGACTTTTGGAAAGAATATATCGGAAATATAAAGCCGTTTTATCTTGAGCAAAAAGAAGATGACGATGTTATTATTTCTGCATCACCTGAATTTTTGCTGAAGCCTGTTTGCAAAAGGCTAAAAATCAAGAATCTTATCGCATCAAAAGTGGATATGCAAAGCGGTAAATATTCAGGAATTAACTGTCACGGCAAAGAAAAAGTAAAACGATTCTACGAGGTTTTTTCTGACGGAAAAATTGATAACTTCTATTCGGACAGTTACAGTGATTCACCGCTTGCAGAGATTGCTGAAAAGGCCTTTATGGTTGACGGTGATAAAGTTGAAAGTTGGATATTCTTCAAATGATTTTTACGGAGCAGATTACTGTTCCGTATTTTTATTATCAAATTTAATTTTAGACAAACAAAAAGAGCAGAGAACTTAATCTCTGCTCTGATTATTATGCTTTGGATGTCAAAACAATTATTTAACCATGCTTGCAACTTCTGCAGCAAAGTCGTCCTGACGCTTTTCAATGCCTTCGCCCTTTTCAAAACGAACGAACTTCTTGATTTCGATAGAACCGCCAAGCTCTTTAGCAGTGTTCTGTGTGTACTGCTTAATATTAATCTTGTTGTCCTTAACGAATTCCTGATCGAGGAGGCAGTTCTCCTTGTAGAACTTGCCAATCTTACCCATTACGATTTTGTCAGCAATCTGCTCCGGCTTACCTTCGTTGATTACCTGCTGACGCATAACTTCCTTCTCATGCTCGATGATTTCTGCAGGAACTTCACTCTCGTTGAGGTAAGGAGTGTTAAGAGCTGCAATCTGCATTGCAACATCCTTGCCGTATGCAACAAACTCAGGCTTAGCAGCGAGGTCTGTGTCAAAGTTAACGAGAACACCAATCTTACCGCCTGCGTGTACATATGCAACACAAGCACCTTCCATACGCTCAAAACGACGAATCTGAATGTTTTCGCCGATTGTGAGAACCTTTTCCTGAAGCATCTCAGCGATTGTCTGATCTGAACCGGAAGCCTTAAGTGCAAGAAGTGCCTCAACATCAGCAGGGTTCTGCTCGATGATTGTGTTAGCACAAGCCTTAACAAAGTCCATAAATGAATCGTTCTTAGCAACGAAGTCTGTTTCAGCATTAACTTCTACAACAACGCCTACTGAAAGGTCATCGTTTGTGCAAGCATATGCAACACCCTCTGCTGCAACTCTGCTTGCCTTCTTAGCCTGCTTAGCAAGACCCTGTTCTCTTAAGAAGTCAACTGCTTTATCCATATCGCCGTCAGCATTTGTGAGTGCCTTTTTGCAATCCATCATGCCGCAGCCTGTTTTTTCTCTTAATGCTTTTACATCCTGAGCTGTAAATGCTGCCATTATGAAAACATCCTTTCAAATAAATTTATATAAAAACGAGGTTATAATCACAAAAGATTATTCAGCTGCTTCTTCCTCTTCAACAGCCGCTGCACCCATCTGGCCCTCTCTGCCTTCGATGATAGCGTTAGCCATTGCACCTGCAATAAGCTTTACTGCACGAATAGCATCATCGTTACCTGGGATTACATAGTCAATCTCATCAGGATCGCAGTTTGTATCTACGATAGCAACGATCGGGATATTGAGCTTCTTTGCCTCTGAAACGGCAATTCTTTCTTTTCTTGGGTCAACAATGAAGAGTGCGCCAGGCATCTCTGTCATATCCTTGATACCGCCCATGAATTTCTCAAGCTTCTCAATTTCGAGGTTGAGCTTAATAACTTCCTTCTTAGGGAGAAGATCAAATGTGCCGTCTTCCTGCATAGCACGGAGCTGCTTTAAACGAGCAATTCTTCTTCTGATTGTTGCAAAGTTTGTGAGCATACCGCCGAGCCATCTTGCGTTTACATAGTAAGCACCTGCACGCTCTGCCTCTTCCTTAACAGAATCCTGAGCCTGCTTCTTTGTACCAACAAAGAGAACGCTCTTGCCTTCTGCTGAAAGCTCACGAACAAAATTGTAAGCCTCTTCAAGCTTCTTTACACTCTTCTGAAGGTCGATAATGTAGATACCGTTACGCTCAGTGAAAATGTACTCAGCCATCTTAGGGTTCCATCTTCTTGTCTGGTGACCAAAGTGAACACCTGCTTCAAGAAGCTGTTTCATTGAAACTACTGCCATAATAAAAATCCTCCTTAGGTTAAAACCTCCGCTGTGCCTTTGTTTTTATCAGCCCAATAAGCAAATTTTTTTTGAATTTGCCACCCTGCTGACAAGCATCAGCGTGCGAATTGCTCGTATATTATACCATAAAAGTAAAAAAAATCAAGTGTTTTCGAAAAAGTTTTTCAAAAACACCTGATATTTTCGTAAATATTAAATTGTACTTTGAAAACCGGCCTTAATACCACAAATCAAAGAATCTTACAGAGCCGATGCTTGTGATGTAGTTCTGTGACTCATGCCAGCTGCTTGAGCCGGTGTAGAAGCAAAGAACTCTGTGCTGAACTGCCGAGCCGTTCTGGTCAAAAATAAAGGAAACAGCATTTTTAACATCCTGGTTCGGTGCAAAAGCGGTTGAACCGTAATACTGATATTCCGAAATAATTCTGTCAATTGATGTTGTGTTTGAACGGTTCATCGCGTCACGGATAGACTGTGCAATAAGAGCACAACCCGTGTAACCCATTGAACCACCTTCGCCCATTACAAGTCTTTCAAGTTTCTCTCTGTCATAGCTTGAAAGAGAAACAGGTGACGGATTGTAGGACGGATCCGGATTGCTGATGCTTACGAGATAACCACTCTGATAGCTTGATGAGCTTGATGTGTTATCTGTATAGCCGTAATCCGATGAATTAGATGCGGAACTGCTGTTGCTTGAAGAGCTGTCAACATAGCTTGTGTAGCTCTGTGAAGTCTGCTGTGAAACCTCAGACTCTGACGGCTCTGACTTTGAGCTTTCAGCCTTTTTTGAAGCCTGTGAACTTTCGGTCTTCTTTGCAGTTTTTGCAGATTTAGTTTCCTTTTCAGTTGTTTTCTGTGTAGTTGCTGCGGATGTTGTAATCTCTTGGGTTACGGGAGCAGTTGTTTCTTCAACACAGTTATCTGTAATAACGAGTGAAAAATCATTGATGTTACCGACTGCAAGTGAAGCAGCACGGCTGTCTTCAAAAGCATCTACATCGGGCGCAAGAGTTGTTGTCGGAACAACAAGAGCAGCTGCCGCCAGAGATACTGCAATAGCATAGGACAAAGCCTTAAAGCCTTTGCGTTTTGACTTCTTTTCGGTTTTGCGAGTTCTTTTTGGACTCACCGAATTGTTGTCACATCCGTAGTGTTTATAGTTTGTCGCTCTCAAAAATTTATCCTCCCTGTGATTTTTGCACATTAAGGTAACTACTATAACTGCCATCAAAAGCAAGTGTACATACAAGATGTAGTTATCTGTTTAAAAATGTGCCAAGTCCTTTAGTCGTAAAATTTTATCAAACACACAATTGCAATTGTATTAAAGCACAAACTTTTGAAAATTGCAAGTTTGACACAGGAAGATAAATTGTAACAATTGTAATCAAAATGTTACTTACTGGATTTTAATTTCTTAAAAAAATAATGATTTGTGCATTGTGCATAATTTAAAGAATATTTCTTAGGTTATTTTGCCTTAATGCGAAAATTTGAAAAAATTCAAAATTTAGCCCCAAAATGCTGTTTTTTCGGCTTTTTTACAGGCTTTGGAGTCTGACAACTGATGATTACGGTGTCCTCACCGATGAGTTCAATTTTCTCCCACGGAATTATGTAATCCTGACATTTTCCGATTAACCCACAAAATCCCGGTCTGCCGAAAATAACAATTGACACAACAGTTGCACACTTGGTATCAACGATAACATCATCAATAAAACCAATCCTTGTACCGTCACAGGCACTGATAACTTCTTTATGCCTCAAATCAGTAAATCTGCAATTCATATAACCCCTCCGAGTGCTGTCCTTAATATACATATATATATGAAAAGGAACAGGTATTATATTCATTGACATTTATATCATAATTTGTTAGAATTGATTTATAATATTTTCGCAGAAAAGGAGCGATAATTATGAATTATGTATTTATGACAGATGCCTCCTGCGACCTTACACAGGAGCTTGTTAATGAAATCGGCGTTGAAGTTCTTCCAATGGAATTTCATATGGAGGACAAGTCTTATCTTCACTATCCCGATTGCAGAATGATGAGCCTTTCGGAATTCTACAGTAAACTCAAAGAGGGTGTTGACTCAAAGACAACACAAATTAACTATGACAACTTTTACAAAAGCTTTGAAAACTACCTTAAAGCCGGCAAGGACATTATCTATACAGGCATTTCAACAGGTTTGAGCGGAACATACAACACCTGCCTGATGGCAGTAAAGGATTTGGAGAAAATTTATCCCGACAGAAAGATTATTGCAATTGACTCACTTTGCGACTCTGCAGGTCTTGGACTTCTCATTTACCTTGCAGGAAGAAAGTACAGCGAGGGTGCTACTATTGACGAACTTAAAGAATACATTGAAGAAACCCGTATTAAGGTTTGTCATTGGTTTGTAGTTGAAGACCTTGACCAGCTTAAGAGAGGCGGAAGAATTTCTGCTGTTTCTGCAACATTCGGCAAGGCTTTGCAGATTAAGCCACTTATCAGCGTTGACGATGAGGGTCATCTTATCAATGTTGCAAAAATCAGAGGCAAGAGCAATGTTGTTCCGGCACTTGTAAAACATCTTGAGAGAGATGCAGAAGATTTGAAGAACAGTGTTGTTATGATTGCTCATGCAGATAATCCGGAAGGTGCTGAAGAGCTTAAAAAGGCAATCAAGGGCAAATGTAAGGAAGTTGTCCTGACAGACATCGGTCCTGTTATCGGAACTCATGTAGGTTCGGGTATGCTTGCAATTCTCTTCCTCGGAACCAGAAATCTTAAATCATAATATCAAAACAAGCAAAAGGGCGTGTAGTTTCATCTGACTACACGCCCTTTTTTAATCTCTTGTGTAATAGAAAAGGCACATTACACTTACTCCGACAATTCCTCCGACAAATACACCGATTATAAAACCTGTAAGCAATATTTTTCCTCCTGACCATATTTTGACAATAATTATTTTCTGCCTGTGAGATAATAAGCAAAGAGAATTTGATTTGTTCTTACGCTAACCGAAACACTCTCAGGGGGGGTGCAAAATGAAATCCGTTTACATAGATGTACTTTTTACGGTGAATGTTTTTATTGATTTCATACTTATTTTATGCACCAAAAAAGCACTCTGCATTAACACTTCGTTTAAAAAAATGCTTTTCGCATCACTTTTGGGAGGTGTGCAAAGTTTGATTGCACTTCTTCCTCCCCTGCCTTTTATCATCAATATACCAATTGATATTTTATGTGCCGCTGCAATTGTATTTGTTACCTTTGGGAAATCTCCGCCAAAAAACTTTGTTAAGAGAACTGCCGTGTTTCTTTCTCTCTCGTTTTCATTTTGCGGAATTATGTTGTTTTTATACAACGCTTTCAGACCAAAAGGTATGGAAGTATATAACGACATAGTGTATTTTAACATCTCACCTGTCCTCCTGATTATTTTAACTCTTGTCTGTTATTATATTCTCAAATTGGTAAAAATATTGACGAAGGGCGGTAACGGCTCAGATATTTGCAAAGTTGAAATCAAGATAAATGAGCAAGTCTTTTTCTTTTCGGCAAAAGTTGACACCGGATGTAATCTCACTGAACCGTTTTCGGG
>ERZ1026772.1122-NODE-1122-length-15673-cov-5.359521_pt1 | contig 15673 bp, 19 predicted proteins | sample MGYA00380124_ERZ1026772 | MGnify/ENA primary metagenome ERZ1026772 (study PRJEB33269, sample SAMEA4719760) | human gut metagenome | biome: human-associated habitat; feature: organic feature; material: feces | place: Cameroon | collected 2013-10 ...
ATTTGAAGCCGGTAAGCTCAGGTACGGATATTCTGGCAGACATTGTACGTCTTGGGGAATTCATGAAGCCGCCGTTCTCTGCAAGAAATCGCTGCGGGCTGGAGCGTACCAAAACGGAGAAAAGGAACGCTTCAATAACCGGATGGAACACCAATGCCTACGCGGAAAAGCTGATGCGTCTGGCGGATATTGTGACCATCGAAAACGAAAAAGGCGAAATCATCGGCCTCGTTGCCGCCTATCTCAACCGAAGTGATTTCGGATTTATTTCCATGCTCATTGTCATGCCGGAGTACCGGAGGTGCAGAGCAGCAGAGGCACTGTGTGAGAAAGTTCATGTGCTGGCAAGAGAAAAGAACATTCCCAGCATCCGCGGAGAAATCCGGAAGGAAAATATGGCTTGTCGGAGACTAGCAGAAATGATGGGATATGTGCAATATAAGGATACCAGGAATGGATTTGTGGGAGTAGAGAAGAGAATATTGCCAGAATGAAACAAATGTAAGAAGGGGTAAATACAAAATGAGCAGTTTTTATACGAAGGAAGAATTAAAAAACGTGGGATTTAAGTATGTGGGGGGGGGTACCCTGATCAGTAGGAAAGCCAGTATTTATGGCGCAGAACAGATCAGTATCGGTCAAAACGTCCGGATTGATGATTTCTGCATCTTAAGTGGGAAAATTGAAATCGGCAATTATGTGCACATCGCAGCCGGCACGATGCTGTTTGGCGGAGAAGCTGGAATTTTACTGCGGGATTACGTTGGAATTTCCTCCAGAAGTGCCGTTTACGCGGCAAGTGATGATTATTCGGGACACTTCATGACGAATCCAACCGTTCCCGAGCAGTATCGTCATATCATCAGTAAGACTGTCTGCATGGAGAAGCATGTACTGATCGGCACTGGATGCACAATTTTGCCTGGAGTGAGGATTGGAGAAGGAACATCTGTTGGAAGTATGTCCTTGGTGAATCAGTCTCTGGATGCATGGGGAATCTATGTGGGAATTCCGTGCAGACGAATGAAGGAACGCAGCAAGGATTTGCTTCTCTTGGAGAGGAACATGTCTGCAGAGCACGGTCTGAAGTAAGGCGGTTGCCTTGCGAGTCCGGGCAGATATGTCACCGATTCGATGAAAAGGTTCGATATTCCTTCTTCCAGAGAGGGAGTATTGAATATGAGAAAATTAATGATCCTTGGCGGATCGCGTTATGCACTGCCGGTGATTGAGGCAGCGCACAAGCTGGGCATCTATACCATCACATGTGATTATCTGCCGGACAACATTGCACATAAGTATTCGGATGAATACTGTAATGTCAGCATCATTGAAAAAGAAAAGGTACTGGAGGCCGCTCAGCAACTTCATATCGATGGAATCATGTCTTTTGCCTGTGATCCGGGCGTGGCCACAGCGGCCTATGTTGCAGAACAGATGGGACTTCCGAATGTGGGACCCTATGAATCGGTTTGCATCCTTCAGAATAAGGGAAAGTTCCGTGAATTCCTGACGAAGAATGGTTTTAACGTTCCAACGGCAAAGAGCTACAAGAAGGTAGAAGATGCTGTCAAAGATGCCGGAATCTTCCGTTGGCCCGTCATTGTGAAACCGACGGATTCCGCAGGAAGCAAAGGCGTTACCCGGGTAGATGATCCGGGCAGACTGGAAGAGAGCATCCGGTATGCCCTTTCTTACTCACATTCCGATGAATTTATTATCGAAGATTTTATTACACAGCACGGCTATTCGTCGGACTCTGACAGCTTCTCTGTTGATGGCGAGTTGAAGTTTGTTTCCTTTGACTGCCAGCATTTTGATCAGAACGCAGAGAATCCATATACTCCGGCAGCATACAGCTGGCCGTCATCTATGAGCCAAGAGCATCAGGGGGAACTGACATCCGAGATCCAAAGGCTATTAAAGCTTCTTCATATGCGGACGGCTGTCTACAATATTGAAACCAGAGAGGGAACGGACGGGAAGGCATATATTATGGAGCTATCCCCTCGCGGAGGCGGGAATCGCCTTTCGGAATGCCTTCGCTATGCGACGGGCGTCGATATGATCACCAATATGGTGAAATACTCCGTTGGGATGCCGGTGGATCCGATTGAGCAGAAACCATATAAGGGCTGCTGGGCGGAAATCATTCTGCACAGCGATGAAGAGGGCATCTTCAAGGAACTGTGGATTTCTGATGAGATTGCAGACAATGTTGTGGAACGCGATCTCTGGATTGAGCCAGGAACTCGCGTTGGCGGTTTCAAGGGAGCCAATGAAGCAATCGGGACACTGGTGCTTCAATTTGAGAGTCAGGAACGGATCGAAGAGGTCCTTGGAAATCAAAGCAAGTATGTTAAAGTGGAGCTGAAGTAATATGCGGTGGATAAGGTTATGAAAGAAATTGGCGGATTTCTGGGATTAGAATGGAATCACGGCCGGGAATTTTATGAACAGGGAATTGCATTAAACAGTGGAAGAAATTGTCTGCGCTATTTGATACGTGCAAGAAAGATCAAAAAGATTTGGCTCCCCAAATTATTATGCTCGGCAATCTCAGATACATGTTTGGAAGAAAAAACAGAAATTTTTTATTATTCGGTGGATGATAATCTTCGACCAGTTCTTACAGAAGTAACAAATCGGAAAGATTGGGTTTATCTGATTAATTTTTATGGTCAGTATGGCAGTGATGAGATTGTTTCATATGCAAATGAATATAAAAATCTTATCGTTGATAATGTGCAGGCGTTCTATACAAAGCCGATTAAAGGATTAGACACAATCTATACTTGCCGGAAATTTTTTGGTGTACCCGATGGAGGATATCTTTATACAGATTGCAGGCTTTCTGAAATGTTGCAGAAGGATGAATCTTATAACAGACTTACCTTCTTAGCAGGCCGATTAGAACGTTCTGCAAATGAGTTCTATTCGGCATACCGAGAGAATGAACAACGCATTGATGAACTTCCGCTCAGAAGAATGTCGATAGTGACCCAAAATCTCTTACGTGGAATTAATTATGACCAAATAAAAAAAGTTCGAGAACAGAATTTTAGATATTTACATCAATGCCTGAAGCATTTCAATCAAGTGGAGCTTTGTGTTCCTGATGGTCCATATATGTATCCGCTTCTGTTAGAAAATGGCGCGGAGATACGCAAGAAACTGCAGGAAAAGAAAATATATGTTCCGACATTGTGGCCGAATGTTGTAGAGAATCTTTCGCAGGAGGATGCGGAGTATAGTCTTGCAGAGAATATATTGCCGCTTCCATGCGATCAACGCTATGGAGTGCGGGATATGGAATATGTGGTGAAACAAATATTAGATGGTATGGATAGAAGAGGTGAATAAAGGAATAAGGTTGTTTTTAAGACAATAGAAAAGGCGGCCTGAAAGCGACTATGCAATATGCAAAGGAGAATGCAATATGAAGAAGATTATTATTTTCGGCGCGACAGGAAACGTAGGCTCTTATGTACATAAGTATGCCTGCGAATATTTCAAGGATCGATATGAGGTGATTGCATCGGGACATCGCCAGACGGATTTCTTTGAAAAGCAAGGTCAGAAATATGTTTCGGTTGATATCAGCAGACCGGAGGAATTCGAGAAACTTCCGCAGGAGGATGTCTATGCGGTGATTGACCTTGCAGCTCAAATCCCTTCTTACATGAAAGGGTATCATCCTGAAAAATATGTGCAGTCGAATATCATGGGCGCATATAACGTGCTTGAATATTGCCGTAAGGTTCACGCAGACCGTATATTGTTCTCCACTACGGTTTTTGACATCTCGTTATCAGCGACAAACGGAACCGTCTTAAAACCGGATATGCCGTATAACTTCAGCTATAAAGGCGATCATGCTGTTTATGTGATTACGAAGAATACATCAATTGAATTTATGAAGCACTATTATGCGGAATATGGCCTGAAGTATTTTATTTTCCGCTTCCCTACAATTTATAATTATAGTCCGTATCACTACTACCATCCGAATGGAGTGAAAACACTCCGCCCGGTTTATCGCATGATTGATCAGGCAATGAAGGGAGAACCGATTGAGCTCTGGGGAGACCCCAATTATGCCAAGGATATGGTTCATGTTTATGATTGTGCGCAGATGATTTGTAAGGCGGTTGAAGTGAATCGTGATCACGGCTGGTATAATGTAGGAACCGGGGTTCCGGTTACATTGCAGCAGCAGATCGAAACAATTATTAAGATATTCTCTCCGGCGGATCATCCTTCTCAAATCGTCTATCGTCCGGATAAACCGGTCGGCGGCGGGTTTCTTATGGATGTGACAAATGCGAAGGAAGAGCTTGGATATGTACCTAAGTATGATGTGGAAGCTCTTTTTAGAAATTATAAAGAAGAAATGGCTATTAATAGATTTAAAGAATTACGCGGAGAATGAAAAATTAAGATAAAATTCAGCGTCCAGGGAATCAATCATAGGATTCCCTGGACGCTGAACGATATCAGATAAAAATAATTTTGTGCTTAGGATGCATTCCTTCGGAACCCGTGAATTGTCTGCAACAGATATTCAAAGGACTCCAGTTTGAATAAGGCGGACCCTGCAAGATAGATCGCTCCCCCGAGCAGGATCTGCAACAGGAGTATGGCAAGGGTTCCGAGCGGAAGAAAGGAAACCAGAGACACACAGCCGCCCATGGCAATGGCAAGAAGGATGGATGGGAGAATGTCTCGAAGCTGTTCCAGGTAGCTGTAACCCAGAAGTTTCCAGTTTGGATACGAATTGATGATCTGGCTGGAAATGCTGGATACGATCATGCTGTATGCCATCGCCATTACACTGATTTTCATGGTGACAAGGAGAAGAATCATTCCTACGACTTTCTTGGCAATTTCCAACTTCAGAAACAGATCACTTCTTCCCATTGCCTTGATTATAATGGTTCCGTAAAATCAGACACTTTTTGAGACGGTTTTTAATGAATCTGATATGCTTAGAACAACCAACATAGAGGATTCAAAAATATGTCTCGTACAAGAAGAAACTTTAGTGCCAAGTTCAAATCTGATCTCGTTCTCGAGGTTCTGAAGGGTGACAAGGAACTGAACGTCATTGCTACCGAAAATGACGTTCAGCCTAACCTCCTCCGGAACTGGAAGAAGGAATTCCTTGAGAAAGCTTCTGTGGTCTTTGACGACACCCGGGAAGAGAACCTTAAAGAAAAACTCACCGAGGAGCGCAAAGAAAAAGCAGCTTACGCAAAGAAGGTCGGCCAGCTCACCATGCAGGTGGACTGGTTGAAAAAAATCTGAGGAAATGCTTGGACCTGACTACGAGAGTAAATTTAGTCCGAAGCCTCCATTCGACGACTGAGAAACCGGAAATTCCGGTCAGTATAGCCGCCGACCTTTGCGGTATCAACAGATCCAGCATTTACTACAGTGGAAAACCTGTTTCAGATACAGAGCTGGAATGCAAGGAGATCATCGATCACCTGCACGCCGATCATCCGACCTGGGGTGCCCGGCAGATGGCTGCCCAGCTGAAGCTGCGTGGTTATCACATCGGACTAAAGAAGGCAAGACGGTGGATGACCGAAATGGCCATCGATCCGATCTATCCGAAGCCGAACCTTTCGAAGTGTCTGCAGCGTGCGGCTGTGGTCCCGTATCTGCTTCGTAATGCCGATATAGCGCAGCCAAACCAGGCATGGTCTATCGACATCACCTACATCCCGATGAAGCACGGATTCCTGTATCTGACAGCCATCATTGACTGGCACAGCCGTTGTATCGTCGGATGGGAACTGGACGACACGCTGGACACCAGAGCCTGTATCGAGGCCTGCAGGAAGGCATTCCGGGTGGCGAGACCAGAGATCCTGAACTCGAATCAGGGGTGCCAGTTCACCAGCCAGGAGTACAAAGAATTTCTTAAGGAGAACCATGTACGCCAGAGCATGGATGGAAAGAGCCGCTGGGCTGACAACATCAGGATCGAGCGGTGATTCCGGTCCTTCAAGTATGAAGAAGCCTACCTGACAGAATGGCACAACATCAAGGAGGCCAGGGCCGCCATCAACAGCTACATCCACAACTACAACTTCGAGCGATGCCACTCAGCAATCGGAAACGTAGCGTCTGCTTCGGTATACTATCCGGCCATGCTCTATGAGGCAGTCAAGGGTGTGGCATGATCATCAGTAACATGGGAGTTATCCACACTCCCTTAATCCTGGATATCAGTTCATTATAAAAATCTTGGATTTTTGTCTTGAAAACTGACCCATTATAATGTACAGAAAGCTGACCTACTGGATATGGATCCTTCGGGAAAATGGCTGGAACGGATGTACGATGAATGGCCAATTTCGGGAAAAACTTTATCAACAGGTCGCGTGTCGAAGAAAAATGCCGGAGAAATTTCCTTGACAATTCTTGCAGAGGTGTTTGCCTGGTATCACGATGGGGTGAACACACTTACGATTTATACGCAGGATACAGATGCGCATGAATTTCAGACGAGTGCAGAACAAAAGTTAAAGAGTAATGCTGAATTTAGTCCTGCACTGGAATCTCCGATTTCTGTGGCATTTAAGTCCAATGATTTTATCTTATGTCAGATGTACAGAGAAGACGCATTGACGCTGGATGATATACGGCAGCTTCGTCGGGATGATAGAAAGCTGGCTTATACAAAGCAACAGGCGGATAAATCTGTTGTATGTCGCAAAGAAGTCATAACAAGGGAACAGTTTGTTGAGTTGATTCAAGATGAAACGGTACAAATCCCGTTCTAATTCGAATATAAAGACAGTACAATAATAGTATATCCTGACAGCAGGATAGGATTGAGAGGAGCCGGATTTTCCATAGGCCTGACTGATTTGCTGTTGCAGAGTTATCCACAAGGGCATCAGAGTGTACACCAATGAGGAGACAAGGGGCGTGAAGCTGAGCGTTAAAAATATTGGTAAGATTGCAGAGGCAGAGATCGAAATCAATGGGATCACTGTGATTGCAGGTGAGAACAGCACAGGGAAAAGCACCATGGAAAAGGGACTTCAAAGATGAAAAAGCTGAATATCCTGGTGGGGAGTTCTGATTTTGCGGAAATTCGTAAGAACGGTTGCTACTATGTTGATAAGTCAGGACTGATTGAAGAACTTCTTCAATCAACAGGAACCAGGGTGACAGTCAGAGCCTTACGAGAGAAATGAATGTTCTTTTGTGGCACGCGATCAGTTATCATGCTTACAAAGAAGACTTTTATCATGCATTCCTTGTGGGCTTTTTTACAGGTGCCGGATAGCCGTTTTCGAAGTAAAATATAAGAAGCGCTGCATCGTGAAAAAAAGTGAAACGGATTTTGAAGAAGGGAAAACAAGCTGACTATGGGAAAGATAGAAGGAGTCAAGATTCAGAATTTCGGCCCATTAAAACGTAGTGGGCTGCGTGGTGTTTGAATAAAAATGCAAGTAAGATCAAAAACAATCACTAATTTTTTATGGCGATTCGCGGAGCGCTGTGGAGCACAGCTGGTTACTTTTATTGTCTCCGTCGTTCTTGCCCGACTCCTTGCTCCGGAAGCTTATGGAAAAATTGCAATCATTACCGTGTTCACCAATATCATGCAGGTGTTTGTGGACAGTGGATTAGGGACTGCCCTGATCCAGAAGAAAGATGCCGACGATCTGGATTTTTCTTCGGTTTTCTATTTCAATTTCGCGGTGTGTCTGGTACTCTATGCTGGGTTGTTTCTGGCGGCGCCTGCTATTGCAGCGTTCTATAGCGACGCATCGCTGATACCGATTGTACGTGTGATCAGTCTGACCATTGTGATTTCCGGCATCAAGGGGATTCAGCAGTCTTATGTGTCACGGAACATGCTGTTTAAACGGTTCTTTTATGCTACGCTGGGAGGCACTATTTTTTCTGCATTTCTGGGAATCGGTCTGGCATATGCCGGGTTTGGAGTCTGGGCTATTGTGGGACAGCAGCTCTCCAACACAGCGATTGACACCTTGATCCTCTGGATGACGGTGCGGTGGCGGCCAAAGAGAATGTTCTCCTGGGAACGACTTAAGAAGATGCTTTCTTTTGGCTGGAAGATGCTGGCTTCGTCGTTGCTGGATACGGTGTATAATAATCTTCGAAGTCTGATCATCGGGAAAATGTATTCTTCTTCGGATTTGGCATATTATAATCAGGGAGAGAAATTCCCGAATGTGATTGTGACCAATATCAATTCTTCCATGGATAGTGTATTACTGCCCACACTGGCAAATGAACAGGACAATCGCGCCAGAGTAAAGAAAATGACCAGACGGGCAATTAAGACCAGTACCTACATCATGGCACCACTGATGATGGGGCTGGCTTTTTGCGCAGAGCCGATTGTGCGTCTGGTGCTGACAGAGAAATGGCTTTCCTGCGAGCCGTTTCTTCAGATTTTCTGTATTACATATATGTTCTATCCGATTCATACGGCAAACCTGAATGCGATTAAGGCCATGGGACGAAGTGATTTGTTTCTGAAGCTGGAAATTTGTAAGAAGATTGTGGGCCTGCTTCTTCTGCTGGCTACCATGTGGCATGGAGTAATGGCAATGGCGTACAGCCTGCTCATTAGCAGTGTGGCGAGCCAGATTATCAATTCCTGGCCGAACTGGAGACTGCTGAATTACCGGTATTTGGAACAGCTGAAGGACATTTTACCCTGTATTGCAATTGCGATTGGAATGGGATGCTGTGTTTCTCTGGTAAATCTTTTACATCTGGCGGATGCAGTTACATTGTTGATTCAGATCCCGCTTGGTGCAGTGATTTATCTGACTGCATCAGCGGTTTTCCGATTGGAATCCTTCCAATATCTGAAAGGAATGGTTCGATCCTTTATCGAAAGGTAGAAGAAAGAGCGTTATTGCAGGAAAATACCTTATAGTGGCATTGATTTTCAGGAAAGAAGGAATATGCAATGGAAAATAAAATTCTGGTGACCCGATCCTCCATGCCTGAGTTGGATGAATATGTGAAGGAAATTGCTTCGATGTGGGATACCCATTGGCTGACCAATATGGGGCCAAAGCATAAGGCATTTCAGTCCGCGCTGTGTCAGTATCTGGGGGTAGAAAACATCGACCTTCTGACGAACGGACATATGGCACTGGAGCTGACGCTGCAGGCGATGAACCTGCAGGGGGAGGTGATCACGACTCCGTTTACCTTTGCCTCCACGACCCACGCGATTGTCCGCAATGGCCTGACACCGGTGTTCTGCGATATCGATCTGGAAACCTATTGCATTGATACCAACAAGATCGAGAGCCTGATCACGGACCGGACAAGTGCCATCATGCCGGTACATGTCTATGGCAATGTCTGCAACATCGAGGAGATCGAGAGGATCGCACATAAATACGAGCTGAAGGTTATCTATGATGCGGCGCATACCTTTGGTGAGACCTATCGTGGGAAAGGAATCGGAACCTTCGGAGATGCCTCCTGCTTCTCCTTCCATGCCACCAAGGTGTTTAACAGCATTGAGGGCGGAGCGGTCTGCTATCATGACAGTCAGCTCGGAGCAAGGCTCTATGAACTGAAGAATTTTGGAATTCACGGGCCGGAAGAAGTTTCAGCAGTGGGAGCCAATGCCAAAATGAATGAATTCTGTGCGGCAATGGGCATCTGTAATCTGCGGCATGTGGATGAAGAGATTGCCAAACGGAAGAAAGTTGTGGAACGGTACCGCGAGAATCTGGGGGGTACAGAAGGACTCCAGCTGAATGCGGTTCAGAAGGATGTGAAGAGCAATTATGCTTATTTCCCGGTAGTATTTGAGGAGAACGTGTTCGGTGCCAGCCGTGAAGAAGTATTCGACCGACTGGCAGAACATGGGATCGGCGCCCGGAAATATTTTTATCCTCTGACGAATACTTTTGACTGTTTTCATGGGCAATATGATGTCAGCAAAACACCGGTGGCACTTCATGTCAGCAGAAGAGTCCTGACGCTTCCCCTCTATGCGGATCTCGCATTGGAGGATGTGGACCGGATCTGCAGGATCGTGTTGGAGTGCAGAAAATAAAATGGGAGAATGTATGAAAAAATTGATGGTACTGGGCGGAGCCAGATATGCGCTTCCGGTCATTAAGGCAGCACATGAGCTCGGAATCTATGTCATTACCTGTGATTATCTTCCGGATAATATCGCCCATAAGTATTCAGACCAGTACTGTGATATCAGCATTATTGATAAAGAGAAGGTATTGGATGCGGCCCAGAAACTGAATATCGATGGCATTATGTCTTTCGCCTGCGATCCTGGCGTTGTTACAGCAGCATATGTGGCCGAGCAGATGGGGCTTCCTAATGTGGGACCGTATGAGTCGGTATGCATCCTGCAGAACAAAGGGAAATTCCGTGAGTTCCTGACGGAGAATGGATTTACTGTTCCTACTGCCAGAAGCTACCAGAATGTCAGCGAAGCATTGAAAGATATTGAGGTGTTTCACTGGCCGGTCATATCGGCGGCTATGTGTTTGGCGTTGGCTCGACGCTGTCGAGCTTTATTGTGCTGGGAAACTATTCCATGGGCATGCAGATGACGGGGAAGGCGGATTTTATTGCACAGTATCTGAAGGGCGGCGATCTCTATGGAATGATCATCAGCATCATAAAAACGATGCCCTGCGCACCGGTCGTGATGGTGGTTGTTCTGCTGACCATGATCGCGTTCTACGCGACATCCTTTGATTCAATTGCCCTTACGGCTTCCTGCTACAGTTATCACCGGCTGGAGGACGGAGAGCAGCCGAACAAAGGTATTCAGCTGATGTGGTGCATACTGCTGATCCTGCTTCCGATCGCGCTCCTGTTTGTGGAAAGCTCCATGAGCAATCTCCAGTCGGTCAGTATCGTTGCGGTGTTCCCGATCGGAGCGGTGATCGTGATGATAGCGGCCAGCTTCATGAAGGATGCGAAGGAATATATGGGGGAATTACAGGCAGGGGATAGAGAATGCCTCCGCAGAAAAACTTAAAAATGCGCAGAGGGACGGATGAAAACTATTGCGTTGAATGACGGCAGGCAGTGTTTTGTAGCGATTCGTGAGCAGAAGACTCATACCGTTACTTTGGTGATACCGAAGCTCCGGCAAGAAATTGTCTGTCTTGGCGAATTCATGAATCCGCCGTTTTCCTTAAGGAGACGGCAGGGATGGAATCCGGAAGGCTATGCAGACAAGTTGATAGAGAAGGCGGATATTCTCGTAGAGACGGATGAGAATGGGCGAATCATCGGCCTGATTGCTGGCTATCTGAATCAGGAGGAATTGGGCTTTATTTCCATGCTGATTGTGGATCCGAAGTATCGCCGTCTGGGAGTGGCAGAAATATTGTGCTGCCGCATTCATCAGCTGGCAAAGGTGAGGGGGATTCTGCGGATGCAGGGAGAGATCCGGGAAAGCAACAGGGCCTGCCAGATGCTGGCCAGAAAACTGGGCTATCACAAACTGAAAGAGAATAACAGGTGGGAACTTTTATTGGACGATACGCTGGAAGTGCCCATTATGGGGCGATGAACTTGCGGCAGCTACGAGGTGACCTTAATATCGGATAGAGATATAATGGTACGGGAAAGGGAAAAATAGAATGGATGTTTCGGTTTCTGTCATTGTACCGGTTTATAAAGTAGAACCGTATATTGATCGCTGCGTGGCTTCGCTGCGGAATCAGACTCTGGAGAATATAGAAATGATACTGGTAGATGACGGGTCACCTGACAGATGCCCGGAGATATGCGATAAATATGCCAGGAAAGATTCCAGAGTCAGAGTGATTCATAAGAAGAATGAAGGCCTTGGTTATGCCAGAAACAGTGGAATGAACATGGCAAAGGGAAAGTATATTGCGTTTGTCGATTCGGATGATTATGTTTCACAGAATTTCTTGAAAGAATTGTATCTTTTGGCAGAAAAGGAAAATGCGGATGCCTGTGTGGGAGGAAACACGGGTGTAACGAAGCAGGGATCGACACAGTATTTCCATGAATATGCAGGCCGGGTCTTTGAGGAGAAGGAGATTGTTAGGGATCTCCTGCCGACTATGATGGGGTATCAGTATGATGGAACTGGGTACTCTGGAATGTCTGTCTGGCGGGGAATATACAGGAGAGAGATTATAGAAAAAAATGAAATACAGTTTCCATCAGAACGACAATATATCTCGGAAGATGCAATTTTTGATCTGTTACTTTATCCTAAAATGAAAAAGGTGGCAATTTCAGATACTGTTTCCTATTTTTATTGTTATAATGGTGCATCGCTTACAACCGAATATAATCCCAATCGCTTTGAACGATATGTTGAATTATACAAATATGAGTCAGAGCTTATAAGCTCCTTGCCTGACCATGAAGAACTGAGGGAACGTATAACGAGCATGTTTTTTGCAAATATACGGGTTACAGTTATGCAGGAAGTGGAACATGATTGGGCTGGTGCGAGAGCAAAAGTGAGAGATATGGCTTTAAATGAAACTGTACAAAAAGCAGTTAACAGTTATCCGGTTGATCGCATGAAGCTGTCGCACAGATTATTTTGTGATGCCATTAGAAAAAAAAGATATGCTCGAATTTGTCTGATGGCATATTTTCATAATAAACGAAAAAATTGGTTCGGCAATTAGAGAACTAAGTTATTATCGGCAGTGGATCGAAAAAGAGGATTGTCAATGGATAAGAAAGAAGTAGAAAAGCTGAGACAAGCCCAAATGATGATTGCAAGGGAAATCAAAAGAATATGCGAAAAAAATAATATCCATTATTTTCTAGATTCCGGCTCATTGCTTGGAGCAGTCCGCCATAATGGATTTATTCCGTGGGATGATGATATGGACATCGGCATGTGCTGTGATGACTATGCAAGATTCATATCGATAGCTCCTATGGAATTGGGGGACGATTTCTTTCTGGATAATTATGCAACAAATCCGGATAACCCGCTTGTGTTCAGTAAGGTCCGGCTAAAGGGAACAACCTATATTGAAAATATTGGAAACAAAATGGCTGTGCACAATGAGATCTTTGTGGATGTCTTCCCTTATTACTATATTTCGGATAACAGGATAGAAAGAAAGATTGAAGGATTTCAGATGGCATTTTTGGCTCAGGCAATGATATCTAAGTCTGGCTATAAAGTATGGAAAGGAAAGGGAATAAAGAAGAGAATCAAATTCCTTCCTACAGACATATTGGGGAAAATATGTACAATGCGGTATATGCGAAAGAGAGTGAACTCTCTGTATTCAAGACATCATAATACCAAAATGATGGGAATTCAGTCTGGATCCTGTTATGGCTACTGGTTCTTTCCGGAAAATATATTAAGAAAAACGGTACAGCATATCTTTGACAGTGATTTGTTCGCAATACCGCAGGATTATGATTACTTTTTAAAAATTGCATATGGAGATTATATGCGGCTTCCTCCTGAAAGTGAGAGAGTAACGCATCAGATCCAGTATTTGGATTTTGGGAAGATTAACATATAAATATTTGTATATTTCTTATATTCTATATAGGCCTCCGGAAAAACAAATATAATCCGGAGGCTTGGCCTGATACAGATTCTGTTCAGGGACTATCTTGATTTAAGATGGTTGAAAAAATCTCTGAGTGAATAATATATTTTGTCTGTAAATGGAAAGTACCTTGAAGCAATAATTCTTATTTTTACACGGAAAGGCCGTTTACACCAGAGATCGCGCATTTCCGGAGAGAAGATCACATCATAATTATTTTCGCTTTCAGCGATAATAAAAGTGTATCTTTTTATTGCGATAGCAGCATCGTTATGAAATTTATAGTTGGTTACTTTGTCAAAATCGGAAATAGAGTTAAGAAAACGAATGGCACGTTTTTTTCTTTGATCTAAATTCAGATTGTCCCGTTGAACTGCACTGCCAATGGAGCCAATTCTGTAAGCGGACATCACTTTATCAATATAGTAAAAATCTCCCTTCAGAGCAGCCATTTGCATATAGGAAAAATCACCATATGCCGGTTTAATCCAGAATGCATATCCCTTTTCATTCATATCAAGAACATCCGCTTTGCGGAAAAAATAACTTGTGGTATGGAAGACCCATTCATCATTTGCAAGCATTCTGTGCATGATGTCTCCGGCTGGGATGATACCGGTGTCTGACTTCTGCTCAGGGAATTTTTGGATGTTCTTCGTTTCATCTTCAGAAATGCCTTGAGTACAGTGTACGCATATGCTACACTCTGGGTGCTGTTCCAGTGCCTCGAATTGCAGTTGTAATTTTTCGGAATCGGTCCAGTAGTCATCACCCTCACATATTGCAAGGTATTTTCCGCGGGCCATTGGTGTCAGAAGATCTTTCACAATATTGACGCCTTTTGAATACTGATTTTCTTTTTCGAAAACCGGAATAATCAGGCCGGGATACTTTTCGACATATTCTTTTATGATTTTTGCTGTTCCATCAGTAGAAGCATCATCATGAACAATGATCTCGTATGGAAATTTAGCCCTTTGCATAAGGATTCCATCCAGCGTTTTTCGGATGTATTTTTCCTGATTGAATGTAATACAAATGACGGTAACAGGAATTGGTCCCTGTGGATGATCTTTTTCAGTCTTCTGCATAGATTTGGTCTTTCAACTCCTTTATTGAGTAAACTTAGGCATATTTTATCACGAGTGCAGAAAACTGCACAGAGAAAACGCTTTCCGGTTTTTTCAGACGAGCCTGCAGCTATGCATGGCTGGCGTACTTTTTGCATACAGAAGATATATGGTATATATTTAGGGAAAATACAGATCTGACGATAAGCAGAAAAGACTTCCCTGACGGAAAGATGGTGTTGGAATTTAAAATTATGTCGAAACAGAAAATGCAGGTTTCTTTTCAAGAATTGTTGTTTTACGGCTATTTTTGCATAATGCTTTTGATCAAGGGCCTTGGCTATGCAGATGGTACTTTTTACAAGCTGGGATTTTTGGCGGCGTTGCTGCTGGCCATTGCCAAAATCCTGACGACAGCTTATACGGGCACGGAATGGGTCATAGTTAGTGTCCTGTCTGTGCTGGCACTGGTCAATCGGGTGGTGACCAGACTGGATTCCATGCTTTTTGTGATTCCGCTGATCCTGTGTATGAAGAGGATATCTGTAAGAAAGACAATGCATCTGGGAGCGTTTGTATGGTCGGCGGCATTTTTCTTTCAAGTGGTTACTCATTTGCTGGGGATTCGTTCCTTTGATTTCGTTGTTCACAGTAAGTTTGGCTTGGATCATGTCATTCGTTGGGCAATGGGATACGTACATCCCAATGTGCTGCAGATTTCTTATGATGTTCTGATCTTTTATCTGGTCTACTCCTGCTGCAAAAGCCGGAGATCGTTTCAAAAAGCATTTTTGCTCTCTTCAGCGGGAGCGGTCTATCTTTTTGTTTATTCGATGAGCAGAACCGGGATGATCATGTTTGCTGTTTTTTGGATGTTCCTGGGGATGGAATATCTGGTGAAGAAATTCCCTTTGTTCCAGAAACAAATATGGATGACTGCAGTTATGGCTTTGCTGCCGTTGGAAGCTGTTTCGTCGATCGCTTTGCCGCTTCTGCTGGAGGGAAAGGTATATGAATGGCTTGAAAGGG
>ERZ1026772.1125-NODE-1125-length-15643-cov-6.921478_pt1 | contig 15643 bp, 13 predicted proteins | sample MGYA00380124_ERZ1026772 | MGnify/ENA primary metagenome ERZ1026772 (study PRJEB33269, sample SAMEA4719760) | human gut metagenome | biome: human-associated habitat; feature: organic feature; material: feces | place: Cameroon | collected 2013-10 ...
GAGTCAAAGCCTTTTACCACAGTCAAGAGAATTTTTAAATGCGGTAGCCCTGTGGCGCAATATCTGTTTGTTGACTTAAAGTGGGCGATTAAAGTATGTTTTGGCGGGGTTTGTGTCTTTCTTGAGACTGAGTAGAAAGGAGTCGTCATGAAGAGGTTATCGTTGCTGCTCGCTGGTTGGGCGTTATTTGCGTTGAATGCGTGTGTCATTGATGCGTCGGAGAGTGGCGCAAATGCGACGGTGGAGACGCAGACGGAGACGTTTATCGACCCGGATGCGACGAAGGAGAGTGCGTTGGGGCTGATTTTTGGCATGCCGCAAATCGATGACCGACTCGATTATCCTGGGGGAGACCGCGAGGATTGGCGCTATATCATTGTGGCGGAGCAGGGTGTGATGTCGGTGACGATAAACGTCGACCAGCCGCAGAAGATCGATGGAGGTTGGAATATCATCGATTCGGAGGGGCGCGTGTTGCATCGCCAGTCGTTTAGCAAGACCGAGGGTTATTACGAGTTTTCGAATTTCCCGGTCAAGCGAGGGATTTATTACTTCCAGGTTTATGCGACGGCGGGTAAGTCGATTTACACGATAGCGACGAGCTTTACGCCGACGGTTGCGGCGCCCGTTGTGGTGGCGCAGAACGAGACGTTTGACGACGACGAGGAAGAAGAAGTGCCAGTTGCGAAGAAGACGACGCACAAGGGGTCGAAGAAGAAGAAGGCGAAGAGGCAGGATGACGACGATGAGCCAGCGCCGAAGAAGAAGGCCGAGAAGCCGGCGCCAGTGGCGACGGGCAAGACGGTGAAGGGCTTTATATCGCTCATTACGCCGAAATCGGATGGTTCGGCAGAGGTGACGATTCGCAATGCAGGCAAGAACAAGGGCGTCGAGACGGGGGCGATTGGCAAGATCGTCGGTACGAGTATTAAGATCGAGATGACGCAGTGTTTCCCGACGTCGTGCAAGGCGCTCGTGCCGGCTAGCGCCAATCCGAAAGGTCTCAAACAAGGGGCCGACGTCGAATTTTCACTTTAATCGGCGATCTCAACCGCCTATTAGGATCGCAATAGATGGGCGGTAATGCGTGCAATGGTGCAAGCACCGCCCGAGTTTGGAGGTGCTTTTCATGGCAATCGATTATCGACAACGAAGAAAGACGTTGCGCGAGAATTTCGCAGGTCGCGATATTCTCATTTTGTCGGCGACGAATGTGCCGCGCAATTACGCGGCGAATGTGTACCCGTTTCATCAGGATGCGACGTTTCGCTATTATACGGGTTTGAACATTCCCGATGCCGCGATCATTTTATCGGCCGATGGGCGCGAGACGTTGTTCGTCACGCAGCCCGACGCCGACGATTATATATGGACGGGGGCGGTCGATTCGCCCGATGTTTTGGCGGCGCGATCGGGGATCGAGAGCGTCGGCGATTACGAGACGATCGAGCGTTCGTTCGATGCGCGGATGGCTTGGTTTACGCCGTATGATGCGCATTTGCGCGAGCGATTGGCGCGGTGGCTTGGGGTATCGGCGCAGGCGGTGTGCGATCACGACGAGCCCGAATTGTGCCGGGCGATTGCCAACCAGAGGCTCGTGAAATCGGCTGAAGAGATTGCCGAAATGGAGTCGGCGATTGCGTTGACGAAAGAAATGCTCGCCTTGGCGCAGACCGAAATGGTCGCCGGAAGGCTAGAATCGGACGTTTTAGCGGCATTGTTGCGCCCGGCGATTGCCGCAGAGCGCGCCCAATCGTTTGAGCCCATTGTGACGACGCATGGCGAAACGTTGCATAGCACGTCGTATCGCAACGTATTGAAATCACAAGATATTCTTCTCGTCGATTGCGGCGCGGAGTCGGAACTCGGCTATTGTGCCGATATCACTCGCACGTTTTCGATTGGCGCTTGGGATAGTGCAAAGCGAGAGATTTACGACGTCGTTCTCAAGATGCAGTTGGCGGGGATTGCCAAGGCGGGCGAGAAAGGGGCTTCGCAATACGATGTACACATGGCGGCGTGCCGCGTGCTCACCGAGAGCTTGCAGGCGCTGGGGTTGATGAAAGGCGATGTCGAAGAATCGTTGCGATCTGGGGCTCATGCGCTCTTCATGCCGCATGGCATTGGGCATGCGTTGGGGCTCGATGCGCACGATATGGAAAACTTTGGCGACGTGGTGGGCTATGAAAACGGTGCACGGCGATCGACGCAATTCGGGCTCAATGCGTTGCGATTTGCGCGTCAACTCAAGCCCGGTTATGTCGTAACGGTCGAGCCTGGGTGTTATTTTATCCCTGCGCTCATCGAGAAATGGCGATCGGAACACCACTTGGAGCAATTTATTTGTTACGAAAAAGTTGCCAAATACAACGACATGCGCGGTATACGTATCGAAGACGACGTCGTCATTACCGACGATGGATGTCGGGTACTCGGCCCCGGGATCGAGAAGTAGCAGAGATTTGGCACGCGTTGTGCATAATAGGCGAACGGCCGTCTTTGTGGGGCACAGCGTCCCCGCAGAGCGGCAGAGCAATTGCCGCCGGCGTATGTCGCCGCAGGTGCAAATCGCCGTGACTGTAATCATCAAATTTCCGCATAGGAGTGATATATGAAACGCTTTATCAGTTTTGCAGGCCTATTGGGTATTCTCATGATGATGTCGACGCTTGCTTTTGCATACGACAAGGGCGATCGCGTGTTGGCGCTTTGGGAAGATGCGTATTGGTACCCAGGGACGGTTGTGGCGGTCGATGGTAACGTTTTGACGATCGAATTCGACGATGGCGACAAGGCGACAGTCGATTCGGAGCGCGTCAACAAGCTCGATTGGCAAGCGGGCGATATCGTCGAGTGTCGCTGGCCCTATAACAATAAGAATTATCCAGGGCGTTTTACGAAGGTCAATGGCGAGAATGTTCGCATCGTGTTCGACGATGGCGATAAGGCGGAGTTGACCGTTCGCGTGTGCCGACAGAGTCGCGCCAGCCGTTTGGTCGGGCGTTGATAGATATGCGGGGGATTGAGTAGGAATTAGATCGATGTGCAAGCGGAACGAAGCCAATCGGCGGCTCGCCGAGATATCGCAAGCGTTGCGCGGCGATGTGCCGCCCGACGGCGATGCCGTGCGCGTTTGGGTCGACGAAATCGCTTCGATGGCGCCGTTGACGTGGTACGCTTGCGAATGCGGACCGATAGCGCCGACGGCGGGCGATATCGACGCGATATGCCCAGATTGTGGGGCGATGCGCAAGTTGCCCAGCCGGCTCGATGTCGCGCCTTGGTCGCTCTACGTTCGCTGTGTGGCGATTGTCTATTGCGATTGGTTCGATCGGCTCGCCGTTGCGTTGGCTAAAAGAGATTTGATCGCCACGCGCGAGTCCGATGCGATCGAATGCATCGACGGCATGAAGATATCGCGCGATGCGACGGTTTGTGCCATTCCTTGGATCGCGCTCCCCATGCCGAGCACGACGGAATTGGATTGACGCCGCGCGGTTTAATACTGCGTTAGATGCCGAGATAGCGTCGTTTTGCGAAATGGAATTTCGCCAGATGCCGCGCGATTTTGCGAAATGGGATTTCGCCAGTGAGAAAACGACGCGCGGTTTAATATTGCGTTAGATGCCGAGATAGAGCCGTTTTCCGAAGTTATAGGTGATTTCGGTGGCGAAGAGTTTTCTGACAGTTCCTTCGATGTCGTAGGGGAGTCGGAAGAATTCGATCGTCTTTGTCTCGGTATCGTAGATCGTGCAGCATGCGCGGTTATCGTAATCGCGCGGTTGTCCGACCGACCCGACGGTGACGAAATACTTTTTATCGGGTTCGAATGTGATCGAAGGTGCCGTGACATCGACGGCATTGTGTTCGGTGAGTGCGAACGACTTGGTGAGGTGGGAGTGCCCGATAAATGTGACGTTATCGAGGTCTTTGAAATGGGGCAGAAGTTGGAGCGCTTGCTCGATGAAAAAGACGTAGTTGAATTCGGACGGTTCGATGGGGGAACCGTGGCAAATCGTAAAGCCCTCGCTGTGTTTGTACATATATGGGAGGTTGCGTAGCCATTCCATATTTTCATCGCTCAAGAGGCGGGCGTGATAGTCGAGGACGTTTCGCGCGGCGTCGTAGTAATAGGCGTAGTTCATGCGCCCGCAGACGGCGGCATCGTGATTGCCCAATATCGTCATCGTTGCGAATTTGCGTACTTCATTGCAACATTCGTCGGGCTGTGGTCCGTATCCGACGACGTCGCCAAGGCACAAATATTCATCGCAAGGATGTTCACGATAAAAATCGAGCACGACTTGTAGGGCGTTGAGGTTACTGTGGATATCCGAAAAAAGACCAATTTTCATGTCGGAATCTTTCTCCTCGTGAAGAATGAGATGGGCGCCCAGTGGAAATCGAGGTGATTCCCAAAACGCAAAAGTCTTGCAACATAGAGGAATTGACGTGGGGCGTCAATCCCAACGCTTTAATAATATGATATAGCGCGATGAGAGGCCGTTTGGCATCAAAATTTAGACCGATGACGCCGTTATTGCTAAGATGGCGTAATCGTGTTGCAATAGCTCGCCTTGGCGTGGTAAAATTGGGCACGGCTTATGGCTGAACTTCGGAGGAAATATGCACGTAAAGTGGTTGACGATGGGTTTTGCGAGCTTGATGGCGTTTAGCGCCGTAGCCCAAGCCCAAGATATGGAAGAATTTAAGGCGCGAATGGGTACTGCTGCGGCGGCGACGAAAGTCGACATGAACGAGGCGTTGCGCCAATACCTCGAAATACGCATCCAGTATGCGGGTCCCGAGGTCGATTATTCGCTCGGGCGCGCCTACCAACGCATGAATCAATGCTCTGAGGCGCAATATTATTTCACGCAAGTGATGGTTGCGTACGATTTGCCCGAGACGAATCCGATCTACAAGCGAGCCGTCAATGCCTACGATGAAATTGCCGATTGCGAATCATGGCAAAAAGTGACGGTCGAGTGTTCGGTTCCCGTCGGCGGGCATGCCGTCATCGATGGCGAGCAGTTGTCGGAATGTTGGGATAGAGCGTATTCGTTTAAGGATGGCGAGCACGTGATCGAGCTCGTTGATAAAAACGGCAAGAAGATCGAAAAGAAGGTGACGACGAAATCGGGTGAGGAGCAGAAGAAAGTCGCCATCGCGTTCCCTGTGAAGGTGAAAGAAGTCGAAAAAGTCGTCGAAATCGAAAAAGTCGTCTTCGAAAAGGAGAAGTTCCATCCGGCACTTTATTGGGGGCTCATCGCCGGAGGCGCGGCCATCGTCGCCGTCGGTGGGTTTATGAATGGATATGCAGGAGAGGCGAAAGTCAGCGAGCAGAAGTTTGCCGATTTGTATGCGATATCGACGTCGGAGAAGAATCGCGAATATTTTGCCAAGCGTCGAGACGAGGCTCACGACGACGTCAAAGCTCGCAATATCGCCATGTATTCGCTTATCGGTGTCGGTAGTGCAGCCGTCGTGACGGGCGTGGCACTCGCCATTGTGAGTGCGGTGAGCGATAAGGAACGCATCGAAAAGAAAGACGATGGCGTGAAGGCGTATTTTTCGCCAACGGCCGATGGCGTAGCGCTCGGATTGGGCATGAATTTCTAGTGTGGGGTCATTTGACCGCACTGAAGACGGCGAAATTTTGAGACTTTTTTGTCTCATCTCGTCGTCCATCGCCCAAAGGGAATCGAGGAAAGTCGCTAGAATGCGCATGATGGCGAGATTGGCGGTTTAATTCGATATGTTCTTTTGGCGGGGAACATTTTTTGCTATGATAGAGGCGGTTTTGTTTTGTTTGTGACCATTAGACGCATAAGGGGAAATCATTATGGCATCAATAGGAAGAGTCATTAGCGAAATGTTGAACGAGAGCCACCAAGGTCGCTCTGGGTCGTCTCGTATGCAAGGTGGAATGATCGCGAAAGTCGTCGATAACGTCGATCCAGAAGATCGTTATCGCGTTCGCATCTCATTCCCTTGGCTTTCGGATCAATACACGAAAGACACGACATCGGACGGTAGCGATTCCAAGGTACAGAGCCATTGGGCTCGCATCACGACGATGATGGCAGGCAAAGATACAGGTAGTTTCTGGCTTCCCGAAATCGACGACGAAGTCATGGTCGATTTCGAAGAAGGCGATTTCTCGCGTCCCATCATCATGGGTTCGCTTTGGAATGGCCCAGCCAATTCGCCCCGTTCGTTGAAGTTTTCTCCCGAAAACCAAGAAGTCGAAGTTTCGAATCACGCCCAAGGCGGCGCCAACGACTATCGCTTTATCCGTTCACGCGCAGGCTCGACGTTGGCTTTTATCGATAAACAAGGTTCCGAAGGCGTGTCGCTCCGATCGCCCAAAAATGCCGAATTCTTCATCGACGATACAGGCGGTGGCGAGCGCATCTGCATGTACGATAGCAAGCAGAATCAATGGCTTTCGATCGAAACCGATAAGAAAAAGATAACGCTCGAAACCGATACGGGCGATATCCTCATTAAGGCAAAGGAAAAAATTCGACTCGAATGCAAAAACCTCGAAGTCGAAGCTTCCGAAAACATCAAGGTCAAAGCTGGGCAAAAAATTACCCAAGAATGCACGAACTACAAATCGAAGTCGTCGTCGTCGACCGAAATGGATGGCGGCGGGAAGATGGTCTGCAAAGCCGGACGCATCGATCTCAACCCGTAATCTACTTCGATTGCTCCATGTATCCCCCCCTCTCTATCGCAGAGGGGGATGCCTTTTGCCGCGTAACGGCGATTTCTCGTCGTCGGCTAGAGCCAATCATTCGCCGCCAAAAGCGGCGATTTTTTTTATCTTCTCGAGCCGATAAAGCGCCGACTTTTGCGAAGTTTGCCGCTTGATACGGATTGGAACGCCGCCCGCGCGGTGGTTTTTTGTCTTTGCAGGCCGATAAAGTGCTGACTTTTGCGAAGTTTGCCTTTTGAGACGGATTGGAACGGCGCTCGCGCGGCGATTTTTTTGTCTTTGCAGGCCGATAAAGGTCCGTTTCCGATGTAGTATTTTTGTATCCGACATTGTGATTCAAATTGTAGCAATGATATGTCAATTTTTCGTGACAATTGAATCACATGTGTGTATCTTTACACCACTTTGAGCGGGATTAAAGATTCAAAACGGCGTAGACGCTTTCCGCAAAAATGGCGACAATCGTCTCGGACGTTTGTTTCGTAGGCATAGATTCATCAGAGATTCATTGAGCAATTTCAGAGCTGCGAGAAACTTGGCATAAGTTATTCATGTCGGTGACTTGCAAGTCGTTGCTTCGAATCGTTGGAGCAGTCGATTTGCGGAATGCAAAAGCGTGTAAAGGTTCGATAAATCAAGCGAAAAGAGCTCGAACCGCACATATCGCCCGAAGGAGGAACCCATGAAAAAGACCATCACCATCATGTCATTGTTAGGAATCGTAGCTCTCGCCAGCGCATGTAGCGACGATAACAGCTCGAAACGCTACTGCGATTCGGGTTTCGTCGATAAGTGCGAAGGTGGCGTCTATTTGCGTTGTGAAGGCGGCGAAGTCGCCGAATACGACGTCTACAAAATCGGTAGTCTCGATTACGTCTGCAACGATAAAAACGTACTCGTCGTGAAAGATCTCAAGTGCGAAAGTGGCAAAATCGTCAAATCCGATGGCACAAAAGTCGACCATCTTTGTGATGCAAGTGGCGATATCGTGTTCTGTAGTGGCGATACGATCGCAATTCAAAAGGCATATTGCGGCAATAACTCGACGCATTATTGCCGTTTGTACGAGGATAAAACCAAAGGGTCAACCGAGTATAGAGTCGAAACCGAGTCGTGTCAGTCGGGCGTATGCGAAGAGTATTCTCGCGGTTCGGTCATTGTCGCAGGTTGCTTTAACAAAGAAAGCGTTAGCGAAGGTTGCGTGGATTCGACTGCCGAGGGCAGTTGCAATGCCGATCAGATGTTGACGTTCTGCACGTCGAGCGACAAATCGAAAGGCAAAACGTTGCGACTCGACTGCAAATCGGCGAATCCCGATGGCGTTTGCGTGTACATCGGCGAAGGTTGGGGCTTCGATTGTTCGAGCCAATGTGGCGAAGGGAAAAACCTTACGACATTCCATGGTTCCTGTGAGGGCAATAAGGTCTTGTACTGCACTTCCAATGATGAGGGTAAGACTTATACGCCAGTAGAAGAAAACTGCGAATCCGAGGGAAAAGTCTGCGGCATGGACTGGACAAATCCCGTCAATCCGGTGTACGGTTGCATCGATAAGGCGAAATAGCATCGGACGGATCGAGATCGTTTAGATGAAAACTACATGTTTATAGAATTAGCGTAGCAGCGCCGGATTTTTTTCAATTCGGCGTTGTTGCGCATCGATTTCCAGAAGCAGGCATGACTTCCTCCGCCAGTTTCTGGAATACATGGCGAGCATGAGTTCAACCTCATGCTCGCCTTTTTTTTGAATTATCCACAAGTTATCCCCAGGCTAAGCCGAATTATCCCCAACCAAAGGTCGATTCATCCACAAGAATCGGGCATGTCATCCACATGTATCCACAAGTTATCCACAGGATTGTGGATGGACTTTACTGTTTTCATTGCGCGAGCAATGCGATAAAATGGTGGTGTCGGTTCTCGAACACAGAAGGAGGAATAAGGTTATGCAATGGGCAGTCATCATGGCAGGTGGGAATGGAATGCGTTTTTGGCCGTTGAGTAGCGATGCGCATCCGAAGCAGTTTCTCAAACTCATCGGCGATCGGTCGCCGGCTCGCTGTTGTCTCGATCGCTTGAAGCGATTTATCGCGCCAGAGCGCATTTTGATCGTCGCTTCGGAGCTACATCGCCAAGCCCTCGAAGCCGATTTGCCCGATTTCCCCATCGATCAAGTCTTATGGGAACCCATCGGGCGCAATACGGCACCGTGTATTGCGTGGGCTTGTGAAACGATACGCCAACGCGATCCAGAAGCGATAATCGGCGTGTTCCCCTCGGATCACGATATTACCGACGAAAAGGCGTTCGTTTCGTGTGCGCGAGCTGCCTACAAAATGGCCACTGGTCATATCGTGTTATTTGGCATTGAGCCTACGCGCCCCGAAACGGGCTACGGCTATATCGAGACGGGCGCCGAAATCAAATCAAAACACCAAGCCTATGAGGTGGCTTCGTTCCGCGAAAAGCCCGATTCGAAAACGGCGCAACAGTACATCGATGAAGGCCGATTTTTGTGGAATAGCGGCATGTTTATCTTCGATGCGCAAACGATGCACGAAGAACTCGAACTCCACGTGCCCCAAATCTTATCGGGTATCGAAGATATCTTATCGGGCGATCGCACCGTCGAAGAAGCGTTTTGTCGCTTGACTTCGATAAGCATCGACTATGCCGTGATGGAGCACACGAAACGTGCGCGCGTCATGAGAGCACGGTTCCCATGGGACGATTTGGGCACTTGGGAATCGATAGCGCGTTACTATGAGCGCGATCAAGATGGCAATGCCGCGAGCGGGCGCGTCGTCATCGCCGACAGCAAAAACGTATTTGTGATGAATAAGACGCCGCGCGTCGTCGGCGTTTTGGGACTCAAAGATATCACCGTCGTTTCGTCGGAAGACGGCATACTCGTCATGGATTCCTCTTGTTCACAAGACGTGCGACAACTCGCCATCGTCGTCCGATTCCTAGGGCCTGCCAAGTCCGAAAAGAAGCGAAACGACGAGAAATCATCTTAATTCAAAAGCTCCAGAGCTTGGAAAGCCTTGTTCATCTCAAAAATTTGACGCCGTAGCATGAGCCTCTAGAATGCGCCTCGTATAGATGCGATGATCAGACGGAGGTTTCATGCGCAGGGTACGACGCAATCATCAAAAGTTATGGATGACTTTATTTGCTTGTTTTGGCGTATTGGGTGCGCTTGGCGCGGCTCAAACGTGCGGGCTGTTCAATGCCCGCGATACGTACCTCGCTCAAACCCTGGCTTATGCCGATGAAATCGCCGATCCGAGCCGTCAGGCGGCCGACGAAGTCGAAGTCATTCACGATACAGAGACGCGTATCGATTCGGGGGAACGCATCGATTTATCGTCGATCTATTGGGAAAACGACATGGCTTATGCCGAGCTCTCGGACGGACGCCGTGCGCGTTTAACGCTCGATCGTGCGTTGCAGACGACGATCGAAAACTCGCTTACCGAACACACCGTGCCCCACGGGGGCGCCGTGGCCATCGATCCCAAAACGGGCAAGATATTGGCCATTGCCTCGGCATCGAATGCCGCCCCCATCTTATCGCATTATGCAACGCGTGCCGCCGCGCCCTCGGCGTCGGTCTTCAAACTCGTCACAGCGGCGGCTTTGCTCGAAAAGGGAAGCGTCGATCCGCAGGCGCGTATTTGTTATTCGGGCGGGCAAAGCATGCTCACCGAATCCGATGTCCGCGGAAATCCACAAACCGATACGACGTGCGCAAGCCTCGAACAAGCGATTGGGCATTCGATTAACGCCGTCATGGCTCGATATGCTTACCAACATTTGTCGAAAGAAGACCTCGAGCACATCGCCTTGCGATTTGCCTTTAACCGCGAGATTCCGACCGAATTTTTGACCGACGTGAGCGAAGCCGAATTCGTCGACGACGATATCGAGCGAGCAAAGACGGCGGCGGGCTTCTGGCATGTCAATCTTAGCCCCATGCACGGCGCTTTGATCGCCGCCGCCATCGAAAACGACGGCATTATGATGACGCCGATCCTCATCGATGAAATTACCGATGCGCAAGGAACGGTCTTGTATACGGCAAAACCGCGCCCATGGCTCGTTTCGATGCACGCCGATCGCGCTAAAGTATTGGCTCGATTGGGCGAAAACACGACGCGCGAAGGCACGGCTCGAAAGATGTTTGCCAGCCGAAAGGGATGGCGCCAGGGCGTTCGCGTCGGCGGAAAAACGGGCACTTTGTCGAATAAACAGCCGTTCTATACTTATAATTGGTTCGTCGGATGGGGCAGCGATGCCAAATCGCAAATCGCCGTCGGCGCACTCATCGTGAACTCCGAAAAATGGTGGATTAAGGGCAGCCATGTCGCTGCGCGAGCCATGAAAACCCATTTTTCAAAGTAATCTCATCGCCTCCTGTCGTGCGATTCCATTTGAATCCCTTGAACAGCGCAAGTCCTAGGTGTATGTTGCGCCAGTCGTCGAATCGCATGAATCGGCGATCTCATCGGCGTATGGGGCGAATCATTGCATTTTATTCGCTCTAACTCATATTTCATTAAATCATACACACAGAAACGACGCATTTCTGTATTCATCATAGGTAGATATCGTGGCAAAACCACTCGAACGATATTGTGCATTTTGTGGTCGTGCATTCGACGATGCCGCGGCGCCGTGGCCACGCCACTGCGAATGTGGCGTTATCACGTATCGCAACCCGCTTCCCGTCGTGAACGTCATCGTACCCGTCAAAGATGGCGATCGGATCGGCGTGTTGCTCATTCGACGCGGCATCGATCCGTGTCGTGGGCAATGGGCTTTCCCAGGCGGATTTATGGAGCTCCACGAAACGTGGCGCGAGGGCGGCGCGCGTGAATTGCGCGAAGAAACGGGGATCAAACTCGAAGATTGGGGCGCTCAACCCGAGTCGATTCGACTTCTCCACGTCTCGGAATCGCCGCGCCTCGACGAAATCATCGTCATCGGCGTGACGCCGATGCGCGATATCGACGCCATGCCGAGCATTCCCATCAACGAAGAAGTCATCGAGACGCGCATCGCATACGCCCCCGAAACACTCGCTTTTCCCGCGCATACCGAAGCAATGGCGGCGTTTTTCGACCCATCTCGATCGATACTCTACCACGCATAGACGATTGCGCCCTCGATGAAACGCGACTTACTCGAAGAAATGCGCAATGGCGCCAAGTTGACGACGCGCGACCAAATCAAACTCATCTTTTCGCTGAGTTTACCCGCTATTTTGGCGCAAATTAGCTTCGTCTTCATGGAATACATCGATGCCGCCATGGTCGGCCAACTCGGCGCCAATCCCTCGGCATCGATCGGACTCGTTGCACCTTTGACATGGGTGTTTTTTGGCATCATGTCGGCGAGTGTGACGGGGTTCTCGGTTCAAGTGGCGCAATGGATCGGGGCAAACGATGGCAAAAAGGCCCGAAATACGTTCAAACTCGGCGCCATCGTCACGTTTACATTGAGCTTTATCTTTTGCGCGATAGGCCTCGGGATTGCGTCGCATGTCCCCGTATGGCTAGGCGGCGAAGAAGCGATTCGCGGCGATGCCACCAGCTATTTTGGCATATTTATGGGGGCGTTGCCCATCTTTTTGGCGACGACATTCATGAGTGGAATGTTGCGTTGTAGCGGCAACATTCGCACGCCGAGCTTTATCCACATTGGCATTTGCGTTCTCGACGTCTTTTTCAATTCGCTTCTCATCTTCGAATCGCACGATTTTTCACTCTTCGGCCTCGATATTCACATTCCATGCGCCGGATTAGGCGTATCGGGTGCGGCGATGGGAACGGTTTTAGCCGAATTATGCGGTGGCATTGCGCTTTTATGCGCCATCATGCGGAAAAAGTGCGTCTTGCGCCCCGTGCGAGGCGAAAACCTGACCTGGGAACCAGCCATCGTCTTGCAAGCCGCCAAGATCAGCATTCCCATTGCATTCGAACACATCGTCTTGAGCGGTGCACTCGTCGTCACCACTGCGATTATTGCGCCATTGGGAGCGATTTCTTTGGCCGCCAACAGCCTCGCCGTTTCGGCCGAAAGCATCTGCTACATGCCCGGTTTCGGAATCGCCGAAGCGGCGACGACGCTCGTCGGGCAATCGATCGGGGCAAAGCGTTTCGACCTCACGAAGCGGCTTTCGTGGATGTGTATCGCCTTTGGCATTGCGACGATGGGCGTCATGGGCGCTTTGATGTACGCCGCAGCCCCCATCATGTTTGCCATACTCACGCCCGTCGGCGCGATTCAAGTCTTGGGCATTCGAGTCCTGCGCATCGAAGCCTTTGCCGAGCCGCTCTACGGCGCTGCGCTCGTTTGCACGGGTTCCCTACGCGGCGCTGGCGATACACTCGTCCCGAGTTTGCTCAATTTGACGAGTATGTGGGGCGTTCGCATTACTCTATCGTATTTGCTCGTCGATTCGATGGGGCTCGTCGGCATTTGGACGGCGATGGCCATTGAATTGAGCTGTCGCGGTTGTTTGCTCCTCGTGCGCGTCTATCGCAAAGATTGGTCGAAATCGCTCATCGCCGAATCTGCACCATCTGAATCTGCATCTGCTGAATCTGCGCCCGCCGAATCTGCACCATCTGAATCTGCACCAGCCGAATCTGCCCCCGCCAAATCCGCGCCAGCTGAATCCGCACCAGTCGAATCTGCACCAGTCGAATCTGCGCCATCTGAATCCGCACCCGCCGAATCCGCGCCAGCCGAAGCCTAGAATCTCCCAAAGCGTGCAAATGCCCGAAATAAGCCGTTTTGCGCGTCGTCTACGCCTTATGCTTGCGCATAACTCTCGAATCGCGTTACAATATCGTGCATTTTCGGTCATTTAAGAGAGGAGGCAAGCCGTGAAATCGATGAAATATGGTCTGGCAATCGCATGCGTATGTGCATCAATCGGGTTAATGGGATGTGACGCCGTCAAAAGCCTTTTCGGTCACCGTTCGACCGATTCATCGGATTCCTACGACGAAGACGGCGAAGGCGGCTCGCGCATGGCACCTCCAAAAGGCGGCTTCGTCGTCGACGATTCGGGCACGATGCGCATGATGCCCCCAACCGAAATCCAACAACGCGAAGGCGCCGCCATTTCGACCGAGGAACGCGCAACATCGGGCAGCAAATCGCCGCGCAAAGGCAATAACTGGATATACGACGCGAAATCGAAAGGCGGTTCATTCCTCGTCGCCGCGGCGAGCAAACCCGGAACCGTCGGCGGCGACATGATCCGCCGCATCGACCTCTCGAAATCGATTTCCGAACACGATTACGACTCCGATACACCGGGCAAACAAGGCGCATTTATCTACGTCCCCGACGAATTGCGCCCAGCCGTCCCCTCAAAACACGTCGACGGCGAAGGGCTCTATAGCGGCATTCTGTGCGCCATGGTCCCAGGCCCCAACCAAACGATTATCGCCATCGGCGGCGATGCCGACGGCGGCGTCGCTTTCGTCCTCAATCCATACGAAGACGCCCAAGCATTCACGCCGCTGCAAGCCATCCGCCTCCCATACTCGAATAATCCTTGCCGAGCCGTCTACTCCGCCGAATACAAAAAACTCTACGTCGTCGACGTCGCGCGCACCACGTCGCAAGCCGCCCAAGAAGGCATCTACGTCGCCGACATCTATAACGACGGACGTGCCTCGACCGCCTCGCTCTTCCTCGCCAATCAAGTCCCGCGCATCAATTCGCACTCGCTGCTCAATTTCCAAGCCATCGAGCTCTACGACGACGTCCTCTACCTCCTCTCGGGCAACGGCCGCTTCGATTCCGACTGGGACAACGTCGTCTACCGCGTCCCGCTCAACAAAGCCGGCGAGCCACTCTTCAAAGAAATGAAATACACGCGCACGCAAAACCCGACGATGCGCCAAGAAGGTTGCGCCATGAGCCCCTTCAACATCGCCGACCTCAAAGCGTTCGAATCCAACGGCAAAGGCGTCTTGCTCACCTCGGGCACGCGTTCGACCGTCGCTTGGGAACTCGGCAGCGACGAACTCAAAAAAATCGACATGAACCCCAAAAAGCCCGGCACGCAGTCGATCGACTTCAGCAGCTACGGCCAAGGCGGCCCGCGCTTCGCCCTCGATCCCGCCGGCGACCGCGTCTTCCAACTCCCGCACTGCCGTTCCAACTCGACAAAAGTCAAAGTCGCCAACGACGTCGACCTCTTCGCCGTCTCGATCATGGCACTCGACACCAAATCGCTCACCACCGGCGATCCCATCGACATCGGCTACCTCAGCCTACTCAAATCGCTCAAAGACGCCCGCCACCGCCCGCAATTCAACATGACCGCACGCGATTTCGCCGTCGGCCCACACCACATCGCCGTCATCGGCGCCGCCGTCTCCAACAACTCCGGCCTCGGCGCCGGATCCGACGTCAGCATCATCGATCGCAGCAAAAACACCAACATCGCCTTCAATAAACCAAAAGACATGCGACTCGCTCACGAAATCAACTACGGCTTCAAGCTTGCCCAAGGCGACGCAAAATTCGATAAATACGAGCAAAATTCGCACGCCATTATCTGGATTCCATAAAACACCGCATTTTATTTCTTTGTTCAAGCCCTATTGCCTACGGCAATACGGGCTTTTTTTTCGCCCTATTGGCGTTGCCAATACGGGCTCTGGCTCCGGCTATGTGCTCACTTGCGTTGCGCGCATACGCCTCCGCGGCTTCGCTATTTCGCCCTTTGGGCTCAATACGCTCCGCATTGAGCCGCCCGCAGGGCGGCTATATTTCAACGCCAAAAGAAACCGAGCCGCCCGCAGGGCGGCTATATTTCAACACCAAAAGAAACCGAGCCGCCCGCAGGGCGGCTATATTTCAACGCCAAAAGAAACCGAGCCGCCCGCA
>ERZ1026772.1126-NODE-1126-length-15636-cov-101.542135_pt1 | contig 15636 bp, 10 predicted proteins | sample MGYA00380124_ERZ1026772 | MGnify/ENA primary metagenome ERZ1026772 (study PRJEB33269, sample SAMEA4719760) | human gut metagenome | biome: human-associated habitat; feature: organic feature; material: feces | place: Cameroon | collected 2013-10 ...
GCTAACGATTAAACATACGATAAATATTGAGTCAAATAGTTTTCGACTTGACTCACAAACGGGGGGGGGTAGAGGAATCTAACGATTCCGTCTTAGAGCCTGTTATAAACAATAATGATGAAGATTATTCTAGTAATAGCGAAACAAATATCACAACTAATGAAGGTGCTGATGTTGTTTTAGAACCTGTTACTAATGAGGATGGTGCTTTGGGTGTGGCTGAAACCATTGATGATGAGTATACAGTTGATGATGAAGAGCCTGTGTTGCTGGCAGAAGGTGGAACAGCCACTACAACTGGGTTTGATTTAAATGCTCATCCAAGCAATCTAGATTCAATAGTGATATCTTATAAAATTAAAGATACAGATGACTGGACGATCGTTAATAGTGGTGATGGTAATGTCATACCTGCAAATGCATTAATTAGATTAACGGTAAATTTTCAAGGTATTCCAGTAAGTGAATTGGAAGCAAATGATAGAAAAATAATATATAAGTTACCAGATATATTGCGTAACGCAAGTGCTGGTGCTGGCATTATATATAGTGGAATAGAAGTTGCATCGGTTACTGTTTCTAATGGCATTGCAACAGTTGAGTTTAAGGAAGAATACCTAAATAATTTGAAAACTGGAGGCCAAGTTATGGTCCCTAATGCCTACTTTAGGGTTCAAGGAACTGTTAATTTAAAAGAATTACCACCTGATGGGAAGTATACATTAACTACTGCTGATAAGGATTTTAAATTCAATTTTACAGAAGATGCAGTAGCTCAATATGGAAAGGTTGATATTAAAAAAGAATGTGTAAGTAAAGAAGTTCTTGTTGTTGATGGAGAGAATTATCTTTCATATACGATTAAAGTAACCGCTGGGGAAGATGGAAGTCCTGATGTTACTGTTATTGATTCGATTGTTACAGATAACAAAAAAATTGCAACTGAATATGTAGGTGTTAACCCAACATCAACTGTATTAAATAGAGCCAAAGATTCAGCTAATTCACTTAATCCTTATGAAACGCTTGGTGATTTAAAAACATCGGGAAGTGTTTATTTAGGCGATGTATCAACAGAAGCTAAACCAATACCAGATCCTGACTCTGATATTAATGTCATCAGCAAGCCAGGCGTTTTGGTTTGGAAAATTGGAAATATGGATTCAAACGAGAGTCGTACTTTAACTTACTTTGTAAAGCTTAAAAACGGTGATAATGATGTTTTACAAAATAACATAATCAAGAATAAAGCTGATATTTATTCGAAAACATATAAGAGAGCTTATTCTGAATCTTCTTTTACGCCGGGAAGAAATATAAGAATGCCAAAAACAGTTTTAAAAGTAACAAGGAATGAAACTGATGGAACATACAAATTTGAATATCGTTTGGATTTTGAATTGTACAAAGATAAAAATAATTACCCATTAAAGAATTTTGAATTTTATGATTTGTTAGATTATTCAATTTATTATATTCATCCAAGTATACGCAATTATGTTAATTTTGATTATGATTCTGTAAAATTATTTTTCAAAAAATATGGGTCAACAACTGCTGTTGAAGTTGATTCTAGTAAATATGATGTGAAATGGTCAGATAGTACAGGTAATTACAAAAACTTGAATGAGTGGACTGATACTAAATTAATAACAAGATTTAAAGTTGCTGGTAGTGATGGCAATCCAATTACGATATATCCTGGTGATTATTACTATGTTACATATAGTCTTACTGTTGAACCTGATGTATTTGCGATAATGCAAAACAATAGGGTGAATATAAATAATACATATCTTTCTAACGCATCTAATGTGGAGAAAAAATTTGATGGCATGATTGATAGATACGGTAGCGCTAAAGTTGTAGGCGATTATACTTGGGATACTAAGTCAGTAGGTAAAGCTAGCACATCTGCTTCAACAATAACAATCCCTGTCGGTGACAATAAATTTATATTAAACGGTACTACTATTGAAAATGATGCTAGTGGTACTGCTGATTTTGAGGTGCCTGTTGGTAGTTACATGTATACTGTTAATGTTAATAAAACTCAAGGCGATTGGGATGCGACTGGTGTTGAAATGGCTGATGAGATGAATCCTAAGAATATGGAATATGTTGGCTATGTTCGCATTGATGCGTATGAATATGATTCTACAAAAACTAATAAGTACCCGATAAAGGAAACTAAATGGGTTAAAGTAGATGGTTTGAATAGTTTTAAATTAAAGCCATCTGACTTAGGGTGGACAAATAATAAATATGCTTATAAGTTCACATATTATGCAAAACCAGTTAATAAGGAAAACTATTCTACTACGGTAGTTAAAAACGATTTTAATTTAAATGGTGATGTGGTTGGAAGAAATGGACAAACACACACATTAAACAATATTCATTCTCAAACAATTGTAAGATTTTCTGGTGAGTATTCATTAAATGTTAACAAGTCAGCTTGGTATTATGAACCACTTAGTGTAGGTTCTTGGGCAAAAGGAAAGTTATATTGGGTTATTGAAGTAGATACTTCTATTATTAAACAAGATACAGTCTTTAGAGATACAATTAAAAATAAAAACGAATTAGCAGCAGCTGGCATTAAGTATACAAATTCATATTTGCATAATGATTCGTTTAAAGCTTATAAAGGAATATTACCAGAAGGAAAAACAGTTACAAGCTATGAAACTTTGGATGAACTTATAAATACTGGTTTACTTACTGATATAGGCGATAAGTTTGAAACTACATATTCAAATAATGACTCTGCTGGTTTTAGTGGGAATAATAAGAGTGCACTAGATATCAAACCAAAGGAAAATATTCCGCTTACTGGTGGTGAAAAAGCATATTTCATTATTATGACAGAGCCATCTTCTGTGCCACAAAATTATCGTGACAAATTTATTTTTGGCAACATGATTAGTACTAGTGAAAATAATAGTACTTTTGTGAACTTAGGTACAGCACAGAAGCCTTTGTGCGGCGGAGGAGATATTTTAAAAGAATTTGGCTCAAATATATCTTATGACGGACATACTATTACAAAAGATGATTTAGGTGGTAAGGGTGGAGATGTTGCTGAAGACAAGATAAAAGAATTTGGTCCTGGTAAATATATTTCCTGGGTATTTAAAGTTAATTATAGTGGCGAACTTACTGGTTCTTATAGAATTTTGGAAAAAATTCCGGATGGAATGGAATTGGCTTATATTCGTATTAAATGGGTTGCTACTAGTCAAGGAACAATAAATTCAAAGGAAATAGCCGATATTGAAACTGATGGTTGGATTAAGAAAACTATTACTGCAAGATCAGATAACAATAGAAATGAAACAACAACTTATTATACTAAGGGGAATAAAGCTTTAATTGAATTAGGTGATTTCAAATCTCATAGTAACGTTTCGGTAGATGGGTATGCAGTGGATGTACAAGTTGTATGTAGAGTAACTGATCCTGATTTATTGCTTGGAGCTGTTAGTAGCAAAGTATTTACAAATAATGTTGAACTTCAAACCGATACTGGAGTTCCAATCAGCACAGCTAAATCTGATGCGACAGTTACTTCAGAAAGAATTGACAAAAACTACATTAAGAGTACTGGAGACAAAATTGATTTTACAATTGTTGCAAATTCTTACAAGCCTGGTACATCCGATAAGATTAAGCTGATAGATGTTTTGAGTGATACTTTATTGCTTGATACAAAATCAATTAAAGTAGTAGATTTTGTGGATAATACAGATGTTACGTTTACTGCTTCTTATATAAAAGATAAACATAGATTAGAGATTGGAATTCCAAGTGGTATACCAGTTAAAATCACTTATACTGCATCCGTTAATGCACCACCTGATCAATATGTAAGTTTTTCAAATGTTGCATATTGGGAGAACTATGAAGTAGGCGGAACAAATGTTAAAAATGATAGTTATAAATATGATGCTGGTGGTGAAATATTTGAAGGAACAAACATCAATTTAGACATTATTAAACAAGATGAGTATAATACTGCACTTTATTTAAGTGGGGCTGAGTTTGAAATTGTTGAGTGTACAAGAAACGATGATGGAAGCTTCACGATAGATCCTTCTAAGCCTAAGGCCACTGGTACAACTGATTCAAATGGTGAATTGAAGTTTGGAACTACATCTGGTTATGCAATGAATTGCAATACCGTTTATCAAGTGACGGAAACGAAAGCTCCAGATGGATATGCATTAGACCCTACGCCTCAATATATTATTGTGCCAAGAAAAGTTTCTGGGGCAAGTGAATATAGTGATTACGTTAAGAAGTGTATTGATGATAATAACATTCAAAAACAATATAAAACTACATTTAAACTTGAGATAACTAACCGTAAAGGTGAAATAGAAGTTGAAAAGAAGTTTAAGAATGCTGGTGGTAATGATAAGAATCCTATAAAAGGCGAGTACAAATTTGGACTATATACAGATTTAGGTGTTACTAAAATTCAAGAAAAATCAATTATATACAATCAAGCTGATACTACATCTAGTACAACAAAAACTGTAAAGTTTGCTGATATTGATTTAAACAAAACCTATTATGTCTATGAATTAGATGATAGTGGAAATCCAATAAAGGATTCTACTACTATTCCAATAATAAATGGAATGGAGTATATAACTTCTTACAAGACAAATAATGTTGATGGTTCTAACGGAATGACATTAACTTCTACTTCTAGTACTAGTAAAGTTACTGTTACTAACCAAGTATATACAAGACAATTACCTGCTACAGGAGGTAATGGAATTAATGGTTACATTAAGTCAGGAGCAATATTAATGTTGCTGGCGGGAGTGCTATTAATGAAAAAAATAAGTAATAAGTCTAAATAAATAGGCATTAAATATTACGTAAAACAAACTGATATTCATAATAACGAAAGGAGATGAGATTTATGAAGATGATTAAAAGGCTGACCACAATACTGTTTGCAATCATGATGGTGTTGATGACTACTACTATAGTATTTGCAGATGAACCAGCAGATACAGCTGAAGGCGTATCACCAACTAATAAGGGTACTATAACAATAACAAATGCTATAAAAGATCATGAATACAAAGTATATAAGATTTTTGATTTAGAGAGTTATAGCGGAACAAACTATTCATATAAAGCTGTTTCTGAATGGGAAGATTTCTTTGCCACGGGGGCAGGTAGTTCTTATGTAACTCTCGATAGCGATGGTTATATAAAGTCACTCACCTTAACTGAAACTGATGCACCGGAATTTGCTAAGAAAGCGTTAGCATATGCAACCACTAAATCTGTTAGTGTTATTAGTGTTACACCAACCAAAACTGACAACGCTGATGGAACACAAACTATTACATATAACGATGTTGATATGGGCTATTATCTAATTGACTCTAGTGTGGGTGCTTTATGTTCTTTGAATACAACAAATTTAACTGCAACTATAACAGAAAAGAACAGTGTTCCTACTGTCGAAAAGAAGGTAAGACGTCAAGGTGGGAGCTCTTATGATAGCAATATCAACGCCAATATGGGACAAGTATTAGAATTCCAAACAATCATAACCGTTGGAGATGGCCCACAAAACTATATATTACATGATGTAATGGGCGAAGGTTTGACGTATGACCCAACTTCATTAGAAATCTCTCATCAATTAGCTGTGGATGGACTGTTCTTTACATTGAATCCTATAAATTATTCCACTCCGACAGTTACAGACGGACATACATTTGATGTTGTGTTTAACCAAACATTTCTAGATAATCTAAAAAAAGACTACAAAATTTTGGTTAAATATAAAGCAACATTAAATGAAAATGCTGTAACTCAATATGATAATGTTAATGAGACATGGCTTGACTATGGAGATGGTAGAACAAGCAATCATGGCAAAGCAACTATAAAAACGTTCCGTATTCCCGTGTTTAAATATTATAAGCCAAATCCTAGAGCTACAGAAACCCCTCTTGCAGGCGCAAAATTCAAATTAAGCACCAAAAGTAATGCTGATTTAAACAGTGATACTGATTTTTTAAAATTTGTATATGATTCTACCGACACCACTTATGGCTCAGGTGCTTATCGAAAAGCGTTAGACAGTGATGCTACAACTACTATAGAAGTAGTATCTGATGATCAAGGCTATGCTACTTTCAAAGGCTTACAAGCTGGGTATTATTTCTTATATGAAACCGAAGCGCCTAAAGGTTTCAACAAATTAACAAAACCTATTCAAATTCGCATTCATGAAACCGGTATACTTTACTTCGGGAATGTAGGAGAACCACTACAATATGTTAGTCCTACTCTACCAGTTAAAATTGAAAACAAGACTGGTACAGTATTACCTTCAACAGGTGGTATGGGTACAACAATGATGTATATTGTGGGTGTTTCATTATTGATTGGTTCAGGTGTATTGTTGATTACTAAAAAGAATATGAAATAGTTATGTAAATAAAGAAATAAGTATAAATAGACATTAGAATATTACATAAACATGATAGATATTCATAATAACGAAAGGAGATAAGATTTATGAAGATAATTAAAAGGCTGACTACAATACTGTTTACAATCATGATGGTATTGATGACTACTACTATGGTGTTTGCGGATGAACCTGCGGATACAGCCGAAGGTGCATCATCAACTAATAAGGGTACTATAACAATTACAAATCCTATAAACGAAGAATATAAAGTCTATAAGATTTTTGATTTAGAGAGTTATAGTGGAACAAACTATTCTTATAAGGTTGTAGATAAGTGGGCTAACTTCTTTACAAGGACTGGTGGAGGATATGGTTATATAACTCTCGATGATGACGGTTATATAAAATCATTTAATTTAACTGAAAGGAATGCACCAGGATTTGCTAGGAGCGCATTACGATATGCACAAGATGTTTCTAATGGCGTTAGTGCTATTACCAGTACACCAACCATAAATAACAACCCTGATGGAACACAAACAATCACATATAGTGATGTTGATATGGGCTACTATCTAGTTGACTCAAGTGTTGGTGCTTTATGTTCTTTGAATACAACAAATTTAACTGCAACCATTAAAGAAAAGAACAGTGTCCCAACTGTACAAAAAAAAGTTGGATATAGTGGTGGTAGTTTTTATGCCCCAAACAACTCTGCCAAAATAGGCCAAGTTTTATCATTCCAAACAATCATAAACGTGGGCGATGGAGCTCAAAACTATATATTACATGATAAGATGGATGCTGGATTAACATATAAGGATTCATCATTGAAAGTTTATATTAAGAAAACTACAGATAGTGGTTTTTCACCTCTAGATTCAGCAAAATATACTTTGAAAATTTCTGCTACAGATGGTGATACATTTGATATAGAATTTCAACCATATTTCCTTGACGGACTTAAAAAAGGCGACCAAATTATGATTGTATATGAAGCGACATTAAATGAAAATGCTGAAATTGGAAGTACAGGAAATAAGAATAAGGTGCGGGTTAGTTATGGTGATAACAAAACGACTACCGAAAGACAAACAATTACAAAAACATTCGGTATTCCAGTATTTAAATTTTATAAGACAGATGTCACTGGCACAACAAGTGAACAACCTCTTGCTAATGTAAAATTTAAATTAAGTAGTAATCCTGATGCTGATTTAAACGATGATAATGATTTTATCAAATTTGTAAAAGATATAACTACTGATGTTTATCGAAAGGCTTTAGATACTGAAGCCGCTTCTAGCACAGAATTAGTATCTAATAATTCGGGGAATATTACTCTACAAGGCTTAGCAGGTGAAACTTATTATTTGTATGAAACTGAAACAGTTAAGGGTTATAACAAGTTAACAAAACCAGTTCAAATCAGAATAAAACCTGACGGCACAATTGAGTATGCAAATAAAGGTGAAACATTACAAGCAGTTGGGGCTGACGGTTTTGTTAAGGTTGAAAACAAAACTGGTACAGTATTACCATCAACAGGTGGTGTAGGTACAACAATGATGTATATTGTGGGTGCAGTGTTATTGATTGGTTCAGGTGTAATATTAATTACTAAGAAGAATGTTAAATAATTGAGTTGTTATGGAGATGGTGGGGGTCATCATCTCCTTCTACAACATTAAGGAGAGGAGCTGTAATTTTGAGGAAGCATATAAGTACAATTATTTTATGTATTACTTTTATTACAGGCTTGTCCTTACTGTTGTATCCAACGGTGAGTAATTATTGGAATGCACAACATCAAACACAGGCTGTTGTCGATTATACTGAGCGCATTGAAAGAATGGATGATAGTGAAAAGCTTGCTGAGATTGATAGGGCTAGGGAGTATAATTCTTTATTAGTTGATAACGGTAGAAGATTTAGTCCTAATAAGGAAGAGAAGGAGTTTTATAATTCGGTTCTAAGTGTAGATGACAATGGAATGATGGGCTATATCACTATTCCTGAGCTTCGTTTAAAGTTAGCTATCTATCATGGTGTAGATGAATCAGTACTACAAGTAGGTATAGGTCATATTGAGGGTTCTTCATTACCTGTTGGTGGGCAGAGTACGCATTGTGTTATATCAGGACATAGAGGACTTCCTAGTGCTAAGTTGTTTACTGATATAGATAAGTTGGTTGTTGGCGATGTATTTATGTTACATGTCTATGATGAGATGTTAACATATGAGGTTGATCAGATTCTTATTGTAGAGCCTGAGGATTATAGTGCTTTAGCTATTGAAGAGGGAAAAGATTATTGTACCCTTATTACTTGCACTCCCTATGGTATTAATACTCATAGGTTGTTAGTAAGAGGACATAGGATTGAGAATAAGATTATTGATGGTACAAGGGTTACATCTGATGCGGTTAAGGTGAATAAGTATCTTGTGATTGCTGGTATTAGTTTACTGTTGTTGTTTATTTATTATTTATTGGTGTTGATTATTAGACTATATAAGAAGAAAAGACATGAGGATTATGAGAGAAAGAAGAGGATGTTACTACATGAGAAGAAATAGGGTAATGGTTATGCTACTTTCTTTTATAATGCTTATAACTTGTAGCGTAAAGGTATATGCAGGTAGTAGTAAAATTGTGATCGAATGTCCATTAGAGGGCATGGAAGTAAGTATTTATAGAATAGCTGATGATAATGGTTTAATAAGTCCTTATGATACTTATCCTGTTTCTTTAAGTGGTGATTTACAAGCTTGTGCTAATGCGCTAGTGAATTATATTAAAGTAGATAACATTAGTGCTGATGGGTATGTTGTTAGTGGTGTTGATAAGAAGTCTTATTTTAATGGTTTAGAAAAAGGATTATATTTAATCAGTGTTAAACCAATTGATGATGGCACTTATGTTTATAGTCCTCAAGTAACTTTAGTTAATTTAGAAAGTGAGCTTGTTGTTGATTTAAAGTATGATAGGGTTTTAAAGGGAAGTGAACCAATTAATTTACATGTTTTAAAGGTTTGGAAAAATGATAATGTTGATAGTCGCCCTAGTAGTATAGAAGTAACTTTATTAAGGGATGGCGTTGTTTATGATAAACAGGAATTGAATAAATTAAATCATTTCTCTTTTACTTGGAATGGCTTAGATAGTACATATACTTATGATGTTATAGAGGATAATGTGCCAAGTGGTTATACTGTTGGGCTTAGTAGGAGTGGTAATACTGTTACTGTTACTAATGATGGTGGAATAGTAGCAAATGTTAACGTTCCTGATAAATTACCTTTAACAGGGCAATTGTGGTGGCCAGTTCCTTTTCTTGTGATTGTGGGTTTTGTTTGTTTGTTGATCGGAAGAAGATATGAAAAGTAAGTTGTTTACTTTTACAGGGATATTTTGTTTAGTATTGGCTTTGATAATTAGTGTTAATAATTTAATTGATGATAGGATTAGTATTAATAGTCAGAATAAGCTTATTGAGGCTTATGATAATCAAATTGTAGATGAAACTTTATTAGAAGTACCAGATTATGTTTTAAATCCTGATATGGATATGCCTGAGGTGGATGTAGATGGACTTTCTTGTATTGGGATCTTGGAGGTTTCTAGTTTAGATTTAAGGCTTCCAATACTTGGTGATTGGTCAGATGAATTGTTAAAGAAAGCTCCTTGTAGGTATTCTGGTAGTGCTTATACAAATAATATGGTCATTGCAGGACATAATAGTAGGGCGCAGTTTAATAAGTTAAATAAGTTAAAAGAAGGTGATTTGATAGTGTTTACTGATATAGTTGGTAATGTGTTTGAATATTATGTAAGTGCTATTGAAGTGCTGGATGGTGATGATGTTGATGGGATGCTTAATGGTTGGCCTTTGACTTTGTTTATGTGTACTTATGATAATTTAAGTAGGTATACGATAAGATGTGAATAGAAAAAGGGAATTTAACCTAGACAGTGGTTCCCTCTATAACAACTGAGTGGTTTAGTTATAACAAAAATGTGGTTTGACTATAACACTTGTGTGGTTTTACAAGATATGGCTTTATAAAAGCGGGTATTAGCCCGCTGACTGTAAACCATATCTTTTCTTTTACTTAAATTGAATAAGAATCATTCTTATTAATACAATACATTAGTCTATTTCTAGTTCTTTTGAAGTTAGATAATCCATTAGCGTTATACATTAATGATGCAACTTGTTTGTTTCTTGATTCTATGTATGAGTTATTTATTCTTTTACCATCAACTATAATAAATGAATTAACAATTTCTTTCTTCCAGTTATTAAGCATTGAAGCGAACGCTTTATACTCTTTAATATCACAATTCTTAAAAGCTTCAATCTGTTTTTCTAGTTCGCTTTCTGCATTTTCTAAGGTACATGTCCTATTAAAGAGAATATAATCTTCTTTTAGTTCATAAGCTTTCTTGATATCTGGGAAGGCAATAAAGATCATATCTCTAATACCTCTATAGTTGATGTATTCTCCAATTTTCCTATTATATTTACCAGTATTATCAAGATTGGCATCAACGCTTAATACTCTATCGAATTTAGTTAGTAAGTAGATGTATAAATCACTATCGCAATTCCTTCTGCATCTTTTTCTAACACTATCAAAAGCATCATTTAAATTTTTTATAACATGGAACTCATCTTATGTAAAGTAAATATTTATGTAAAGTCTTTTAAAATTGTCCTTTAAATCAAAGGCTTTTCTTTTAATTACTTTACATAAATATTTTTTATTTAAAATGATTTAAGCCAGTTTATGATTTCTTCGTCTTGCCATTCACATTTTGTTTCTGTAGACAATTGCTTATAGGACTTCTCAATTGCTTGCCTTAATCGTGCAGAGTCTGCCCTTGCATATATTTCGGTTGTTTGAATAGATGAATGGCCCAAAATATCTCTGATATAAATTAAATTTACATCACCTTGTAAAAGATGCATTGCCTTTGTATGTCTCAATGTATGAGGAGTAACGTTTTCTTTAAATAAAGAAGGATTGTTCTCTCTAGCTAAAGTTACATATTTATTTAAAATATGGCTAACACCAGCTCTTGTGAGTTTATTATTTGAGTGATTTGTGAATAGAAAGTCAGTTTCTAACTTTCTGTTATTAAGAGATAAAACATATTCCTGGACTTTTTCTATGAACTGTTCAGATAATGGAACATATCTTTGTTTATTACCTTTGCCAACAATCTTTATTGAATATGGTTTAGAAAATCTAAAATCAATTAATCTAACATTAATTAGTTCCGATACTCTAATTGCTGATTCATACATTAATAAAATAATCATATAATCACGGTATCCATACTCACCGCTTTTATCAATAACACCAATCAACTTTGCCATTTCTTCAACCGTTAAATAAGACATTTGTTTAGTTTTTGTCTTTTTAAAAGGAACGTTTAATATCTTTATGTACTCATCAATATAATCAGGATATTCGTATTGTAAATACTTAAAAAATGAATGAATAGCCGCTAAGCGCGAATTTCTAGTTGAGATTGAATTGTTTCGATTGTTTTCTAGATAGTTAAGGAAATCGACAATTCTATCTTTTGTTAAGTCAATTATTTTTACTTTTTCAACTTTTATTCCCACATCTTTTAAATAGTTTAGTAAAAGAATAAAACTATAACGATATGAATCAATTGTATTTGAGTTAAATCCTTTTTCTCTTGGAAGATATTCACTAAGAAACTTTCTTAAGTAATATGAAAAGTCATTATTCATTTTCACCAGCCCTCATAATCAATTGTTCGGTCTTCTTTGTCTTATCTAAGACATCAAAATAATTTTCACTTACAAGTTGAAGATACTTTTCTGTAGCGTGTATATTACTGTGACCCATGTATTGTTTTAAAATCGGTAATGCATTATTTAAGTCACATCCTCTTTTTTCAAAATTTTTTAATGAATTAACAGCGAAAGTATGACGCAAATCGTGTAATCGTGGTCCTTTTGTTGAACCAATATAAGGGATATTTGCATAATCAAGAGCTTTTCGATGAATTAAATATATAGATTGTTCTTTTACTTTTCTTCCATCTTTATGAGAAAAGAAAAAATCATTCTTCGTTTTTAAATATAAGCACTTATCGCAATATTGTTTTATTACCGTTAAAAGACTACCGGATATAGGTACTGCTCTAAATCTAGAATTCTTTGTTTCTTTTAAATGAATAATGCCGTTAATAATGTCAACATCTTCGACTTTCAGAGCTAATGTTTCACCAATTCTTGTTCCACAACCAATTAAGATTCTAAAAATAATAGGTACATATAAGGCAACCATAGGATCTTTATATGAAAAGAATGAATCTATATATTCAAAATATTTTTCTAACTCTATTTCACTAAAAATATAAGCTATGAAATTTGAGGATTTATAAGGAAGCCTTCTAGGTATATAAACACCATATCCTAGAGATGTAACGAAAGATAGAAAATCTATTAAGTAGTTATTTCTGGTATATCTTACATAATTGCCTTCAAGATCATTTCTTTTCTTCAACCATAAAGAGTTCATTTCTTTTGTATACGCCATTTCTTTAAAATTGTTGTTGAAATAGAAGTCATCAATATAGTTAATGTAGCGATCAATCGATACAGCTTTAGTGCCGCTAGCTATTTTTATATCGTGGTATTGTTTGAGTAAATCACAAATATCACTTCTTAACCTAAGAGTCATATCCACCTCCACTCATATATGCACTAGATTTTATTGGCAGCACATCAAGAGCACAATGTTTTAAAGAATCATAATCAATAGAAGTGTAAATGGTTGTAACCTGAGTATCGCTATGTCCTAAAGTTTCTGAAATAATAGGTAGAGGTTGACCTTGTTTTAACATTCTTGTCGCCAAAGAGTGTCTTAGGGCATGAGGACCAAGTTTTCTATTTTTTGTATCAATTTTTGATTTCTTAATAGAACTTTTAACCTTGTTATACAAAGTGGCACTTGTAATTTTTGAACATGCGCCACTAGCTGATATAAAAACATGTTTTAAATCACATTGTCTACGCGAATTTTTAATGTAATCTAAAAGTGCATTACCAACCTCAGGTAATAAAGGTAGAGTTATTTCTTTATTTGTTTTTGACATCGTCAGTTTGATTAAATTATTTCCCCAATCTATATTAGAAAATTCTAGATTTACAATATCACCAGCTCTAAGTCCTAAATAGACAGCTAGTGATATCATTGCGTAATCTCTTTTCCCAACTTTAGAGTTACGATCGATAGAATTTAAAATCATTGATATTTCTTCGTTTGTGTATGATGATGGTAATTCTTTAGGACTTTGATACTTTGCGTAAGGAACGTCTCCTGATAAATCTTCTGATAGAAATTTATTTATGTATAAAAATTTTAATAGTTTCTTAATAATTGTGGAGCGATGATAGAATGCATGTGGATGAGCGTTATTTTTAGTGAATGATAAAAAGTAGTTTATTATGTCTTCTGATGTGATGCTTGAGACATTGTTTGAATTTAAATACTCATTAAATTCACTAACTACATATATGCGTTCCCTAAGTGTCGAATATTTAACTTTATTCCGCTCATCCTCAATAAAAAGATTAAATTGTGTTGAATGAACTCCACTTAACCCTACAGGTTTTGGAATCCATCTTGAGTTTATTTCTCCTGTTTCAATAAACCTAATAAATTTATAAACTGCTCGCCGTGCTTTAGTTTCGCAATAATCTTTTTTTCTACTTTGTGGATAAAGTGTAAAATAATTTTTACTAAAAATTTTTGCACTCTCTAAATTGGGTTCATAAAAATGATCATTAAGAAATTCAATGTAACGATCAATAACTATTCGATTGGCTTTAATTAGAAACCCACTAAAACCGATACTTTCCATTAAATTGAACATCTTTTCTTTTTCAATATGCAATTGTTCCATAAACTATTCCTCCTAACTTTATGTTAAAGGAAATAGTAATCAAATATTTATGTAAAGTAATTAAAAGAAAAGCCTTTGATTTAAAGGACAATTTTAAAAGACTTTACATAAATATTTACTTTACATAAGATGAGTTATGTAAAGCTTTACATAACTCATCGGCACAAATCACACTTAAAGGAAAGTATAATTTACATACTTGCCTATAGTAATCATTAAGATCCATTGATATATATTTAACTTTACTTAATTCACTTGTATGTGTTTTATCATTATAAGTTCTATTCTTAATAGCTGAAAATTTAGATATCAAATAATTCTTCCTTCTATCAGGGTAGATATCTATAAATTCACCAGTCTTAAAGTCCATCATAATAAACATATATAAACCATCACTATCACTATTAGGAAAGTAATGTTCATCTATTGATAAGGCTTCTGGCATAATATGTGGTTTGATGTTTACATGTTTATCAAAGATTCTTTGAACTTCAGTGGCAGTGACGTTATATCTACTAGCTACTTGGTTATAAGTAACATTAACTCTTTTTAGGTCTTTTAAGATATTAACAACAGTTTCAAGCGTTAACTTATCATTCCTTTTAGCGAATGGATTGGATTCTGAAAAGGTTAAATCACAATCTACGCATTTATATCTTCTCTGTTTAAAGAAGATAACACATGTTCTATTAGCAAATATTGAGTGCGTAAGTTTCTTGGTATTATAACCATGTACTTTACCTGGCTTATTACATGCAGGACATACATCACTCTCTTTTCTAACCAACTTAACGTTTAACGTTAAATTACCATCTAAGTCATTATCACATTCTAATGACTCTATATCTTTATCATCAACATTAAGTATGTTCATGATAAACTTGTTTTGGATATTATTATCCATAATAAAACTCCTTTCTATAATTGTTTACAGTCAAATTCAATTATAAGATAAGGAGTTTTTTATTATTTCAATATTAACCACTTAAATGTTATATAGAAACCACACAGTTGTTATACTAGCAACCACACCACTGATACAGTTAAAGGGGTAGCCACACCACTGAGTAATTTATATTACTTAGAAAAAGACACTTGTAAACTGTACCCTTTGTCAAGGACGGTTAAATAAAAAGTGGTCTTGAGGAGTAACTAATTTGGTTACTCCTTTTATCATATATTAAGAAATTCAATGCGTCGGTCATAAAGTCCAAATTTAGGATATATGGC